>Ga0213824_1001337_pt1 | contig 14604 bp, 10 predicted proteins | sample MC6MC0906MG_FD_179892 | JGI IMG/M metagenome (GOLD analysis project Ga0213824, IMG submission 179892) | Enriched soil aggregate microbial communities from Iowa State University, Ames, United States - MC6-MC0906-MG | ecosystem: Environmental > Terrestrial > Soil > Unclassified | place: USA: Iowa...
CGCTGTACAGATTGTTGTCGATCGGACCTTTGCCGCTGACGTTGCCGACGTAGTTACCGTTGCCGAAGTAGGCTGCGGTATTGCCGTTGGCGCCATCGTCGCTGCTGTGGAAGTAGCGGAAGTCAGACTTCAGCACGCCCGGGCCGATTGCCCAGTTGTGAACCAGACCCAGGAAGTGTTGCTTGTAGAAGTCTTCCAGGTTGCCGTAGTAGTACTGGGCAGTCAGGTCCTTGGTGATTTTGTAGTCACCACCGGCGTAATAGAACTTGTTGCTGTTGGCAACGCGAGCGTTCGCACCGCCAACGGACAGGTTCTCGTTGTTGCTGGAGTTACGACCTTTCACTGCTTCGATTTGACCTGCGACCAGAGTCAGGTCCTTGATCTCGCCGGAAGTGATCTGGCCACCCTGCCAGGTTTGTGGCAGCAGACGACCATCGTTGGTCACGATGACCGGGTTTTTCGGCTGCAGAGTACCCAGCTTCAGTTCGGTCTGGGAGATCTTGGCCTTGGCGGTCAGGCCCAGGCTCGAGAAGTTATCAACAGCTTCGCCGTTGGACTTGCTCGGGAACACAGTGCCGCCGTAGGAAGTCGAGGTTGCACCGTTGGTGCCGCCCCCCGAATCCAGACGTACGCCCAGCAGGCCGATGGCATCGATACCGAAACCTACGGTGCCTTGGGTATAACCGGAGATGAAACGCAGATCGAAGCCTTGGCCCCACTCTTCGTTCTTGTTGGCGCCAGCGCCATCACGGTTATCGGTGTTGATGTAGAAGTTACGCAGCCCCAAGGTAGCTTTGCTGTCTTCGATGAAACCGGCGGCGCCTGCCTGCTGCGCCATAACCCCTACGGCCACAGCCAGGGCCAAGGTGGACTTGTTCATGTAAAGCTCCTCTCGTTTCTAATTCTTGTGTTCCTGGCCCGGGGTCTGATGCCCTGGGTCCTAAGATGCGCGATTAGCGCCAGACCGTGACCGACAAGTCAATCGTAACCTTGTGTGTCTACGACCAAGGTCTAATCGCAGTGATTTGGTCCGTGCAGAGTAAAGATTTCCTGATAAACCCAAAAAGAATTTATTCATTCTTTTTCATATCATTTCGGAATATGGCCATTATCTTGCCACCTCCGCCGGGAAACAGCGTATCGGCGACTAAGCTCATTCCTAAATGGTATTTGTTAGCCTTTTTTTATATCGATTAGCTTTGGCGTAACCCCGAATCGTCAAACCCTATCGAAAAGGCGACGCCATGATGGCCAAACGCGCACTATCTAGTCAATTTGTTACAGTTTGTGTGTCGACGCTGATTTCTTTTTCCGCGCATGCCGCCAACCTCACAGTGGGGTATCAAACCGGTATCGACCCGAGCAAAGTCCCCCAGGCCGACGGCGTCTACGAGAAAACCATTGGCGAGAAAATCGACTGGCGTCGCTTCAACAGCGGCCCGGAAGTTGTGACAGCCATTGCTTCGGGTGACGTGCAGATCGGCAACCTCGGTTCCAGCCCGTTGGCCGCGGCGGCTTCGCGCAATCTGCCGATTGTGGCGTTCATCGTTTCGGCGCAGATCAATGCCGCCGAAGCGCTAGTGGTGCGCAATGGCAGCGGTATCAACACCCCCCAGGACCTGGTCGGCAAAACCATCGCCACACCTTTCGTTTCGACCTCACACTACAGCCTGCTCGGCGCCCTCAAGCATTGGGGCCTGGACGCCTCGAAAGTCAAAGTGGTGAACCTGCAACCAGCAGAGATCGCAGCGGCGTGGAAGCGTGGCGATATCGATGGCGCATTTGTCTGGTCGCCGGCGCTGGGGGAAATCCGCAAGACCGGCAAGACCCTGACCGATGCCGCGCAGGTCGGCCAGTGGGGCGCGCCGACCTTCGAGGTCTGGGTCGCGCGCAAGGATTTTGCCGAGAAGCATCCTGAGGTTGTCGCAAAGTTCGCCAAGGTCACGCTCGACTCATTCGCCGATTACGCCGCACACAAAGACCGCTGGACGGCTGACTCGGTGCCGGTACAGAAAATCGCCAAACTGACCGGTGCCAATGCCGCTGATGTGCCGGAATTGCTGGCAGGTTCAGCGTTCCCGGACGCAAAGGCGCAGCAAACCACGGCGCTGCTGGATGGCGGCACGGCGAAAGCGATTGGCGAGACGGCGAAGTTTTTGAAGGAACAGGGCAAGGTTGAAACGGTGCTGCCGGATTATTCACCCTACGTCAGCGCCAAATTCATCACCGAGTAATTGATCGTTCCCGCGCTCTGCGTGGGAATGCAGCCCGGGACGCTCCGCGTCCCATCAAAAGCCGAACGCGGAGCGTCCGTTGAGGCATTCCCACGCAGAGCGTGGGAACGATCGAATGGACCAACTCGGTTAAAGGGTTTTTTCGAAGATCTTCGAATTACGCTGAAAGTTGTACAGCGAAGCCCGCGCCGCCGGCAGGCGCTCAACGCTGCTCGGCTCGAAACCACGCTCACGGAACCAGTGCGCGGTGCGCGTGGTGAGGACGAACAAGGTCTTCAAACCCTGCGCCCGTGCTCGGGTTTCGATGCGCTCCAGCAATTCATCACCGCGACCGCCATGGCGGTACTCCGGGTTCACTGCCAGGCACGCCAGTTCACCGGCATCCGAATCGGCAATCTGATACAGCGCCGCACAGGCGATGATCATGCCTTCACGCTCGACCACGCTGAACTGCTCGATCTCGCGCTCCAGCACTTCGCGCGAACGACGCACCAGAATCCCCTGCTCTTCCAGCGGACTGATCAAGTCGAGCAAGCCGCCGACGTCTTCAATCGCCGCCTCGCGGACCAGTTCGAATTGCTCCTGCGCGACCAGCGTGCCGCCACCGTCACGGGTGAACAGCTCGGTCAGCAGCGCGCCGTCTTCGGCGTAGCTGACGATATGGCTGCGCGCCACGCCGCCACGGCAAGCCTCGGCGGCAGCATCGAGCAGTTCTGCCTGATAGTTGCTGCCCAAACGCTGCAAGTGTGCCGGCACTTGCTGTGGACGCAGCTCGCGCACGAGTTTGCCGTTCTCGTCGATCAGACCGAGGTCAGCACCGAACAGCAGCAACTTGTCCGCGCCCAGGTCGATGGCGGCGCGGGTCGCAACGTCTTCGCAGGCGAGGTTGAAGATTTCACCGGTCGGCGAGTAGCCCAACGGCGACAGCAACACGATCGAGCGCTCATCGAGTAGACGGTTGATGCCTTTGCGGTCGACCCGGCGCACTTCGCCAGTGTGGTGATAGTCGACGCCTTCGAGCACGCCGATCGGCCGCGCGGTCACGAGATTGCCGCTGGCCACACGCAAGCGCGAGCCTTGCATCGGCGACGAAGCCATGTCCATCGACAGCCGCGCTTCGATGGCAATGCGCAACTGGCCAACGGCATCAATCACACACTCCAGCGTTGCCGCATCGGTGATGCGCATGCCGTGGTGGTAATGCGGGGTCAGGCCACGCGCGGCGAGGCGGGTTTCGATCTGTGGACGCGAACCGTGCACCAGCACCAGACGCACGCCAAGGCTATGCAGCAGAACAATGTCGTGGACGATGTTGCCGAAGTTCGGATGCTCCACGCCATCGCCGGGCAGCATGACGACGAAGGTGCAGTCGCGGTGGGCATTGATGTAAGGGGACGCGTGACGAAGCCAGTTAACGTATTCGGGCATGAACCTGGGCCTGTAATAAATAGCAGCCTAAAAAGGGGCGAAACGGAAAACGCACAGCGGGCTGATGGTTATCGTCGGAACAGGCTTGGCGACACGCGCGCTCTCCTCATGAATACGGGTTGGAATGCTGGCAATTTACAGCGATTGGTCAGACAAAACATAGATCCCTTGTAGGAGTGAGCCTGCTCGCGATAGCGGAGTTTCAGTCAATACCTCCGGGACTGTCTCACCGCTATCGCGAGCAGGCTCACTCCTACAAAGGGTCACTTGGGATCCTTTGACGTTGGTGCACCTGTCAGACAGTAATGTTCAATCAGTTGCCGTAATAGATGCACGGTAGGCTGCAAACGTGACATTTCAAGGTACTCGCCCGGCTGATGCGCACAGGCGATGTCGCCAGGGCCGAGCACAATGGTTTCGCAGCCTAGGCGCTGAAGATAAGGCGCTTCGGTGCCGAACGCCACTGCTTCGGCACTGTGACCGGTGAGCTTTTCAGCGATGCGCACCAGTTCGGCGTCTTCAGACTGCTCGAACGACGGCACTTCCGGGAACAGCGGTTTGTAATCAATCTTCACCTGATGCCGCTCGGCCACCGGGTTGAGCTTGCGCAGAATCTCCGCGCGCAGGACTTTCGGGTCCATGCCCGGCAATGGCCGCAGATCGAACTCCAGCGAACACTGGCCGCAGATACGGTTTGGGTTGTCGCCGCCATGAATGCAGCCGAAATTCATCGTCGGCTGCGGCACGCTGAACTGCGGATTGTTGAATTCACGCTGCCACAACAGGCGTAAACCGCGCAGTTCGCCGATGGCATCGTGCATCGCTTCGAGTGCGCTGTGGCCCAGGCGTGGATCCGACGAATGGCCGCTCTGCCCAAGGATATCGATGCGTTCCATCATGATGCCTTTGTGCATGCGGATCGGTTTCAGCCCGGTCGGCTCACCGATTACCGCTGCGCGGCCCAACGGACGCCCGGCCTCGGCCAGCGCACGGGCGCCGGACATCGAGCTTTCTTCATCGCAGGTGGCGAGGATCAGCAACGGCTGCTTGAACGGCTGATCGAGCAGCGGCAGCACCGCTTCGATGATCAGCGCGAAGAAACCTTTCATGTCGCAACTGCCCAGCCCGACCCAACGGCCATCGACTTCGGTGAGTTTCAGCGGATCGGTCTGCCACAACGCATCGTCGTACGGCACCGTGTCGCTGTGCCCGGCCAGCACCAGCCCGCCGGGGCCGCTGCCGAAACTGGCGAGCAGGTTGAATTTGCCGAGGCTGACCTGCTGGATATCGCAGCTGAAACCCAGATCACCCAGCCAGCCGGCGAGCAAATCGATCACCGCGCGGTTGGATTGATCGAGGTTCGGTTGGGTACAGCTGACCGATGGCGCGGCGATCAGCGCAGCGAACTGGTCTTGCATGGACGGCAAAGGCATCGCTGACTCCAACTCCCGAATTGAAGTCCATCATAGAACCATCCGGCGTCAGGAATAAACCGCCGCAGGGCGTAGGACGAATCAGTCCTGTACACTGCACGGCCTTGGCAGCCACATATTCCCCGGCTGCGCTCCCGATCCTGGATTTTCCGGCCATGCAGAAAGAAACCGAAATCAAACTCCGCGTCAGCCGCGAAACCCTCGCCGCCCTGCGCGAGCACCCGTTACTGAAAAAACGCAACAAAAGTGGCTGGGAACGCCGTGAGTTGATGAACCAGTATTTCGACACCCCCGAGCGCGATCTGGCTCAGGCCAAAGTCGCCCTGCGCCTGCGCAAGGACGGTGACGAAGTGATTCAGACCCTCAAGACCCGTGGCCAAAGCGTTGCCGGTCTGTCCGAACGCAATGAATACGACTGGAAGTTGCCGAAAGCCAAGCTCGACGTGAAGAAACTCGACGGCGAATGCTGGCCCGAGTCGCTGGCCGAGCTTGACAAGAAAACCCTCAAGCCGATCTTCACCACCGACTTCGTCCGCGAACGCGCCGAAATCGCCTGGGGCCGTGGCAAGAGCAAAGTAGTCATCGAAGCCGCGCTGGATCTTGGCCACGTAGTGGTCGGCAAACAGAAAGAAGAAATCTGCGAGCTGGAACTGGAACTGCGCGAAGGCGAGCCTGCCGCGCTGCTGGAACTGGCTGCCGAGCTGGCGGAAACCCTGGCGTTGATGCCGTGTGACATCAGCAAGGCTGAGCGTGGCTATCGCCTGTACGACGCCAACAGTTACTCGCTGAGCCTGCCGGCGCCGGAGCTGACCCCGGAAACCCAACTCGACGACGCCTTCGCTGCGCTGAGCTGGCACTTGCTCGGCAGCAGCCAGCGTCTGGCTGAACAGTACCGTTTCAACGGCCACTGGCGCCTGTTGCTCGACTGGGTCGAGAACCTCGCGGAAATGCGTGCCCTGCTCAGCAGCCTCGGCCAGGCCGCGCCGCGTCAGTCGACCCACGACTTGCGCGTTGCCCTGGATGCGTTGCTGGAAGACTGGCGCCCGCTGGTGCAGGCCGGTATCGAAGACGAAGACGTGCGCAAAGCCGCGCCGGAGCAGTTCCTCGAAGAACTCGAAGACCCGCGCTGGGGCCTGTTCTCGCTGAGCACGTCACGCTGGTTGCTGGCCCGCACCTGGACCGCCGACCGCAACGTTCGTGGTAACCGTCAGGGCGGCGCGCAGTTGCACAGCTGGTTGCCACGCCTGTTGGGCGAAGAGGCCACGGCCCTGCAATTGCAGCGTTATCAGCAGCAGCCGGAAGATCTGGCTGAACAACTGCCGCGTATCGAGCGCATTCAGGTCTGGCTACACCACGCACGCAATGTGCTGGAGATCCCGGAAATGGATCGCCTGTACGGCGAGCTGAACAAGCTGGCGCAACTGGCCAACGAACCGACGATCACTGACGAACTGCTCGACGCACGCAAGCAACAGGCGATTGCGGTTTACCAGAATCGCGCGTGGAAAATGCTCCTGCGCATGTAACACCGCTAAAAGATCGCAGCCTTCGGCAGCTCCTACAGGGTGTACACCCGCCCCATGGAGGAGCTGCCGCAGGCTGCGATCTTTTGCTTTATCGCAACACAGGCAAGCTGGTGGTGGACTTGATCTCCGATAACGCCACAATCGAATTCACTTCCTGTATCCCCGGCACCAGCGACAGCTTCTCGAAGAAGAACCGCTCATACGCCTCGATGTCCGCCGCAACAATGCGCAGTAAAAAATCCACCGCCCCCATCAATACATAACACTCCAGCACCTCCGGAAACCCGCGAATCGCTTCGGTGAACTCAGTGAAGTTCGAACGCCCGTGTGCGTTGAGTTTGATCTCGGCAAAGATCTGCGTATTCAGGCCAATCTTCTTGCGATCGAGCAAAGTCACCTGCCCGCGAATGATCCCCTCTTCTTTCATCCGCTGAATCCGCCGCCAGCACGGCGATTGCGACAGGCCGACCTGCTCGGCGATCTGCGCGCTCGAGAGCGATGCGTCCTCTTGCAGCAGGGCGAGAATCTTGCGGTCGTAACTGTCCAGCTCGCTGTGCATAGAAAAACCTCAATAACCGGATTATGCGAATTGATCTTTTCGATCAACCGTCATTAACGCCGATCATAGCCAAGAAATACCCCGCGCCGAATGTAAAAATTCCTCCAGAGATTTTGGAGACTTGTCATGCCGCACCTCGAAGCCGTCACCTCCCCGCCAACCCGCGCCGATGTCTGGAACGTCAGCAACGCCCATTGCCTGGCGCAGTATCAAATCCTTGCCGAGGCTGAACCGGATCTGCTGGTGCGGGTGTTGAATCTGTTCGCGTTGCAGTTCCTCACGCCCGAGCAGGTCAACGTGCAGCGCATGGACGATCTGCTGTCGATCGACCTGGTCATGGGCGGTCTCAGTTGGCATCGCGCGCAAGTGATCGCGGAAAAACTTCGTAACCTGATCAGCGTTTGCTCGGTGAATCTGCAAAACGCCGACAGCGCTTGGGATGCGCGGACGCAAGCGGCCGGCTGACAAACCCGGCAACGCCTTCGTCGGGTAGTGGCCCAACGGTCTACCGGGCCGCGACTATCCTTTTGCGCACTGTCGTTCAAAAGGAAGCCCGCATGTCCGTTCAATTCGCCACTCAGGACCGCTGGCTGGAGCTCAATGATGTGCTGCGTGAACTGGTCGCCCAGGGTTTTATCTGCCAGGACTCGGCGGAGCAGGCGCTGAATGCGCGCCGCCGTCACGCCGCGAATGGCCAGATGCACCCGCTGGAATTCATCGCCAGCCAGCAACTGGACGACCTCAGCCGTCCGGGCAAACACCTCGACCTGGAAAGCCTGACCCTCTGGCTGGCGCAACAGGCCGGCCAGCCTTATCTGCGTATCGATCCGCTGAAGATCAACGTCGCCGCCATTACACCGTTGATGTCTTACGCCTTCGCGCAACGACACAAGATCCTCGCCGTGGCGGTCGACCGTGATGCGGTAACCGTGGCCAGCGCTCAGCCTTACGTCACCGGTTGGGAAGCGGATCTGACTCACGTGTTGAAGCTGCCGATCAAACGAGTGGTGGCCAACCCGGCGGATATCCAGCGCTTCAGCGTCGAGTTCTTCCGCCTGGCGAAATCGGTCAGCGGCGCCAGCAATGCCGATCAGCAGAGCGGTAACCTCGGCAACTTCGAACAACTGCTCAACCTCGGCGCCAGCGATCAGGAGCCGGACGCCAACGACGCGCACATCGTCAACATTGTCGACTGGCTGTTCCAGTACGCCTTCCAGCAGCGCGCCAGCGATATCCACATCGAACCGCGGCGCGAGCAAGGAACGGTGCGGTTTCGCATCGACGGCGTGTTGCACAACGTCTATCAATTTCCGCCGCAGGTGACCATGGCGATCGTCAGTCGCCTGAAAAGCCTCGGGCGGATGAACGTCGCCGAAAAGCGCAAACCGCAGGACGGCCGGGTCAAGACCAAGACTCCGGATGGCGGCGAAGTCGAACTGCGGCTTTCGACCCTGCCTACAGCGTTCGGTGAAAAAATGGTCATGCGAATCTTCGATCCGGAAGTGCTGCTCAAGGATTTCGATCAGTTGGGTTTCAGCGCCGATGACCTGAGGCGCTGGCAGGACATGACCCGTCAGCCCAACGGCATCATTCTGGTTACCGGGCCGACTGGTTCGGGCAAGACCACCACGCTGTACACCACGCTGAAAAAACTGGCGACGCCGGAAGTGAACCTTTGCACCATCGAAGACCCGATCGAAATGGTCGAGCCGGCGTTCAACCAGATGCAGGTGCAGCACAACATCGACCTGAGCTTCGCCGCCGGCGTGCGTGCGCTGATGCGACAAGACCCGGACATCATCATGATTGGCGAGATCCGTGATCTGGAAACCGCTGAAATGGCGATTCAGGCGGCGCTCACCGGGCACCTGGTGCTGTCGACGCTGCACACCAACGACGCACCCAGCGCGATCAGTCGTTTGCTCGAACTCGGCGTGCCGCACTACCTGATCAAAGCCACCGTGCTCGGCGTCATGGCCCAGCGTTTGGTGCGCACCTTGTGTCCGCATTGCAAGGCGCCACTAACGCTGGAAGACGAGGATTGGCAAACCCTGACACGCCCGTGGCAAGCGCCGCTGCCGGGCAACGCGCAACGTGCGATCGGTTGTGTGGAATGCCGCGACACCGGCTATCGCGGCCGCGCCGGTGTCTACGAAATCATGCAACTGAGCGATAGCCTCAAGGCTTTTATCACCCCGGACACCGACCTCACGGCGATTCGCCGGCAGGCGTTCAAGGAAGGCATGCGCAGTTTGCGTTTGTCCGGTGCGCAAAAAGTCGCGGCAGGGCTGACGACGGTTGAGGAAGTGCTCCGGGTGACGCCGCAGAGCGAGCAGAAATAGCCCATCACGGAACTGGATCGGGGGAATGGCAATCCAACGCCCTAGTTAACCCCCAGGAGTCACCTCATCATGCGTCTCAAACTTGCTGTTGCCACACTGGCCTTGCTGTCCCTTCCCGTTGGTTCGGCCATGGCGGACAGCTTTTGGCGTAACGTCATCTCGTCCGGCGCCACCACCGGTTCGACCTACCTGACCTTCAAGGATCACAAGCTGATCATCGCCGCGCAGGACGATGCCGGCAGCTTCGTTGCCAGCGACGGCGGTATTCGTGGGCCGTATCTGGAAGCAGCGATGCAGAAAGTCCGCGCCGACAATCCGGGCCTGCAGGCGTCGGACATGGAACTGGCGAACGCGATTCTGGCGAAAAACGCCGTGGCGTCCGAGTAACAAAAAATGCCGCTCAATCGAGCGGCATTTTTTTGCCCGGATTTCAGATTCACCACAATCCCTTGTAGGAGTGAGCCTGCTCGCGATAGCGGTGTATCAGGCAAATTTTCCGGTGACTGATCCACCGCTATCGTGAGCAGGCTCACTCCTACAGGGGAACTGAGTGGACCTAAGTATCAGCGGTAGTCGTCCACCGGGACGCAGGCGCAGAACAGATTGCGATCGCCGTAGACATTGTCGACCCGATTCACCGCCGGCCAATACTTGTGCGCTTTCGTGTGCGCATCCGGGGTAATTCCTTGCTCGATGCTGTACGGCCGCTCCCACACCCCGGTGACATCCGCCAGGGTATGCGGCGCGCGTTTCAGCGGGTTGTCCTCGGTCGGCCAGTTGCCGTTCTGCACCTCAGTGATTTCCGCGCGAATACTCAACATTGCACCAATAAATCGGTCCAGCTCTGCTTTGGATTCACTCTCGGTCGGCTCGACCATCAAAGTCCCCGGTACCGGGAATGACATGGTCGGTGCATGGAAGCCGTAATCCATCAGACGCTTGGCTACGTCTTCCTCACTGATGCCGGTCTGCGTTTTCAACGGTCGCAGGTCGAGAATGCATTCATGAGCCACACGCCCGTTGCGTCCTGTGTACAACACCGGGAACGCGCCGGATAAATGCTGCGCCAGGTAATTCGCCGCCAGGATCGCCACTTCACTGGCATCGGCCAATTGCGGCCCCATCATGGCGATGTACATCCAGCTGATCGGCAAAATGCTCGCGCTGCCCCACGGTGCTGCGCTGACGGCGCCGTTCTGCGCCAACGGCCCATCGATTGGCACCACCGGATGATTGGCGACGAACGGCGCCAGGTGCGCACGAATACCGATCGGCCCCATGCCCGGCCCACCGCCGCCATGGGGAATGCAAAAAGTCTTGTGCAAATTCATGTGCGACACGTCGGCGCCGATGTCCGCCGGCCGCGCCAGCCCGACCTGCGCATTGAGATTGGCGCCGTCCATGTAAACCTGACCGCCGTACTTGTGGATAACCTCGCAGATCTCGCTGATGCCCTCCTCGTACACCCCGTGGGTCGACGGATAGGTCGCCATCAGGCACGACAACTTATCCCCAGCCTCGGCGGCTTTCGCTTTCAAATCCTCCAGATCGACGTTGCCCGCCTCGTCGCACTCAACGATCACCACACGCATGCCGGCCATTTGCGCCGAGGCCGGGTTGGTGCCATGGGCCGAGGACGGAATCAGGCAGATATCCCGCGCGCCCTGCTGACGGCTCTCGTGATATTTGCGGATCGCCAGCAACCCGGCGTATTCGCCCTGGGCGCCGGAGTTGGGCTGCATGCAGATCGCATCGAACCCGGTGATTGCGCAGAGCCAGCGCTCCAGTTCTTCGATCATCAACGTATAACCGACCGCCTGCTCACGCGGCACGAACGGATGCAGGTTGGCGAACTGCGGCCAGGTGATCGGGATCATTTCGCTGGTGGCGTTGAGTTTCATGGTGCAGGAGCCCAGCGGGATCATTGACTGGTTGAGCGCCAGATCCTTGTTTTCCAGTTGCTTGAGGTAGCGCAGCATCTCGGTTTCGCTGTGATGCGCGTTGAACACCGGATGACGCAGATACGGTGTTTGGCGTTGCAGGTTGTCGGGAATGCCTGAGGTCAGCGCCTCGGCGTCGAGATCGACGACGGTCAACCCATGATCAGCCCCGAGCAATACATCGAAAAGTCTGGCGACGGTGGCTTCATCGCAGGTTTCGTCGAGGCTCAGCCCTACCCGCCCACGGCCGAGAATTCTCAGGTTGATCTGCGCAGCCTGAGCACTCTCGATGATCGCCGTTTGCGCACCGCCGACGTCCAGCGTCAGCGTGTCGAAGAATTGCGCATTGATCCGGTTGATCCCTTTGCGCTCAAGTCCTGCGGCCAGAATGCAGGTCAGCCGATGGACGCGCTGGGCGATACGCTTCAAGCCTTCCGGCCCGTGATAGACCGCGTAAAAACTGGCGATGTTGGCCAGCAATACCTGCGCCGTACAGATGTTCGAATTGGCCTTCTCACGACGAATATGTTGCTCACGGGTTTGCAATGCCATGCGCAACGCGACGTTGCCCCGGGCATCTTTCGACACACCGATGATCCGCCCGGGAATCGCCCTTTTGTATTCCTCGCGGCTGGCAAAGAACGCCGCGTGCGGGCCGCCATAACCCATTGGCACGCCAAAACGCTGCGAGGAACCGAACACCACATCTGCGCCCAACTCTCCCGGGGGTGTCAGCAGTAGCAAGCTCAATAAATCAGTAGCGACACAAGCCAATGCCTGTTGCGCATGCAAGTGATCGATCAGCTGACGCAGGTCGCGAACCTCGCCATGAGTGTCCGGATATTGCAGAAGCGCGCCAAACACCTGATGCTGCTTCAAGTTATCCACAGCGTCGATGATCAGCTCGAAACCGAAGCCTTCGGCACGGGTCTGCACCACGGAAATGGTTTGCGGGTGGCAGTTCTCATCGACGAAAAACAGATTGCTCTTCGACTTCGCCACACGCTTGGCCAGTGCCATGGCTTCCGCCGCTGCCGTGGCTTCATCGAGCAGCGAGGCATTGGCCAATTCGAGGCCGGTGAGGTCGATGGTCAGCTGCTGAAAGTTCAGCAGCGCTTCGAGTCTGCCCTGCGCGATCTCGGGCTGATATGGCGTGTACGCGGTGTACCAACCGGGATTTTCCAGCACATTGCGCAGGATGACGGTTGGCGTCAGGGTGCCGTGGTAGCCCATACCGATCAGGCTGGTCCAGACCTGATTCTGCTCGGCGTAACTGCGCAGCTTGGCCAGCGCGGCTTGTTCATCCAGCGCCGCCGGCAGGTCGAGCGCGCGATTGAAGCGAATGCCTGGCGGCACCGTTTGCTCGATCAGTTCGATTCGACTACCGAGGCCGAGGCTGTCGAGCATCGCCTGCTGTTCGGCAGCATCGGGGCCGAGGTGACGGCGCAGAAAAGCGTCGGGATCGCGTAACTGGCTCAGGGACGGCAACTGGGACATGACGGGCTCTCTCTTGGCTGGCGCTCGGCGTCAATGCAACACGGTCAAACCAGCATAGCAGTGCCCTTGAAGATCAAAAGATCGCAGCCTTCGGCAGCTCCTACAAGATGTACACCATCCTCCTGTAGGAGCTGCCGAAGGCTGCGATCTTTTGATCCTAAAAAAAAAGCCCCGACAAGTCGGGGCTTTGGGGTGTTGCTTAACGCTTACTCGCCGATGACAGCCTTGTACGCTGCAGCATCCAGCAGCTTGTCCAGCTCAGCCTTGTCGCTTGGCTTGAGCTTGAAGATCCACGCGCCATACGGGTCGGAGTTCAGCAGCTCGGGCGAGGCGCCCAGTTCTTCGTTGATTGCGATGACTTCACCGCTGACCGGCGAATAGATATCGGAAGCGGCTTTCACCGACTCGACCACACCGGATTGATCACCGGCAGCGAACACCTTGCCCACTTCGGTCAGTTCGACGAACACCACATCGCCCAGCGCTTCCTGCGCGTGATCGCTGATGCCCACAGTTACGGTGCCGTCGGCTTCCAGACGGGCCCATTCGTGACTTTCGGCAAAACGCAGTTCGGCAGGGATATCGCTCATCTTCGGTGTCCTCAAGAAATTGTCAGCGGGCTGCCCGCCGGAAAAGGTTAGATCAAAGTTTTGCCATGGCGTACGAAGGTCGGTTTGACCACTCGTACCGGGTACCACTTGCCACGGATTTCCACTTCGGCGCGGTCGGCGGTGGCCATCGGCACACGCGCCAGGGCAATCGATTTGCTTAGCGTAGGAGAGAAACTACCACTGGTGATCTCCCCTTCGCCAACATCAGCGATGCGAACCACTTGATGAGCGCGCAAAACACCGCGCTCTTCCAGCACCAGGCCGACCAGTTTGTGTGCAACACCGGCGGCTTTTTCCGCTTCCAGCGCGGCGCGGCCGATGAACTGGCGCGTAGTCGGTTCCCAGGCAATGCTCCAGGCCATGTTCGAGGCCAGCGGCGAAACGTCTTGATGAATGTCCTGACCGTAAAGGTTCATACCGGCTTCAACCCGCAGAGTGTCGCGGGCACCGAGGCCGATCGGGGAAATGCCGGCACCGACCAGATCGTTGAAGAACCCCGGCGCCTGACTGGCCGGCAGACAGATTTCCAGACCATCCTCACCGGTATAACCGGTCCGGGCGATAAACCAGTCGCCATCGGTATAGCCTTCGAAGGGTTTGAGGTGCTGGATCAGCGTGGCGCGCGACTGGGTCACCAGTTCGGCAATCTTGTGCCGGGCCTGCGGACCTTGAATGGCGAGCATCGCCAGTTCGGCGCGTTCGTGCAGTTGCACGTCGTAATCGCCGCGCTGCGCGTTCATCCAGGCCAGATCCTGATCGCGAGTGGAGGCATTGAACACCAGGCGATAACAGTCATCGAGACGATAGACGATCATGTCATCGACGATGCCGCCGCGCTCGTTGAGCATGGTGCTGTACAACGCACGGCCGGGGCGGTGCAGGCGGTCGACATCATTGGCCAGCAGATGCTGAAGCCAGGCCTTGGCCTGACTGCCGGTGACATCGATCACGGTCATGTGGGATACATCGAACACCCCGCAATCGCGGCGCACTTCGTGGTGCTCCTCGACCTGCGAGCCGTAATGCAGTGGCAT
>Ga0213824_1001338_pt1 | contig 14569 bp, 12 predicted proteins | sample MC6MC0906MG_FD_179892 | JGI IMG/M metagenome (GOLD analysis project Ga0213824, IMG submission 179892) | Enriched soil aggregate microbial communities from Iowa State University, Ames, United States - MC6-MC0906-MG | ecosystem: Environmental > Terrestrial > Soil > Unclassified | place: USA: Iowa...
AGAGGTTTACGTATACAACTGGGGTGAGTACATTGACGAATCCGTTATCCAGGAATTTGAAAAAGAAACCGGAATCAAGGTCGTTTACGACATGTTTGAAACCAATGAAGAGATGTATCCTGTCATCGAGGCAGGAGGCGTAAAATATGATGCGGTGTGCCCTTCCGATTATATGATCCAGAAAATGATCGAGAACAACCTTCTGGCAGAAATCAATTTTGACAATGTTCCAAATATAAAAGAGATTGATCCCAGATACCAGGAGATGTCAAAGAGCTTTGACCCGGAAAATAAATACTCCGTTCCATACTGCTGGGGAACCGTAGGAATTCTTTATAACACAAGCATGGTAGACCCGAAAGACGTTCCAACCAAATGGTCCGATCTTTGGGATGTAAAATTTAAAGACAACATCCTTATGCAGGACAGCGTCCGGGATGCCTTTATGGTAGCATTAAAATCCCTGGGTTATTCTTCTAACACCACCAATGAAGAAGAAATCAAGGAAGCAAAGGAACTGCTGATCAAGCAGAAGCCTCTGGTTCAGGCTTATGTCATCGATCAGGTCAGGGATAAGATGATCGGCGGCGAGGCTGCAGTAGGTGTCATCTATTCAGGAGAAATGCTTTACATCCAGAATGAAGTAAAGGACCTTGGCCTTGACTACTCCTTAGAATACGTGATCCCTGAGGAAGGAACCAACCTTTGGCTGGATTCCTGGGTCATTCCCGCCAATGCGCCTAATAAGGAAAACGCAGAGAAATGGATCGACTTCCTCTGCCGTCCTGATATTGCCAAAAAGAATTTTGACTACATCACCTATCCTACTCCAAATAAAGGTGCCTTTGATTTACTTGATCCGGAATTGCAGAACAACAAAGCCGTTTTCCCGGACGTGGACTCTTTAAAGAACAGCGAAGTGTATAAGTATCTGGGGGATGAAGTGGATTCCCGTTACAATGAAGCCTGGAAAGAAGTAAAATCCAATTAAATGGCCTCAAGCATGATTATAAATGAATAAAAAAGGCAGATGCTTAAAGGGTGTCTCACAGAGACATGTACCATACCCTTTATTCATCTGCCTTTTGTGCCATTATTTTAAACTGTCTGTTCGTCTGGCTCAGTTAGAAAGATTGACTTTTATTTGTTCTATTTCATCGTCTGTTAAACCGATTGATTTAATATAATTCTCTGCTGCTTTGGACAAATCTACCCCTTTCAGGCTGCCTCCCTTGGGAATACCAGCCATCTGCCTCATACTCTCCAGGATGTTATTGTTCCCAATCCGGTCATATTGACCCGGTGAAACAGGCACATGAAAGAAATTAACGAAACTGTCCATATAGTCATCTTTAATCTCCCAATATTTCGCACCCATCAGGGATTCAAGCAATGCGGCAACGAAACCGGTCCTGTCTTTTCCCTCTACGCAATGGATAAGGTAAGGACCTTTCTTTTCACTCATTTCCCGTAAAACAACTGCAAGTTTCTGTTTGAAATCTTCCGATTGTGAATCAAGCCCCATACCCATTGCGTACACATTACCGATATCATTCAGTCCCTTGTAATATGCAAGATTGCCGTTGGTATCGGTTCCCAAATGAGCCGCCACCTCTTCGGCTGTTTCTGAAAGATTAAATATAACCTTAACTCCCGCAGCCTCCGTAAGCCGCATCGCGTAAAGATTTCTTCCAATTTCCGGATTAATCGGATTGGATGACCTGTATAGCCTGCCCGGAGCTATACTTCCATAAGTTGCTTCACGGAAATTGGCAAACACCTCATCACTGCTATAGTCATCTCGGTTGTTCGTACGTTTCAGTTGACGTATTTCGTATTCATCCAGGTATCCTCCCTTTTTTGAAAGGGTGATCGTTACATCATCATTAGCTGCCGTCCCGTATGTATCTGCAAAGCTTCCGAGATTTATTGCCAATATGATGTCCTCATTCGCTTTATCCTCAGCTGACGATGCAACGATTACGACCTTCTTGCTGTCTACATCACTATAGGAAGAACATACCGGAACCGCTAAGGACTGTCCTCCAATTGTCACATCCACGATGTCACCATATTGGAATATTTTAAGAAAATCGGGGTTTTTAATGCCAATATATACATTGCCATACTTTTCATGCACCTTTGAAACCTTAACGGACAACTGGTTCTGGGACTCTTGTATTACACCTGCATTTTCATAAGCCATGGTGTAAACAGGCTTAGCACCACTTAAGAATACAGCAATAAATAAGCCAATCGAAACACATCTTCTCCTTTTCATAAAACGCCTCCATATAATATTTTTTATAAACCTCACACATCAAGAATACCACAGAATAAGCATGATGTTAAGCATAATTGAACAACAGACTTTTGTTTAACTGGCAGAAAAAGCGGGCAACCTATTTGGAAGACCTACGAACCAGTTAACGACGGAATTATATAGGAATTGTAATGGTGATCATCTTATGAAAGATAAAAAGGGCAAAGGGTTATTAATAAATAAATCGATAAAGCGATGCAATCCTGATATCAGTACAGGACTAACTGCAGAACAAGTCCGCGACCGTATCGATGCAGGGGCTGTGAATACACAAAGAACGGGTCTGACCCCGACAATCTCCAGTATTATCTCAAAGAACATTTTTACACTGTTCAACTTCATCAATATTTTCCTGGCAGTAATTCTGGTAATTGTCGGACATCCGGAAAATATACTTTTTCTTGGAATTGCCATAAGCAATACGTGTATGGGGATTTTTCAGGAACTAAGGGCAAAACGTGGATTAGATAAACTTTCTGTATTAACCAAGGCCCATGTAACCGTAATCCGGGATGGAGCTGAATATACAGTGGCACAGGATGAGATTGTGCTCGACGATATTGTAATACTGTCTATCGGTAACCAGGTTTGTGCAGATGCCCTGGTTGTTTCTTCGGAGCGGCTTGAAATAGATGAATCCCTTTTAACCGGAGAAGCCGACCGGATTCAAAAATCAAAGGGCGATACTCTTCTATCAGGCAGCTATGTGACTAGTGGTCATGGCTATGCCCAAATAACTGCAATCGGGGAAGATAGTTATGCTCACTCTCTGACCGTGGAGGCAAAAAAAAGCAAAAAGCAGGTTCCTCCGCTTCTTCGTACATTAAACCGTATTATCCTGATTTTGACCATTGTTATACTGCCGCTGGGCACCACATTATTCTACATGAAATATTTTCTGCTTGGAGATACGCTGGAAACTGCCGTACTGGGCTCATCGGCATCTGTATTGGGCATGATACCGGCTGGGCTGATCTTATTAACTGGTGTCACTATGACTGTTGGAGCACTGAAACTGGCAAAAAGAAAGGCGCTGGTCCAGGAATTATACAGTATAGAAACTTTAGCCCGCACAGATGTGCTTTGTCTGGATAAAACAGGAACCATAACAGACGGATCTCTGCAGTTTGAACGGCTGGAACTATATTCCGATGTTTCTGAAAAAGAGGTGGAATTAGCCGTATCTGAACTAATGGGGACTTTGGATGATAAGAATGCAACAGCCACAGCATTGACCAAAGCATTTGGAAAAACGGAAAATTGGGTTGCTGATATCATTTCACCCTTCTCCTCAGAGCGTAAATGGAGCGGTGCTACCTTTAAAGAAAAGGGCACCTATATCATTGGTGCGCCAAACATTGTATTTAGGGGCAGTAATAAAGATTTCTTAGAGCAGGCCAATGCAGAGGCCGCCTTGGGGTTTCGAGTGCTGTGTCTTGCGCACTCTCCTTTATCTATTGCGGAAGAGAAACTTCCAGGGGAACTAAGCTGTTTTGCTCTTTTGATTCTTTCAGACCATCTACGGGAGAATGCAAATGAGACCTTCCGGTATTTCTCACAGGAAGGTGTGATTTTAAAAGTGATTTCCGGGGATAATCCCCGTACTGTCCAAGCGGTTGCAGAGAAGGCTGGAATTCCAGGATCAGAAAAAAGCATTGATATGAGCCTTGTAGAAAATGGAGCTGACTACGCGGCTATCGCCAAAGAGTATACCATATTCGGTCATGTAACACCGCAGCAAAAGCGGGAACTAATTCGTGGCCTTAAGAAAAATGGCCATACCGCATGTATGACAGGAGACGGTGTAAACGATATTCTGGCAATGAGGGAAGCCGATTGCAGCGTTGCAATGGTCGGCGGAAGCGATGCTGCCCGTTCCGCCTCTGATTTCGTATTAATAACCGACGATTTCGGTGTCATGATTGACGTTTTAAAGGAAGGACGAAGGGTTATCAACAACATTGAAAAAGTTGCAGCGATTTTTCTTTTAAAGACAGCCTACTCTGTTTTGCTTACCCTGATTTATATTTTTATTCCATATCCCTATCCGATTGCGCCGCTGCAAATGATGCCGATTAATGAACTTACGATTGGGATACCGTCATTCTTTTTGGCGCTGCAGGCTAATTACTCCCGACCGGAGGGAAAGCTTCTTACAAATATTTTAGAGCACACAATTCCTGCTGCAATAACAGTTGTTTTTAATTCACTTTATATACAATTGGCGAGTATTTTCTTTCATATTCCCACAGAGGAATCTTCTACTATGATCGTATTCCTAATAGGGGTAATGGGCTTTTACCAGCTGTCGAAGCTGGCAAAACCATATACACCGCGCATTCGATTGCTGTTAATTGGACTAATAAGCAGCTTTATTCTATGCTTCGCGCTTTTGGGCAATTTATTTATGTTATCCAGTTTATTCAGCCGTAACGTATTTTTTTATATGCCGCTAGTTTATTTCAGCTATCATGTTCATAGCTTTCTGGGTAATATCTGCCGTAAGGCGGTTGAGGCATATCATATATTGAAAACTGCCGGCTGGCTGAAGCGGAGTGTCCGTGAATAAGCAAAGTTTTTACCAATGAAACAATTATTTCATAAAATGTTAAAAAAGCCGGCGAATCCATATTGGATCAGCCGGCTTCTTAACAGTCTGTGGAAATTTCCCCGTGACTTTTAAACCTTTATTAATAATTGGTAATCAACACCTCGACCGTGACAGCATTTCGTTCCTTAAACTGATAGCTGCAGTTAGAATAGGTGTTATCAATATAATGTACCTGATACCGTTTACTCCACTCGATCAAGAGATCATTGGACAATCCTTTATGATACAGGACGTTGGATAGGGCAAACTTGGTTCCCTGTTCATGAAGCCGGTCCAAAAGCTCCAAAAGAGCCTGCTCCTCTTTTTCCTTCCAGTCCTTAAATCCTCGGTTCCCATCGTTATAATTCCCCGTTGAGATCAGATAAGGCGGGTCGCAGTAAACCAGGTCTTCCGGCCCCAGGCCGGTAAAGTCCAGTTCCATAAAGTCCAGGTTAGAAAACTCAATGTTCTTCTCGTGGAGAGCTTGGCAGAACTCCGTCAGGTTCTTTTCAATGCTGCCGTTAAAGGAGCTTCTGTTCCTCCCAAAGGGCGAATTGAATTCATGGCTGTTATTAAAGCGTATCTGATGATTAAACGCATAACAGGCCAGGACAAACAACTCCGTTAAATCCTTTGTTTTGTTATAATCTGAACGAAGAGCATAATATCCCTCCCCGTTCTGCTGGGTCAGTTCATATTTTGAGATCAGGCCCTGAATCCTCTCCAGAATTTCCTTGATGTCAGTGGAACGGAACATTTGATACAGCTCGATCAGATACATGATCTGGTCATTGCAGACGATCTGCTTGGCGTCCACATTGATCCCTACGTTGAAGCCCCCTGCAAAGACATCCACAAATGTTCTGATATCCTTTGGAAACGCCTCAAAAATAGGCTCCAGAATCTTGAATTTCCCTCCAGTATAATTTAGAGGACTTTTTATGTACATGGCGGCACCTGCTTTTCCATATAGAACAAAAGCTCACGTAACCGTTCTGTCTCCTTCACCTTCCGGCTCTTATATCTCCGGTAAGGGATCTCATAGATCTGGAAGGTCTCCGGCTTCCCGTACTTTTTCATGGCTTTCTCAATCTCATCTACCGTCATAAGTCCGTCCGTACTGTAGCTTAAGATGATATACTTAAACTGTGCATTCTCAAGCAATTCCTCAAACGCCAAAACCGCCCTGTTCTTCATACAGAACTCTGATTTCTGCCCTTCATCAGGCCGTTGGCCGGTAACTCCCCGCACCACTGGATAATCATATCTGGCTGCTGTCTCAAGGACGTGGTAATTGGAAAGATACTGGCGTGCATTATAGGGAGGATCAATGTAGAGGATGTCCCCCTTAAGATGCTTTAAAAGATCCGCTCCGTTTTCATTGAAAGAACGGTTCTGCTTTCCATTGTGTGTCACGGCCAGCCGGTACAGTTCATACCGTTTGTAGCTTCGCCTCTCCCAGTCTTTGTGAAATGCGCCATAAGTTCCTGAGGTATTGGAGACAAAGGGGATTCCCTCCACAATACAGGCGACCAGATAATAATACTCGTCCTCACTAAGCAGTCCGGCAGTCTTCCAGTCTTCCACCGTGCACCTGGCAAAGTCAATGCGCAGAGCATTCTCGTCATTTAAATACATGCGGCCGCCTGTGGGAGCATAGGTATTCTGAAAAAACCGGCGCTCCTTTGGCAGCTCCTCTAAATCCTTTTTTTCCCTGCCGTTAAAAAAATCTATGGGATCCTCGATCCCGGTTTCTTCCTGCAAACGGACAAATTCCGGCACACTGTCATTCTCAACGGTAGCCCTCTGCAGCACATAGGAAAAGTACAGCAGGTCATTGGAACAGACCTGGTACCACTGTTTAAAATATCTGGCAACCGTTGCGGTTCCAGAAAATATATCACAAAAGCTCTCCGCTCCCGGTGCCTTTTCATCAATCACTTGCTTAATCTGGTCCAGCAGCAATGTCTTGCTTCCAATAAATCTCATTCTTTTCTTGCTCCTATTTCATTTTAACCTGCCTATCATTATAATGTAAAATCATAAAAAACACAAGAAAAGTTGAGCTTTCTAAATTCCTTTGCCGCTCGACCCGTAATTTTTCTTCTTTCGCTGCCTTTTAAAGCGGTACATCCTTTCATCTGCTATATTTAAAGCGGCTTCCGGAGACAGTTCCGTCCCTGTTTCAACATAAACCACTCCATAGCTGATGGACATTGGATAGACCTTCGCAACATCGGCCAGCTTCTTATCAATCAGGCCCATCTTTTTCTTCGCCGCCTTTTCATCACAGCCCCGGAACAGAACAATAAACTCATCGCCTCCAAACCGGCATGTAATGTCTATATCCCGGGCGGAGTCCATAAGCACTTGAGAAACTGACTTTATATATTCATCTCCGTACAAATGTCCGTACAGGTCATTGATATTTTTCAGCCCATCCATGTCGATCATGCAAAGGGAAAAGGGAATGCCTTTTTGAATATAAGAGTCAATGGTACGAAGGCCGCTGCGCCGGTTATCCAACCCGGTCAGTTCATCCTTATAGGCCATGACCTCTAAGAAGGCTTCATTTTCCCTCTGATAGGTAATATCCGTCATGAGATGGACCACCGCCTTTTTCTCCTCCCACACCAAAGAATAGGACCTTACCTGAAAGGTCTTATTCCTGGAACACTTGAATTCATACCGCAATTCCTGTTCCAGACCGGTATGGGACTTTAAGCGGGCCATTAAAGGGCAATCTTCTCCCCCGCAGGCAAATTGCCGTGTTCCAGGGTCATAAAACCGTTTTCTGGCTGAATCATTGGTATATAATACCGATCCATTCTCTTCTTCTATAACAACAACCCATTCCTTCAGACTGTCCATAATGAATATTAGCAGTCTATTAAACCTCTTGATCTTTTCCGCCTGCTCTTTCAGCTCACTTTCCCTTATTTCCAGCTGTACCACCATCTCATTAAATGCCTGGGAAAAATCTCCCATAAAATTCACCCGCTGCTTATAATCTCCCTTGATCACCTGTTCGGTCTGCCACGCCAGATGCTTTAAAGCAGCATGAAGCTGTTTTAATTCACCTGCCTGAAAATTGTGACGATCGGGCAGAGGAACATTTAAGTTCCCTTCCGCCAGGTTCTTAAGAAGCTCATTGGATTCTATAAGACAGTGAGAAAGGTAGAAAACCGCCTGCTCCAGATCTGAGTATACCTGTGTTTTCTCCTCCAGCTCCCCGAAAACCGGCTTATTTAAAATAATATTGCGAATCTGCTCCAAAAGAACAGACGCATCTTTTTCTGTCATTCACTACACCTTCGCCTGTTGATCGACATTAGCCTCAAATCTGCATACACGTGCTCCGCTGGCCCAGCAATCAACCTCTTTTACAAGATAATCCTTTCCCGTGTATTCCCTTAAAACGCCGGAAAGAAATCCTTCGTCATAATTACACACTTGATCTCCTGTCACAGGGATTCCGGAACAATCCAGGTCTTCCCCAACAGTCAGGACTATATCCCCGGTACGGGGATCAAACTTTTCGATTCTTAGAATGCCTACTTTGTGTACCTCAAGGCTATTTTGCAGGGACGCAAGGAAGTCATTGAACGGAAGAGTCAGATCTAACATATGTAAGGCAAATTCTCTTCCGGAAAGCTCTCCTGCCCTTCGAAAAAGCTCTCTTGCCATATCTTCACTGAATCTCCGTGACAACTCGCTTCTTAAGGAATACTGGAACAGCCTGTACATCATAACTGGCATCCCTTCTCCCAGATTCCTCCTCCCTTCCGCTATATTCCCTATCATGCTCCAGGAAAAATCTTTTTCTTCTCCTATATGAAAATTATTGAACATATGCCTCCCCCCTGTATCTTCGCCTGCACAGCCCGATTGCTTCGCCCTGGTCCAGTTACTTATACATACATATTTTAAGCATATCTTGTCTGTGCATCTGCAAAATGATAAAGTCAACCATAATATATTATAATAAAAAATCTGACATATTTCAACAAAAAAATGGTAACAGAAATTTTCTGTAACCAGAATAAATAAGTAACAGAATAATATAAGGAGAAGTCATCTTGAAAACTTATGCCGATCCATGTTAAAATAAAGGAATATCCAATGAAAGCAGGAAAGAGGGTGATGATATGAAGATACAGGAATCTGCCGAAAACTATCTGGAAACGATCCTGATGCTTAAGAAGCGCAACGGCTATGTGCGCTCCATAGACATTGCCGAAGAACTGGACTTTTCCAAACCAAGCGTCAGCGTGGCAATGAAAAATCTCCGGGAAAACGGGTACATCGGGATAGACGAAAACGGACACATCACTTTGCAGGAAAAGGGGCTGGAAATCGCAGAAAAGATATACGAACGCCACACCTTGCTTTCAGAGTGGCTGATTGCCCTGGGGGTGACTCCTAAAACCGCACTGGAGGATGCCTGCCGGATCGAGCACGTAATAAGCGCGGAAAGCTTTACAGCCATTAAAGCTCACGTACATGGCGAAGAGGAAGCATAAAAAGGAAAACAAAAAGAGCAGTCAGGCCAAATCAAGCCGACTGCTCTTTCTATGTTGGAGGGTCGTTACATCCATTCCTTATAACGGTGTATATATACTTTTTTCATCATCTGCACGGCTGCAAGATAACCGGTCAGGATCAAAGCAAGCCATGGAATAAACCGCGCCGGCAGGGGGGGGTGAAGCCGCATATCTTCCACTGCAGTTGCATAGGTGGATTTTATAACTATAGATCTGGTAATATTTGGATTATTTGTCGATATTAGAAACGTCATATAATAAATATATGATAAGCAAAGGAGTATTGTACAATGCCGAGAAGAGGAGAAAATATTTATAAACGCAAAGACGGCCGTTGGGAAGGCAGGAGCTTAAAGTCGGATGGAAGGTATCGCTATTTCTACTCAAAAACCTACAAAGGCGTTAAAGAAAAGATGAAAAATTACCAGGAAATACAGGAATCCGCTCGAGAGAAGTCATCCTGGAATGGCAATGATGTCTGCTGCTTATTTGAGGCATGGCTGGAGGATACCGCCCTTCGGGTTAAACCCTCCACTTATGAAAGCTATTACCGATGCATGAATAACTATGTGATTCCTTTTTTTAAGGAGGAAGAGAATCAGCAAATTACGGAAGACTCTGTTTTTTGTTTTGTAAAAATGATAAGAGAAAATACCGGACTGGCGGATTCATCTAAGAAAAAATATCTTACTATTTTTAAAATAGCTTTAAAAGAAATCCTGAAAGGGGCGCCGGAGGGTATTTCCATTATTGAGCAAGTGAAAGTTCCAAAGCCCGAGGACAAGGAGGTTAAGGTATTTTCCTTAAAAGAGCAAAGGCTCATAGAAAATGCGGCACTGAATTCCAAAGACAAACGTGCAACAGGAATCATCCTGTCCTTTTATACAGGCATCCGCCTTGGAGAATTATGTTCCCTTAAATGGGGAGATATTGATATGGAAGCCGGTACCCTGTCCATAGCACGGACCGTATCCAGAATAAAACGTTTTGAAGAGGGTGAAAACAAAACATCTTTGCAGGTGGGCGCTCCAAAAAGCCGCAAATCCTTAAGGAAGATGCCCCTGCCGGATTTCCTGTTAAAAATGTCAGAAGAGCGGGGAATTTCTCATGCAAGCCCAGACCATTATATCTTTTCTGACGGGGATACTCCCTTAGATCCCCGCTGCTTTCAAAAGCTTTATAAGAAATTATTAAAAGAAGCTCATGTGCAGGACAGAAAATTTCATGCCATCCGCCATACCTTCGCCACCCGGGCCCTTGAGATGGGAGTGGATGTGAAAACCATCAGCGAACTATTGGGCCATTCCAGTGTATCAATTACTCTTAATGTATATTCCCATTCCCTTATGGAACAAAAAAAGGCAGCCATTGAAAAGTTTAACCATATGTATCTTTTAAATATGGAAACCGCAGCCACCGCACCTGATCCTGTCCCAGCTTTCAAAAAAATTACATAAAAAAACGACCCGGTTGTATTGCGGGTCGTCATGTTATTATTTAACTATAAGGCTACTCCCTGGGGGCCCTGTCCAGCACAAGAGAATAAAGCTTTTCCATGGTTCTCCAGTTCCGTACCGTTGCCGGACCGCCAATCAGAGACAGCTTGGCCGCAAGCTTGGAATTGCGGATGCTGTGGCGAAGCAGAAGATAAATATCCCTGCCCTGTATCCGGTAATCATCAAACTCTCCTGCAAAGGGCTTTAAGCGTTCCGCTTCCGTCTCAAGGGGCGCCTGATGAAAAAGGCAGACATAAAAGCTCTCTCCTTCTGAATTTAGAGCCTCCGCTTCCATCCTCTCACGCTCTGTATAAGGACAGTTTCTTATTATTTGCTCCAACTGGCCGGAGGTTCTTAAAATCACACTTACGGAAAAACCGAATTTTTCCCTGATTTTGTTCTCAATTTTCTCCTTTAACTTCTCTTCCCCATCCTCTGCCTCAAATATGACATTCCCGCTTTGAATATAAGTCTCAACCCGGGTAAGGCCCGCCTCTTCTAACAGCTGTCTCAACTCTGCCATTTTTATCTTGTTTTTCCCGCCCACATTAATTCCCCGGAGCAGTGCGGTATAAATGGTCATCATACATCCATCCTCTTTCCCGGTCTTATTTTCTATAAAATAATATTTGCCTGATTTCGTCCTTCAGACTTTGACTTATAAAGGGCCTCATCCGCCCGCCTTAATGCTCCGTGAAAATCTTCATCTCCTTCCTTAAAAAAGGAAAAGCCGATGGATACGGTAATCCTGATCTCCTCTTGGTGATCCAGTATCTTCAAAGAGGACACAGAAGTCAAAAACTTGCTTCCAAAATCCAGTATATGCCTCTCTTCCATGCCATTAAGGATGATGATGAATTCATCGCCTCCCCAACGGATAATCTTGTCCGTGCTTCTTAAGGTACCTTTCATTACATTAACAAATTCCGCAAGAGCCATATCCCCTGCGGAATGACCGTATTTATCATTAATCCCTTTAAAATGATCCACATCACACATCATAATTCCGGGACTTAAACCTGTTCGTTTAAACTCTTTAAAAGCATTGGTCAAATCATTGGTCCCGCTTCTCCTGTTTCCTGCCTTTGTAAGGACATCCTGATTAAGCTCAGATTCCATTGCCTTTTTCGATTGGCGGTAATATATTTTCTCCAATAAGGAAACAGAAATCATGCTGACGATTACTATAACAATAAGCAATAATACCAAAAAAATGGTAATCCTGGATACCAGCTCTTTGCTTTCCTTATTCGTCTGGTCAACATAGGGCTGCAGATCATCAAGATACACTCCCATGGCAATCACCCAATTATAATCCTTATATAGCTTGGCATAAGAAAGCTTCTTAGATACCTTATCACTGCCTGGTTCTTTGAAATAGTAAGAGGAAAACAGCTCTCCATCCTTATTAATTCCCTGAAGCTCAGTCAAATATGGATGATTTCCTGCAATATCAGTCATATCCGTTGAAAGATACATTCCTTCTGTTTCCGGCATGTTGGGATGGATCCTACGGATGGCATAGTTTTTACCGCCTTGATAATTCTGTATTTCATTAATCCAGATGTAGGAATTTCCGTCAAATTTTGAATTTCTGATCACATTGGTAATGTCCGCCTTAACAAGCTCTTCTACATAACTTTTGGTGAGTCCAAAAAGGAATGAATCATCTCCGTGAATGAAAACCCGGTAAGAGGATAAATCGGAGGTATTGGCTTTAAGAGTATCCTTCCAGGTAGCTCCTGCAAGATTTTCCGGATCATAAATCACTTTATTTTCCTTATTGTCCCATACAATCACGGTCATAAATTTATAATCCGGTTTATCCCGGAAAAATCCGATGAAGAAATCATTGAATTCAGAGTCCGGAAGATCCTTTTTCATATTAATAATATCAGCCGTTCTGGATACAAAGGTTTCCATGTAGGACGATTTGGCAGCCCGCCTTAATTCAATTTCAGAAATCAGGTTATTGACCGTATCCTTTAGAAAATCTTTCTTTAAGTTATAGATCGCTTCTTCTGACTTTTCAATATAAATATCGCCGACCTTGTCAATAGAAAATAAATAAAAGTATACCATGACAGCGCAGATAATGCTGATGATTGTGGATAGAAATATTGTGTATTTACGCCTGATAACGCATTCCTCCTTCATTGGAATGTATTTTTTTCATATCATGTAAGCACTTTTCATTTACTCATCCACATATTCCAGAAAAATTCTGTTATTAAATCCGCCCCTGTCTTTTGCCTTTTTTTCCCGCTCTGCCTCCAATTCCGCCTTTGTATATCCTCTGGCACTGCATAGAGAATATAATACTTCCAGCACATCTGCCATCTCTTCCAGGCTCTTATCCTCCTGATATTCCTTTACCTCTTCATTAAGCTTTTCTTCCAGCTTCCCAATATATTCTTCATCAGTCAGAATGCGGCATACCGCTCTTTTTCCTTCTGCTTCAATTACCTCCGGTATCCTGTCTCTGACTAACTTATCGTACCTTTTAATGGAAAACCCCTTCTTTCCAGTTGATCAATTTAATGGTCCAATGCATTTTGAAAGATACACTTTAAAAACAGTATATCACAATCATGAAAAAATGTCGCTTATTCCTGACAATTATCACAGCTTAAAATTCCTGAAGTTTTCCTTACGCTTATGTTCACTCCCGGAAAATTATGCACCTATTTCTATGCTATGAGCAAAGATTATTTTCCCTTAGTACATATTGGGTAATATTTCACAGCATCAGCATATAATATTAATTAATTCACATGCTATTTAGGGGATTTATATGAATAATACCACTGCAGGCAGGAGAGGAAGCATCAGCCAAGACGGGAGCATCCTGCGCATTGAGAATGCACTAGTAGAGGATGTTTATACGAATAATAGCAGAACCGGTTATATCCTGGTTTCCTATGTGGCACCCGGCCGGAATGAAATGATCAATATTGAACTCTTACAATTGAATGTTGATTGGGACACGATCTTAATTAATCAATTTGGTGACTCTATCAGTCTGTGCAATGTCAGGAAGGGGATGTGGATAAATGCCGAGTTCTCCGCTGCCATGACAAGAAGCACTCCCCCTCAATCAAAGGCTTTCCGGATCGTTGCATTCATACAGACGCCTATGTACCGCATAACGACGGACCGGATTGTTTCCGTGGATGTTGCAAATGGCTTCCTTGATACCGGTAATCCCGACGATGTGACGGACCAGATGAGATTCGTCGTTTCCCGCGCTACAGAAATACTGGATCAGGACAATAATCCCATTCGCTTTAGCTCCCTTCAACCCGGGCAGTTGGTACGGATCGAACATGCCAATTTCCAGACCGCAAGCATTCCTCCACAGTCCACAGCTTATCGCATTCAACTGGTTTAACATAGCTGAAATAGGAAAGACCGCTTATTATCATCACAGGGATAATAAGCGGTTTTTTAAGATTGCTACAGTTCAAACCGTTGATTCGGACCCTTCATACAGGCAGGCGCGGTTACGTCCGCCATTCTTGGCCTCATAGAGCGCCAGATCCGCCTGAAGGATCATATCCTCCAGAGAATGAATACTTCCTGCAGGAGAATGGGCCATTCCAATGCTTGCGGTTAG
>Ga0213824_1001339_pt1 | contig 14550 bp, 15 predicted proteins | sample MC6MC0906MG_FD_179892 | JGI IMG/M metagenome (GOLD analysis project Ga0213824, IMG submission 179892) | Enriched soil aggregate microbial communities from Iowa State University, Ames, United States - MC6-MC0906-MG | ecosystem: Environmental > Terrestrial > Soil > Unclassified | place: USA: Iowa...
AACAAATGGCTGGCGATGCTACGCTTCTTTATTACACAACGGATGAAGCAAAAGAAGGTCGTGACGCATTTAAAGAGAAACGCCAACCAGACTTCGGTCAATTCCCAAGATTCCCTTGATTAATTGCAGTGTTGAAAAGCTCGTATCTGATTAGAGATACGAGCTTTTTCTATGTAGGATGGATGGAGTGGCGGATAGACTCATCTAAATGATGGATAGACCGCTTAAATTGATGGATAGAATGAATAGACTCGTTCAAATAGACGGATGATGCTAGAAAGCGGTAAGATAAATAGTGATAGGAGGGACAATAAAAATGTATCCAAATTGGATTTTACAGAGAGCGTATTTAACACCATTACGAAACGCTTTAACATATAAAGAACAAACATGGACATTTCAACAATTAAATGAATTATCTATTCAGCGTGCCAGTCAACTTACAGCCTTTGGTATAAAGCAGGGAGACCGTATTGCGATAATGGGACCAAGCAAGCCGGCACTTGTCATTATGATCTATGCATGTATGCATTTACAGTGTGAAATGGTTATGCTAAATCGTAGGCTATCTCAAGCTGAAATAGCCTATCAGCTAGAGGATTCCAAGGCAGTGATTGTATTAATTGCAGACGAAGATATTGAAAAATTACCATCACATGCATCTCACTTATTATTTTCTGCTATCGAAAAAAGTACAGAAGCCTCTATCGAGATTACAAAAGAATGGTCTTTACATCAAACAACATCTATTATGTATACATCTGGTACGACGGGTTTTCCAAAGGGTGTTCGTCAAACAGTTGGTAATCATCAAGCTAGTGCAACGTCTTCTGTCCTTAATATAGGTTTACAAGCTGATGATACTTGGCTATGTGCTGTACCGTTATTCCATATTAGTGGTTTTTCTATTTTAGTGCGCTCACTTTTGTATGGCAATAAAGTTCATTTATATGATTATTTTGATGTAGAGGCTATTTCACAAAATATTATAGATGGCGATGTCACACATATGTCAGTGGTCGCTGTAACCTTGGAAAGAATTCTACATACACTTGAGCAGCGAAATGCCCAAGCCTCACCACAATTTAAACTGATTTTAGCAGGCGGTGGACCTGTACCAGTTGATTATTTAAAGAGAGCTCAAGCATTACATTTAGCAGTAGCTCAAACGTATGGCATGACAGAAACCTCGTCACAAACAGCCACATTAGCAAGCAATGATGCAATGTCTAAAATTGGTTCAGCAGGAAAGCCTTTATTTTTTAATCAAATTCGTATTGCTGAGCCGAATATCAATGGGGAAGGCGAAATTTGCATACGTGGACCACATGTTACCCCAGGCTATATTGGCCGTTTTGCACAGAAAAGTGCAACCATTGATGGTTGGCTGTATACAGGAGATATTGGTTATTTGGATGATGAGGGTTATTTATTTGTAATTGATCGTCGAGCAGATTTAATTATTTCTGGTGGTGAAAATATTTATCCTGCTGAAATCGAAAACGTACTTCTTACACATCCCGCGGTTAAGGAAGCGGGGGTCTGCGGCATCGAGGATGAGGAGTGGGGGCAGGTTCCAATTGCCTTTGTTGTTTTAAAAGATCAAATACAGATAGACGAATTATTAGCATTTTGTCAAAAATCCCTTGCTAGATATAAAATACCAAAAAAAGTTATTATTACAGATGAACTTCCTCGCAATGGTGCGAATAAGCTACTACGCAGAAAATTAAAGCAATAACATAAAAAAGAAGCCTTCCATTGTAAAGTGTACCCTTTGTAAAGGACATTTTATTAGTGAAGGCTTCTTTTATTTGTGGTAAAAATCTTTTTTATTTATATGCTTTTAGAATTAAATTAATCATTTATTAACATAATAAGGAATGTTAGGCATAAACTATTTAGTAAAGGAGAATGGCTCATATGAGAAAATATATATATAATGCTGTCATTATATTATTTGTTCTACAAATGAGTCATGTGCAAGTATTCGCAAACTATGAACATAAAAATACGGCAACAGCTAATTCAATAGAAACACTACAAAATCTCATTCAATACGAAGTCATGCAGTTATCTACTAATTTTGATATTCGATATAGTGGTGATACATCAAGCATTAAAGATGAACTATCTGATCTTATCAAACAGGCAATTCAAGATCCATATATATATGCCAATATTTCTAGTTTTAAATGGAAGTATGATGGCTACGCCAATAATATTGTCATTAGCTTTGAGTTTACGTATCATATTACACCCGCAGAAGAAGCGTTTGTTGAACAGACTTTGAAAAATATTATTGCGCCAATGTATGGATTAACTGAATTGCAGAAGTTACAGGCTGCACATGATTTTATTGTTTTATCCGCCGAGTATTCCAAAGAAACGAACGGAAGCCAATATTCTCCCTATACATTATTAACTGAAAATAAGGGAGTATGTCAGGCTTATGCACTAGTGCTTTATCGGATGTTAGAGATGCTAGGCTTTGAGGTGCAATATGTACCAGGAAAAGTAGGGGAACAGCTACATGCTTGGGTCTTAGTGAAGCTTGAAAATGACTGGTATCATATTGATGTGACATGGGATGATCCATTGCCTGATCGCAAAGGAGAGGTACGTTATCAATATTTTTTAGTTTCTGACCGCCAGCTAGCGCAAGATCACTCGTGGGATTATGCTAGTTTTCCAGCAGCTAAAAGTGAAGCCTATGTTGATTTACAACGCACTAGTAAGGTGGAGGAACTGCCAAAACAAATACTAAATAATGATTTCTCTTTTAATAAGGGAAAGGTTGTAATCGATAATAATCAATATCATTTAAAGAGCGTGATAGTAAAGCCCACGCAATTAAAAATGCCCCATAAAAATAAGGAAACAGATCAGTTACTTTTAGCCGAATGGATATCCATTATTTTAGAAGGAAGCTCCGTGCAGATGAATGATTGGCAAACGAAAACCTATGAAGTTGTTAACACAGAGAGCTGGCTAACAAGTATTGATAGAACAGAAAAACGAATGCCACAAGAAAAATACGTCATACTAAAGGAGGTGTCCCATATGAATTTCGGGGCACCTCCTTACTCACTTATTTTTCTGTACTTAGAGCTGTTTCTAATGTTTGTATATTTTTATTCATCAGTGTAAAGTAAGTTTCTTTATTTTTAACATCATCTGCTGTTAAAACACTTAGATTATGCAAGACAAGGGATTCTGCACCCACTTCTTTTTGGATAACCTCGGCTAATTTAGAGGAGACGTTTTGCTCAAATAAAATGTAATGAATGTGTAGGTCATTTGCTTTATCGACAATCGCTGTAAGCTCTTTTTGGGATGGTTCATTTTGTGAATTCAAACCGGCAATTGGCATTTGCGTTAAGCCATACTGACCTGCAATATAACCAAAGGCTGCATGGGATACGAAGAAAGTCTTTTCAGGGGCCTTATCTGCCATCGCTTTAAAGGATTGATCTAATTCCTGCAGCTCCTTCACTAATGCTTCATAGTTAGCTGTAAATGTAGCTTCTTGTTCTGGCATTTTTTCAATTAAAGTATCCTTAATTGAAAGTGCTAAATCCTGACTGATAATAGGGGATAGCCAAACATGAGGATCTATATTTCCATGATCATGATCTTCATGTCCATGTTCATCCTCAGAATGACTATGCCCTTCTTCCGTTGCTGCGTGATCGTGATCATGTTCGTCTTCTTCATCAGCATGTGTGTGACCAGTGCTACTCGCTAATTTTTCATCTGAAACATGATCGGCTGTTGCAATCATAGCTACATCTTCTTTAGCGAGCGTTTTTTTGGCATTTTCAACAAAGCCCTCTAATCCTAAACCAATATAGAAAAATATATCAGCATCTGCCAGCTTCATCATATCTTTTTGAGTTGGCTCAAATGTGTGCTCATTGGCACCAGCCGGATAGATAGAAGATACCTCAACAAAATCGCCACCAATTCGTTCTGCAAAATAACTTAAAGGATATACCGTTGTGTAAATAGTCATTTTCTCTTTACCCTCTGATTGTTTAGGGGATGTAGTTGATGATTTATCCCCGCAGGCAGCGGTGAATAAAGCAAGAACTGTAACTAAAAACAATAAAAATGCTTTTTTCATATTATTATATACCTCTTTCAAATAGTAATCATTACGATTTGTTTTTTAGAACATTTATTATCATAACGCACATCTGAAAAAAGTACAAGAAAAAATGACCCTCGAAAATTAATTCTTTTTCGAAGGCCATTTTTCAGGTACTGGATCAAAGCCTCCAGGATGGAATGGTTGGCATTTTGATATACGTGTAATCGTTAAAAAAAATCCTTTGATGGCACCATGTTTTTGAAAGGCCTCAAGTCCATATGAGGAGCATGTTGGGTAAAAGCGACAGGATGGCGGCGTCATTGGTGAAATGAATTTTCTATAAAACTTTATGAGCCATATAAAGGGATATTTCATTGCTGCTGATCCTTTTGTTGAGCATTGATTTGCTCAGGCTTAGCATCGATTGTTTGTGTTAAAAAGCTGCCTTTTTTCTTCAAAAGGACGATGACCGAAACGCCAAACATAAGCATCATCATTGCAATCATAATAATTATTGGTAATGGTACCCCCATAGTGTTCACTCCAAATTCTATTTAATAATATTAGTATAAAAGAATTGTATTGAAAAATGTACTAATTGAATTTATCCTCATTTTGTTGAAAGCTTTGTTGCGGTTTTTCATCGATTGTATGTTTAAAGGCATATGCACGGTTGACACTAATAATCGTAGCAGCCGTTATTATTACGACAATAATTACTGCAACAATTAAGAGCGTAATTAAACTCATGGCATTCACTCCATTTCCTATTCCTCATTTTCTATTATAAGGTAGATACTCTTGTAAATTGTGAAGGAAGTTTGACATTCCAGCGAATAAAACAGCACTTTTACCACCATACTATGGTAAAAGGAGTGTTTTATAGAGATGGATCGCCAGCGAGTATATTTTTCACTAGCCAATAAAACATATTATACAAACCCGCAAGCAGGACCGTGGAATTTTGAGCTTAATATAGACCGACAAGCATTGGATGTTTTTGAAAGAATCTTTCAGCAAATGCAACTGCTTGAAATTTCAAATGCCTGGCGTGCACAATTACCTTATTTGCAATATCACTTAGATCGAGAAAATGATGAAATAGATTTACGATTAATGAAAATTTATGCGCTTATTCATGAATATGGGGATGAGGACACGAAGGCTTTTGTGGAACAGCTACCTTACTTCAATAAACGTGTATAAAAGTAGTAAGGGTTGTCCCAAAAGAGGGTTTTTAACCAAAAATGAATAAAAAGTGAAAGGCAGAAAGTTGATTTATCAACGTTTCTGCCTTTTCAATTTCATGTGATTTTACTCCAAAAGGGACTTATGGGACAGCCTCTCATGCTGTTTTTGAGTAGGACAATGTTTTATAGAACAAAAATCATGATAATAGTCACAACAGCATAGGATTGTGTCATTATTATATATCCATTCATTAACAGAGAGTAGCTATAGTCTTCACTTTTGACATTATAAAATGTATGAAATTCTACACTATTGCTGATTGGAGTGTTAAGGCTACTCAACTCCCGTGGGATAGCGAGACAGACGAAAAACTGAGGCCAACACGATGTTGGTCACGAAGGCATTGTTGCTGCCGCTACGCTTTCAAACAGATAAATTGTCACAGGACGTGACGCACTTAGCCTTCGTTCCTTCAGCGCAGGAAGCTCTGCTCTGCGCGTCAGCGACAAAGCGAGTAGCCTGGAACAGAAATTCCCTTCATTTTGTTACAATATTTTTACTTAACATATGGCCTTTAAAATAGTAAAAACAGCTTCTCTTGGTACAACAACAGGGATTGTAAGCTTGTCTTTTAGTGTATTTTTCATGGCAGTTGAGTAGCCCATGCAATCTAGGATAAGTAATTCAGCGCCATGTAATTGCAATTCTTTAGCCTTTAATAATAAATCCTGTTCATTAAAACGATAGGGGGAGCTAGCGGCGAAGGTCACATTAAATTGAGCCTTCTGCCATTTCTCTGCGACAGTCATTTGCTGCTCAGGCTCAGGTCCGATTAAACCAAGCGTTAAATCAGCATTCATCCCTTTAACTAAATAAGTCATCATACGATCAGGCAGCAATAGATTTTTGCCACTTAAGGAGTTTGTGAAATCGCCTGTGCACATGAGTAATATCCAAGTAAATTCCTGAAGCTCAACAATCCGTTTTTGGATAAACGGCATCAGCTTCTTTTTACTAAGTTTTACCTGTTCACCTGTAGCAAGAAGAGTAACTAGAACATCTGAATCCTCTCTAGCAGGGGCAAGTGCTGCTATTTCTGAGGAAGTCAGCAAATCGAGGACACCAAATTCCGTTACATGTAAACCTGCATCTTTTAATTGTTGAATATCAGTAGCCATATCCTTGCGAGGTGCTTGACCAATTGTTACAATTGCGATTTTTGACTTCGCCAATTTTCTTCACTCCGCTTCGTAATATTTTTTACCATTCACAAAGGTCTGTAGTACTTTTGCTTCTGTTTCAAAAATTGGATGAGACCATACTACAAAATCTGCATCTTTTCCAACTTCTAAAGAGCCAATTCGATGATCAAGCTGGACAAGCTTAGCTGCATGGATGGTGATACTTTTTAATGCTGTTTCTTCATCCAATCCATAGCGAATAGCTTCAGAGGCACAATACTTCAAATATTGAATTGGTACAAATGGATGATCAGTCATAATAGCAAATGGAATAGTATGCTCTTTAAAAATTTTTGCGATTGCTGGTGTTGAATTGCGAGTTTCATATTTTGATGGTGTAAGCATATAGGGTCCTACGGTTGCATTAAATCCACTAGCTTTTACAGCTTCAACAATCATATGTCCCTCTGTACAATGCTCTAGATGTAGCTGAACATTAAATTCCTTTGCAATACGAATCGCTGTCATAATATCATCTGCTCGATGACAGTGAAGGCGTAGTGGCATTTCTCCTCGTAGCACCTCGATAAAAGGTCGCAGCTCTAAATTATGCTTTACATGCTCCGATTTTTCTTCTTCACTTAAGCGAGTGGCACGTTGAAAACCATCACGTAACAATTGAGCAATGGCCATACGCGTCATAGGCTTACGCTTATATTGATTACCAAATACGTTTTTAGGATTTTCACCTAATGCCCCCTTTAATCCACTGCGCTCAACAAGAACCCTTGAAGCAAGTGTTGGTCCCGCGGTTTTTAAAATACTCCAAATACCGCCAATGACATTGGCACTTCCTGGACCTGTTTGAACAGTCGTGACACCACCTTCTAGAGCATGCTGAAACGAGAAGTGTCGAATATCCACACTATCTAAAGCATGCATAAGGGGAGTGAAGGGTTCACTATATTCATTGGCATCGTTAATATCCTCCGTAACCTCTGCCCATGTACCAACATGTGCATGAATATCGATTAAACCTGGTGTAACAAATGCCCCCTGTAAATCAATTTTTTCAGCATTGTCAGGGATTTCTTTGGCTGGTCCTGTATACACAATGCGACCATCATCTATCCATAGCTGTTCAAAAGTATCATTCTGTTCATTAACGGCTAAAAATTTTGCATTATGGAAAATGATCATATTGTGATACCCTCTTCCCATGAGTATTCTTTTTTCCCTTTAATAAAAGTAGCAACCACTTTTGCATCTAAATCTAATGGGTGCTTATTCCAAACAACAAAGTCAGCTAGTAGTCCAACTTTAATGGAACCAGTTAGATGCTCTATTCCAAGTAAGGTTGCTGCACCTGTCGTTAATGCATAGAGAGCATCCTGACGAGGCAATTTCTCTCGAACTGCTAAACATGCTTCTAATGCTAGATGAGTTGCGCTACTTACTGGGTGGTCTGTACAAAAGACAAATGGAATTTCACGAGCAGCCAATTGTGAGTATAACTTTGGTGAAAGTGCCATCATTTCATTATGCTCAATGTAACGGAAGGTAGGACCTGCAATCACCGTATTAAAGGATGCTCCCTCTAGCAGTGGAATTTCAGTACCGTGAATTATATGAAATTCAAAAGAGAACTCTTGTTGAAGGCGGGCAATCAATTCAATATCGACAGCTTTATGTGCTCGAACTAAAATTTTGCGAATCAGAGGCTCTTGTTCTTGAATTTGTTGGAGTGTTTCTCTCATAATTTTGGCAATTCCCATGCGTGTAAGTGGTTTTTTCTGCGCAGCAAAAAATGTACTTTTGGCATTTTGACCAATTGAGAAGGAATAGCCGAAATCTTTTTTAATCACCATTTCATCAACAGTTGAAGGTGTATGGTGTATGATAGCCGTTTTTGCACCAACCAAGCTTTTAGGAGAGGGGACAATATGAGAGGCAGTTATCCCATGTGAAAGGGCATTTTTAAATGCTGTATCAAAGGGATAGATGCCATCAATAACTGAATATTGTAGATGTGATTCAAACTCAAAGCTATCATCGCCCTCCCAGCGTACGCCAATTTCAGCTAATCCGATTTGTGAGCAACTATCGATAAAACCTGGTGTAATGTAATAACCAAGAAGATCAATTTCCGTTTCAGCAGTACTTAATTGTGTGAAATATTGTCCATGTACTTCAAAATTATTTTTTTCAAAACTACGAGTCTCAGAATTGAAAACAAGACCATTCGTATAACGAGTCATCGTCTGCGCTCCCTTTCTTATGAATAGAAAAGCGGAGACTGATCATCTCCACTTTTCATGTTAAATTATTTTGAAATTGAAACGTTTGTACCATTAGGATGTACGATTTGCACAGAGTTATCTGCTGAAACCTCAAAGCCTTTTACCTTTTTATTCACGCCAGCTACCGTTTGTGTAGCCTCTAATTCAATACGAGGAACATCAGCTAAAATTAGTTTCAAAGCTTCTTGATATAATTTTGCACGTTCTTCTTGGACAACCGTTTCCGATACTGCACGTTCTAATAATTTATCAACCTCTGGATTGCTATAGCCTTTACCATTACCTAAAGCACCAATTTGATTTGTGTGGAACAATTGGTATAGGAAGAAGTATGGATCTGGATACCACGTCCAGCCACCAATATTCATGGATGCTTTCCCTTTAGCAACTGTATCACTGTAAGTTCCCCATTCAAGAACCTTAATATCTACATCAATGTTTAAGTTTTTCTTTAATTGGCTTTGGAAAATAGTTGCGTAAGGAACACGTGCCTCAGAAACAAAAATCTCTGTTTTAAAGCCATCTGGATATCCAGCTTCAGCTAATAATTTCTTAGCTTCCTCAGGATTGTACTTTGGTACTAAGTCAATCAAACCTTTATCATAGCCCCATGAACCTGGAGGTAGAGGTAAATAAGAAACGTCGCCACCACCCCATTGGTTAACACCAGTGATAATTTCTTCTACATTTGTTGCCTTGTAGATAGCTTCACGTACTCGCTTATCCGCTGTTGGACCTACCTTGTTATTAAGGTCAAGATAGACAATAGATAAGCCAGGATTTGTTAAAAGCTCAAAATTGCTGTCTTGGTTAATAATTTCACGATTTTGACCTTTTACATCCATTGCGATATCAATATCACCTGAACGTAATGCATTTGTCATCATGTTTTGATCAGAAATAAATTTCATTGTTAAATTATCAAGATTAGGTTTTTCACCCCAGTAACCTTCATTGCGTACTAGCTTTACTTCTTGGTCTTTTTTCCATTCAGTTAATTGGAATGGACCTGTTCCGATGAAATGCTCAGAGAAATTGTCTCCCCAGCCCTCAACCTCTTCTTTTGGAATAATGATATTACCTGCGTCTGTTAACATTGCAAGTAAAGCAGCATTTGGAGATGCTAAATGAATTTCAACCTCATTCTCGGAAATTACCTTTACCTCTGTTACGCCGCTTAGTCGATTCATTGCAGATTCTTTTGCAGATCGCTCTAAAGAATATTTTACGTCCTCTGCAGTCATATCACGACCGTCTTGATATTTCCCTTTTTGGAACTTTACTCCCTCACGTAACTTGAATGTATAAACTAACATATCGTCTGATACATTCCATTCCGTAGCTAAGGAAGGAATGATATCTGATAAATCTTTGTTATAAACAACTAAAGTGTCACCCATTTGACGCATTACCTGTGATTCGTAAACCCCAGTGTATTTAATGGGATCAAAAGTTTTTGAATTTGCTGAAAGACCGATATTTAATGTTCCACCTGATGTACCTTCGCCTTCTTTTTCTTCTGATGTACTCTTCTTATCAGAGTTACCACCACAAGCTGCTAAAATCCCAATCATTAAAGTTAAAAACAGTAGTAGTACAGATTTTTTTACGTTTATTTTCTTCATACATGCTAGCCTCCTTAGATTTTGTTTCACAATATGAACCGTTGATTCGAAAATGGTAGGTTCGAAATAAAAGTAGCACATTTGTAAACAGAAAGTAAATAAAAAATTATAAAGATTCAGAAAAAAATATATTTACAAATAATTATCACTGGGTGTAGTATTTAGTTATTCACAATATGAACCACTGATTCTAATAATGAAAAGGAGGTCTTGGAAAATGGGCTCATTTATTTTAAAAAGGTTAATAAACCTTATCCCGACACTGCTAGTAGTTGGAATCATCGTATTTATTATTACAAGAATGATTCCAGGGGATCCAGCATCTGTTATGTTAGGTCCTCAAGCAAGTGTGGAAGATGTAGAGAATTTAAGGGAAGAGTTAGGGTTAAATAAATCGATTCCATCACAATTTATTTCCTATGTAGCGGACCTAGCGCAGCTTAATCTGGGTTATTCATATTCTTATAGTGATTCTGTCTTTGGGCTCATTATAGAAAGATTTCCGAATACAGTGATATTAGCTCTGGCAGCGCTACTAATTGCAGTAGTCATTGGGATTCCCGCTGGAATATTGGCAGCAAGAAAGCAAAATACAATGATAGATTATGTTGTAATGCTCATATCCTTAGTGGGTGTCTCTATGCCAATCTTTTGGCTTGGGATCATGCTAGTATTATTCTTTAGTGTCAATCTCGGATGGCTACCTGCTACGGGGATGGGCAATTTAGATGATGGACTTTGGGAATATATCAAACATTTAATTTTACCAGCATTAGCTTTAGCTACAATACCGATGGCGACATTTGCTCGTATTACACGCTCGAGTATGCTGGAGGTTATTTCACAGGACTATATTAAAACTGCACGTTCTAAAGGCATTAAAGAATATTTAGTTATTGGTAAACATGCGTTTAAAAATGCACTAACACCCATTTTAACTGTACTAGGCATGCAAATTTCTAATTTACTTGGTGGTGCTGTATTAACTGAAACGATTTTTAGTTGGCCAGGTATGGGGCGACTTATTGTAGATGCAATTGATAAGCGTGACTTTGTCGTTGTACAGGGAACAGTTATTTTTATTGCCTTTATCTTTGTCCTTATTAACTTAATCGTGGATGTTTTATATAAAGTCGTAAATCCAAAAGTAAATCTTGAATCGGATGGGGGGAAAAAGTAACGATGGCACAAGCGATTGTAAATAACAACAAAAAGCAAAATACAATATTACGAAAGTTGTTAAAAAATAAATTAGCAACAATTGGCTTAATAATTGTAACACTGATGACGATTGTAGCCATTTTTGCTCCGCTAATCGCGACCCACCCACCAAATGAAATGACTGTTGGTAAGTCATTTTTACCAATGAATACAGATGGGCATTTACTTGGTACCGATAACTATGGTCGAGACTTGTTTAGTCGTTTAGTGTATGGTACGCGCATTTCAATGCTTGTTGGTGTTGCTGCTGTACTTTTTGGGGCAGTATTTGGCACTTTACTTGGATTAGTTGCAGGGTATTTTGGTGGCCGCGTAGATTCTATCATTATGCGTACAATGGATGGTCTATTTGCTTTTCCATTCATTTTATTAGCTATTACATTAATGACAGTGCTAGGTCAAGGATTAGTAAATGTTATTGTAGCCATTGGTATTGCCAATATACCAGGGTTTGCGCGATTGGTACGCGGTCAAGTGTTAAGCGTAAAAGAGGAGGAGTTTATTGAAGTAACTCATTCTTTAGGTGCTACACATGCACGTATTATTTTCAGTCATATTTTACCGAACTGTCTTGCACCATTAATTGTCTATGGCACAATGAGTACAGCTGGGGCCATCATTTCTGAGGCAGCGCTTAGCTTTTTGGGATTAGGTATACAACCGCCTACTGCTTCATGGGGCAGTATTCTGAAGGATGGTAAAGATTTTCTAGTGTTGAATCCTCAAATGGCAACATTCTCTGGGATATGTATTTTACTGACAGTGCTTGGCATTAATCTATTAGGCGATGGATTACGTGACGCACTAGATCCAAAAATGAAAGTTTGATAGGGAAGGGGGTGGCATCATGACTGAACGTCTACTAGATGTTGAAAATTTAACGGTTGAATTTAAAAGTGGCGGCTCAACGATGAAAGCTGTAAACGGCGTAAATTTACAATTGAATAAAAAAGAAACACTTGGAATTGTAGGGGAATCAGGCTCAGGTAAAAGTGTTACAGCTACAGCATTAATGCGTTTAATCCCATCTCCGCCAGGAAAAATTACAAATGGAAAAATTCATTTTAATGGGCGCGAATTACTAGGGATTTCAGAGAAGGAAATGCGTAATGTGCGAGGCAATGAAATGTCGATGATTTTCCAGGATCCTATTACAAGCTTGAACCCAGTTCTTACAGTGGGCAATCAAATTATCGAGGTTATTCGTGCCCATGAAAGCTTATCCAAAAAAGAAGCCAATGAAAAAGCGGTTGATATGTTAAAAATGGTGGGGATTCCAGAGCCTGAAAAACGCCTAAAAATGTATCCTCATGAATTTTCAGGTGGTATGAGACAACGAGTTATGATTGCCATTGCACTAGCATGCAATCCTAAGCTGCTAATTGCAGATGAACCAACAACGGCACTAGATGTAACCGTGCAGGCACAGATTCTCGATTTAATGAAGAAACTACAGCAGGATCATGATACGGCTATTATTATGATTACTCATGATTTAGGTGTTGTATGGGAACTTTGTGACAAGGTAAATGTGATGTATGCAGGACGGACAGTAGAATCCACTACAACAAGGCAACTATATGAGCAATCGCTGCATCCCTATACATGGGGATTACTAGAATCACAAATTACGATGGGCACACAGGAGCACAACAGGCTGCCAGCTATTCCGGGTAGTCCGCCTGATTTAACGATGCCGCACAGTGGCTGTCATTTTTCTTCTCGCTGTCCTATGGCAACAGATATCTGCCGCAGTAAAGCACCAGAATTAGTAGAAGTACGAAAAAATCATTTTGTGGCTTGCCATCTGCAATCGAAAGAGCAAATTGTAGAACGTAGGGAGGGAATTTTTAATGCAGCAGAATAGAGAGCTAGTACTGAAAGTAAGTAATTTGAAAAAGCATTTCCCTATTAAAAGTTCTATTCCTTTTAAAAAGACAACCCAATTTGTAAAAGCGGTGGATGGTGTAAGCTTTGAATTATATAAAGGTGAGACATTAGGCATTGTTGGAGAATCTGGCTGTGGTAAATCAACGGTCGCACGTCTTATTAATCAATTAATTACACCAACAGAAGGAGTAGTAGAGTTTAACGGAACAAATTTAGCAAATTTAAATACAAAGGATATTCGTTCAGCACGCAAATCCATACAAATGGTATTTCAAAATCCATATGCCTCATTGGATCCTAGAAAAACGATTGAATATTTAATTGCTGAGCCGCTTGTTATACATCATATTGGGGATGATGCCTCACGCAAAAAACGGGTGATAGATTTACTGGAAACAGTTGGTTTAAGTGCTTATCATGCTAAGCGTCATCCACATGAATTTTCAGGTGGACAAAGACAGCGCATTAATATTGCTCGTGCACTTGCATTAAATCCAGATATAGTCGTTTGTGATGAGCCAGTTTCAGCATTGGATGTATCTGTACAAGCACAGGTTATTAATTTATTAAAAGATTTACAGAAGGAATTTGGGTTAACCTATATTTTCATTTCACATGATTTAAATGTTGTCAATTATATGTGTGATCGGATTGCTGTTATGTACTTAGGGAAAATAGTAGAGATTGGCACATATGAAGAGATCTATGGAAATCCTCAACATCCATATACACAGGCTTTATTATCAGCTATTCCAAAGGATAATCCCTTTGATAATAAGGAGCGCATTATTTTATCTGGAGACGTTCCAAGTCCAGTCAATCCACCGAGCGGCTGCGCATTTCATAAACGTTGCCGATTCGCGACAGAAAAATGTGCACAAATTCAGCCTACTCTAGATACAGTTACAGCAACACATCAGGTCTCTTGTCATTTATATAATGCCAATTAGTAAGATAACAAAGATTAAAATTATAAATTAACTTAGGATATGCCTAAGTAAACACAACATGAAAAAAAGCCTCAACAGACATTCTTTTATTAGAAGCTT
>Ga0213824_1001342_pt1 | contig 14528 bp, 3 predicted proteins | sample MC6MC0906MG_FD_179892 | JGI IMG/M metagenome (GOLD analysis project Ga0213824, IMG submission 179892) | Enriched soil aggregate microbial communities from Iowa State University, Ames, United States - MC6-MC0906-MG | ecosystem: Environmental > Terrestrial > Soil > Unclassified | place: USA: Iowa...
CTTCAAGGGCCCGGTGCTGCTGCCCGCAAAAGTGCATGCCGGCCAGGTGCAGGGCACCGTTCAGGCCGGTGGGGCGCTGCAGGTGGCGGGCCTTGGCAAAGCGTTGCTTGAGGTTGATGTGCGGCAACGTCCGGAGCAGGCTGTCGAGCCCATGCAGTTGCCACTCCTGGTGCAGTTGCTGGCGGTCGTAGTCGCCCCAGCTGACCCAGGCCTGAAGCTGCTCACGGTGGGGCCCCAGCCAGCGCTCGAAGCTTGCCCACACCTCGCGAAACGGCGCAGCGCTGTCCACATCGGCCTGGCTTATGTGCGTCAGTTCGCGGCAAAACGGGGTCAGCTGTGGCCGCCGCCGTGGCCGCACGAAACACTGATAGTGGTCGACCTCGCGGCCTTCGCGGGTAACCAGGCTGGCGCCGATTTCAATGACTTCCATCTCTGTAACCGGCCACCCACCCTCGTCGGTGGTGGCTTCCAGGTCGATCACCAACCAATGGCCCATACCAGGCTCCCTTGCAGATCCTGCTAGAGCGTAGCCAAACTCCGCGCATACGGCACCCCCTGGCATTTTGCCGCCCGTTCTGGAACAAAGCGTGGCACAAAGAGCAGACACCGGCAGTTGTGCCGCTTCTGGAAAACGCCTAGCTTAAGCGGACCCAGGCATGAACCGTGATGAGCGTCCGTCTTGACTCCAGCGCCCGGCCTCAAGGCCTTGTCCACCCTGATGTTGCTGGCCGTGCACTGGCTTGCGGTGCCGGCATGGGCTGCCGACGCCGTCGAGGTGAAGATTGGCGCGGCGCATTTCCCGCCCTACACGGTGCGCCCTGAGCAGGGCGCCGACAGCGGCCTGCTGCCGCAACTGGTCGATGCGCTCAACCGTTTGCAGCAGGGTTATCACTTTGTCCTGGTGCCCACTTCCATCCAGCGGCGTTTTGGCGACTTCCAGCAAGGCCGTACCGACATGGCGATTTTCGAGAACCCGCAATGGGGCTGGGAGCAGATTGCCCACCAGACCGTGGACATGGGCCTGGAGGATGCCGAGGTGTTCGTTGCCCGCCAGGCCAATGGCAGCGACCCGCATTACTTCGATGACCTGCGTGGCAAACGTTTGGCATTGTTCAACGGCTATCACTACGCGTTCGCTCGCTTCAATTCCGACCCGGACTACCTGCGCACAACCTATGACGCGACCCTGACCTACTCACACGACAGCAACCTGCTGATGGTGCAGGCCGGCCGCGCCGATATCGCCCTGGTCACGCGCTCCTACTTCAGCGATTTCCTTGCGCGCAACCCGGCCAGCAGGGCGCAGCTGGTGCCTTCGCAACGCATCGATCAGGTCTATCACCACTACGCTCTGCTGCGCCCGGGGGCGCCTATCGGCGAGCAGTCGTTCGCCGGCCTGCTGCGCAAGCTGCGTGACAGCGGTGAACTGGCACGGATCTTCGAGCCCTACCGCATCACGGTCGCGGCCCCCCAAGACTAAATTCATACGCTGCGCCAGCGTTCTCAGCAGTGAGCCTTTTCTTCATTTTCGTGAGTCCAGCCCATGCCGTTCGATGCCGCTTCGCAGCCCCAGTCACCGCCACGCTGGCGCAGCCTCAGTGCCGAGGAGGGTGACAGCTGGCTAAGCCTCACCCTCGAAGCTCGCCCACTGATCCAGGTGCGCCTGGAGGCGGGCGCTACCCTGCACGTTCACCTTGAGCGCGTGTGTTCCGAGCGCCCTTATCAAGCCTTGTGGGCGGCCTGCTATTGGTTGTTGTCCCGTGACACGGCCTGTCAGCGCCTGGCCTGGCACTTGCCCGAGGGACAGCCGCAGGCGCTGGCCAGTGGCTTGCTGCGGGTGGCTGAGCAGCCTGGCCAGTATCTGTGCGAGCGGGCGCTGTTTTGGCAGCTGCCACAGCCATGGCTGGGGGATGCGCTGGCCGCGGTGTACCCACAGCAGATGCAGATGAGCAACGGCAAGCGCCACCCGCGCCGCCCGCCCAAGCCCCGTGGTGAGGTATACCGGCGCTTTGATGCGCGCCTGGGTAGCTGGGTGTCGCTGCGCACGCTGGAGATCGAACACGACCTGGAGCGCTTCAACCGCTGGCAGAACAACCCGCGGGTGGAGGCGTTCTGGCAGGAGGGCGGCACGCTGGCGCAACACCGCGAGTACCTGGCCAAGCTCGAGGCCGACCCGCACACGCTGACGCTGATCGGCTGCTTTGATGATGAGCCGTTTGCCTACTTCGAGGCGTACTGGGCCAAGGAGGACCGCATTGCACCGTTCTACGCGGCCGATGACTACGACCGCGGTATTCACATGCTGGTGGGGGAGCAGAGCCATCGAGGGCCGCACAAGGTAGCCAGCTGGCTATCGGCGCTGGTGCATTACCTGTTCCTGGATGACCCGCGCACCCAGCGGGTGGTGGCCGAACCGCGTGCCGACAACGGCAAGATGATTGGCTACATGCACGACCAGTGCTTCCATTGCGACAAAGAGTTCGACTTCCCGCACAAGCGTGCGGCGCTGATGATTCTGGGGCGGGAGCGGTTTTTCGATCGCTGCAAGCTGGCTTGAGGGTTCTGGCGGCTCCTGCAGGAGATGGTGGTCTTTTGTAGGAGCAGCCTTGTGCTGCGAAGGGGTCGGCAAGACAAGCGATATGTTGTGTCGGGGTCGGCCTCTTCGCAGCACAAGGCTGCTCCTACCTCGGGCCGGGCGGGCCTGCAGGTAGGAGCCTTGATTTTAAACCTGCCGGTTGGCCGTCTTGCGGCAGTGCACCAGCGCATCGCGGATCATGAAGTTGACCAGTGTCGGCGACACGCCCAGCTCCTTGGCGATGTCTTTCTGTGGCACGCCATGCAGGCGGTACATTTCGAACGCATAGCGGGTACGCTGCGGCAGTTCGTTCAGCGCCTGGGCAATGTCATCCAGCGCGGCGAGGTTGATGTGAGTGGCTTCGGGCGAGGCGTTCTGGATGACCACGTTCAGGCCTTCCTCCTCGCTGCCGGAGTACTTCAGTTCCATCGCCTGCTTGCGGTAGTGGTCGATCGCCAGGTTGCGCACGATCTGGAACAGGTAGCTGAGCTGCGCCTTGAACGACGAGGTGATCTGCGGGGCGGCGCTGAGCCGGAAGAAGGCATCCTGCACCACATCTTCAGCGCGCGAGCGGCAACCGGTGATGCGGGCAGCGATCTTGACCAGGATGCCGCGGTTGTCGACGAATGCCTGCAGTAATGGTGAATCGCACTTACTTGTGGATAGTTGTTCCGCCATGGAAATCACCTTGTCACAGAGGGGAAAGGAGGCCCCCTGGACTGGGAAGCTTCCTACGACGTGCGACAAGCTATTCATAATGATAATGATTGTCAAATGCGAAACGTAATTAGTATATAGATATTTCGGTCTAAGGCCAGGACTGTGAAACGCTTCACCTCCTGCCCCCCTCTGCATCTGCGCAATGCGCTTTAATTTCTTCCTCTGCCCATCCGTTCCCCTGTGTACATCCGGCCCCCGTGCGCTGCCGCCCACGTTTGCGCAGCAGCCGGCCCGCCCCAACCAGACACTGGCAGGAACACCCCATGACGGACGCCTTCGAACTCCCGCTCTCGCTGGTCCAGGCCCTGGCGCAACGCGCCGCGCGGACCCCGGACAAGATCGCCTTGCGCTTTCTTGCCGACGCCCCCGGCGAGCAGGCGGTGCTCAGCTACCGTGACCTCCACCAGCGTGCACGCACCATCGCCGCTGCATTGCAGGCCCGTGCAGGCTTCGGCGACCGTGCGATCTTGTTGTTCCCCAGTGGTCCGGACTACGTGGCGGCGTTCTTCGGTTGCCTGTATGCCGGGGTGATCGCGGTACCGGCTTACCCGCCGGAGTCTGCGCGCCAGCACCATCAGGAGCGCTTGCTGTCGATCATCGACGATGCCGAGCCGCGCCTGCTGCTGACGGTCGCGGCGTTGCACGCCAGCCTGCAAGGCCTGGAAGCGCTGGCGGCGGACAATGGCCCTGAACTGCTGGCGGTGGACAGCCTGGACCCGGCGCTGGCGGGAAACTGGCGCGAGCCCGTGCTCAAAGGTGATGACATCGCCTTCCTGCAGTACACCTCTGGCTCCACCGCGCTGCCCAAGGGCGTGCAGGTCAGCCACGGCAACCTGGTGGCCAACGAGCAGTTGATCCGCCACGGCTTCGGTATCGACCTCAACCCCGACGATGTGATCGTCAGTTGGTTGCCGCTGTACCACGACATGGGCCTGATTGGCGGCCTGTTGCAGCCCATCTTCAGCGGCGTGCCGTGCGTGCTGATGTCGCCCGGTTACTTCCTGGCCCGGCCGCAGCGCTGGTTGCAGGCCATCAGCGAATATGGCGGCACCATCAGCGGTGGCCCCGACTTTGCCTACCGCCTGTGCAGCGAGCGGGTCAGCGAGGCCTCGTTGGCCGGGCTCGACCTGAGCCGCTGGCGCGTCGCTTATTCCGGCTCCGAGCCGATCCGCCAGGACAGCCTGGCGACGTTCGCCGACAAGTTCCAGGCCAGCGGCTTCGACCGGCAGAGCTTCTTTGCCAGCTACGGCCTGGCCGAAGCCACCCTGTTCGTCAGCGGCAGCCGCCGTGGCCAGGGGATCGCCGCGCTGGAGCTGGACGCCGAAGCCTTCGCCGCCAACCGCGCCGAGCCGGGCAAAGGCAGCGTGCTGATGAGCTGCGGCTACCCGCAGCCCGGTCACGCGGTACGTGTCGTCGAACCGCAGCACTTGCAGGTGCTGGGCGACAACCAGGTCGGCGAAATCTGGGCGGCTGGCCCGAGCATCGCCCTGGGTTACTGGCGCAACCCCGAAGCCAGCGCACGCACCTTCGTTGAAATGGACGGCCAGACCTGGCTACGCACCGGCGACCTGGGCTTCATGCGCGAGGGCGAGGTGTTCGTCACCGGGCGGCTGAAAGACATGCTGATCGTACGGGGCCAGAACCTGTACCCGCAGGACCTGGAAAAAACCCTCGAGCGCGAAGTCGAGGTGCTGCGCAAAGGCCGGGTGGCAGTGTTTGCCGTCGAGCAGCAGGGTGAGGAGGGCATCGGCGTGGCGGTGGAGATCAGCCGCAACGTGCAAAAGGCAATCAAGCCCCAGGACCTGATCAAGACCCTGCGCCAAGTGATCGCCGACGCCTGCCGCCAGGCGCCGGCCGTGGTCCTGCTGCTGAACCCGGGCGCGTTGCCCAAGACCTCCAGTGGCAAGCTGCAGCGCTCGGCCTGTCGCCTGCGCATGGCCGACGGCAGCCTGGACTGCTATGCCCGCTACCCTGACGTGAGCGAAACCGCTACAAGCGCGGCGGCTGGCGATGAACTGCAGACCCGTATCGCCGCGGTGTGGCGCGACATCCTCAAGCTAGAGGCGGTTGCAGCAGATGACCACTTCCTGCTGCTGGGCGGCAACTCCATCGCCGCCACCCAGGCCACCGCCCGGCTGGCCGATGAACTGGGCATCAACCTGAGCCTGCGCACCCTGTTCGAAGCGCCGGTACTGGCCGATTACAGTAACGCTGTGGCGTCGATCATCGCCGAAGGCGCTGCTGGCACCGCCATCATCGCAACGTTGGAACGCGCCCAGGCGTTGCCCCAGTCGCTGGCGCAAAACCGCTTGTGGCTGATGTGGCAGTTGCAGCCCCAATCGGCCGCCTACAACATCCCGGCCGGCCTGCAGCTGCGCGGCGAGCTGGATGAAAGCGCCTTGGAAGCCGCCTTCCAGGCGCTGGTGGCGCGCCACGAATCCCTGCGCACTGTATTCAGCGAAGAAAACGGCCAGGCCCTGCAACGGATCCTGGCGCAGCAGCCGTTCAGCCTGCGCCGCCTGAACCTCGAAGGCCAAACCCTCGAGCAGGTCACCGCCCAGCGTGAAGCCGAGGCCCGTCAGCCGTTCGACCTCACCCAGGGCCCGTTGCTGCGCGTGACCCTGGCACGCCGGGACGACGAAGACCATCAGCTATGGGTGACCCTGCACCACATCGTTGCGGACGGCTGGTCGCTGAACATCCTGCTGGATGAATTCGCCAAGCTTTACGCGGCCCGCTGCCAGGGTCTGGAGGCCAACCTGGCGCCGCTGACCCTGGGTTACGCCGACTACGGCACCTGGCAGCGAGCATGGCTGGCCGCCGGTGAAGGCGAACGCCAACTGCAGTACTGGAAGGTACAGTTGGGCGATGAACTGCCGGTGCTCGACCTGTGCACCGACCACCCGCGCGCCAGTCAGCGCGAGCACAGTGCTGCGCGGTTCAACCTCAAGGTACCGGCCAAGCTTGCCGATGCACTCAAGGGCCTGGCCGGCGAACAGCAGGCCAGCCTGTTCATGGTCCTGCTGGCCGGCTGGCAGGCGCTGCTGCACCGCTACAGCGGCCAGGCGGACATCCGTGTCGGTGTGCCCAACGCCAACCGCCCGCGCCTGGAAGCCCAAGGCATGGTTGGCTTCTTCATCAATACCCAGGTAGTGCGTGCACAGCTTGATGGGCGCCTGCCATTTACGCAGCTGCTGGCCCAGGTGCGCCAGGCCACCCTTGAGGCGCAGGCTAACCAGGACCTGCCGTTCGAACAGTTGGTCGAAGCCCTGCCTGACGCCCGTGAGCAAGGCTTGTTCCAGGTCATGTTCAACCACCAGCAACGCGACCTGTCGGCCCTGCGCCGCCTGCCGGGGCTGTTGGCCGAGGAGCTGCCGTGGCACAGCCGCGAAGCCAAGTTCGACCTTCAGTTGCACAGTGAAGAAGACCATCAGGGTCGCCTGAGCCTGGCCTTCGACTACGCTGCGGAGCTGTTCGAAGCCAGCACCATCAAACGTCTGGCCCATCACCTGCTGACGCTGCTGGAACAGGTGTGCGCCGCGCCGCAGCGGCCGCTGGGCGAAGTGCAATTGCTCGGCGAGCCTGGCCGCGCGCAATTGCTGGGCTGGGGCCGCGCACCGGCTGCCGCGCCGGCGTGCCTGTTGGTCGAACAGCTCAACGAACAGGCCCGCCGCACCCCGCAACGCACCGCACTGGCCTGGGACGGCGGCAGCCTCGACTATGCCGAACTGCACCAGCAGGCCAACCGCCTGGCCCATTACCTGCGCGACAAAGGCGTCGGCCCCGACACCTGCGTCGCCATTGCCATCGAGCGTTCGCCGCAGTTGCTGGTGGGCCTGCTGGCCATCCTCAAGGCCGGCGGCGCCTATGTGCCGCTGGACGTCGACTACCCGGCCGAACGCCTGGCCTACATGCTGGCCGACTGCAACGCCGGCCTGCTGCTGAGCCACAGCAGCCTGCTGGCCAAGCTGCCACAGGTCGACGGCGTCAGCGCCATTGCCCTCGACCAGTTGCACCTGGACAGCTGGCCTAGCCATGCCCCCGGCCTGCACCTGCACGGCGACAACCTGGCCTACGTGATCTACACCTCCGGTTCCACCGGCCAGCCCAAGGGCGTGGGCAATACCCATGCGGCGCTGGCCGAGCGCCTGCAGTGGATGCAGGCGACCTATGGGCTGGATGACAGCGACGTGCTGATGCAGAAGGCGCCGATCAGCTTCGATGTGTCGGTGTGGGAATGCTTCTGGCCACTGGTAACCGGCTGCAAGCTGGTACTCGCCGGCCCCGGCGAACACCGCGACCCGCAGCGCATCGCCGCGCTGGTGCAGGCCCATGGCGTGACCACGCTGCACTTCGTGCCGCCACTGTTGCAGGTGTTTGTCCAGGAGCCGCAGGCGGGCGCCTGCAGCAGCCTGCGCCGGTTGTTCTCGGGTGGCGAAGCATTGCCCGCCGCGCTGCGTGACCGCGTGCTGCAAGTGCTGCCGCAGGTGCAGTTGCACAACCGCTACGGCCCGACCGAAACCGCCATCAACGTCACCCACTGGCATTGCCAGGTGGCGGACGGCGAGCGCTCGCCAATCGGCCGCCCGCTGGGCAATGTGCTGTGCCGCGTGCTGGACGATGAGCTTGAACTGGCCGCCCCCGGCGTGCCGGGCGAGCTGTACCTCGGTGGTGCGGGCCTGGCCCGTGGCTACCTGGGCCGCCCGGGTCTTACCGCCGAGCGCTTCGTGCCCCAGGCCGACGGCCATGGCGAGCGCCTGTACCGCAGTGGCGACCGCGCCCGCTGGCAGGTGCAGCTTGAGGCCCTGGAATACCTCGGTCGCCTCGACCAGCAGGTAAAGGTGCGGGGTTTCCGCGTCGAGCCAGAAGAAGTGCAGGCCTGCCTGCTGGCGCAGCCGGGTGTGGAGCAGGCGCTGGTGCTGATCCACAAGGACGCCGTTGGCGCGCAACTGGTGGGTTATTACAGTGGCAGTGCACAGCCCGCCGAACTACTGGCCGTGCTGGCTGAGCAACTGCCCGCGTACATGGTGCCGGCCCAGCTCGTCCCGTTGGCACAGCTGCCACTGGGCCCCAGCGGCAAGGTTGACCGCAAGGCGCTGCCGGCCCCGGTGTGGCAGCAACGCGAACATGTCGAGCCACACACCGAGTTGCAGCAACAGATCGCCGGCATCTGGCGCGAGGTGCTGAACCTGCCGCGCGTGGGCCTGCAGGACGATTTCTTCGCCCTGGGCGGGCACTCGCTGCTGGCCACGCAGATCGTCTCGCGCAGCCGCCAGGCCTGCGATGTCGAGCTACCGCTCAAGGCCTTGTTCGAAGCCAGCGAACTGGGCGCCTTCTGTGCCGAGATCGCACGCATCCGCGCCGCCGGCCAGCGTAACCTGCAAGGCGCAATCGCCCGCGTCGACCGCCGTCAAGCGGTGCCGCTGTCGTACTCGCAACAGCGCATGTGGTTCCTCTGGCAAATGGAGCCAGACAGCCCGGCGTACAACGTCGGCGGCATGGCACGCCTGCGCGGCACCCTGCATGTGGACGCCTTCGAGCGTGCGTTGCAGGCGCTGATCGTGCGCCACGAAACCCTGCGTACCACCTTCCCCAGCATCGACGGCGTGCCGTATCAGTGCGTGGCCGAAGACAGCAGCCTGCACCTCGACTGGCAAGACTTCAGTGCCCTGCCCATCGACGTCCGCCAGCAACGTCTGCAACAACTGGCCGACGACCAGGCGCACCAGCCATTCGACCTGGAGCGCGGCCCGCTGCTGCGTGCCTGCCTGGCAAAGGCCGACGAGCGCGAGCACTTCTTCGTGCTGACCCTGCACCACATCGTCACCGAAGGCTGGGCCATGGACATCTTCGCCCGCGAACTGGGCGAGCTGTACGAAGCCTTTGTCGATGACCGCGAGTCACCCCTGGCGCCGCTGCCGGTGCAGTACCTGGACTACAGCGTGTGGCAACGACAATGGCTGGAAAGCGGCGAGGGCGCGCGTCAACTGGCCTACTGGAAGGCGCGCCTGGGCGACGAGCACCCGGTGCTGGCGTTGCCTGCCGACCGCCCGCGCCCGGCAGTACAGAGCCACCGCGGCGAGCTGTACCGTTTTGAACTCGACCCGGCGCTGGTGGCCCGTGTGCAGGCTTTCAACAGCCAGCGCGGCCTGACCCTGTTCATGACCATGACCGCCACGCTGGCTGCTTTGCTGCACCGCTACAGCGGCCAGCGCGACCTGCGCATCGGCGCGCCGGTGGCCAACCGCATCCGCCCGGAAAGCGAAGGCCTGATCGGCGCCTTCCTCAATACCCAGGTGCTGCGCTGCGAGCTGGATGGCCAGATGACCGCCAACGCGCTGCTGGAGCAGATACGCCAGGCCGCCATCGAAGGCCAGTCGCACCAGGACCTGCCGTTCGACCAGTTGGTCGAAGCTTTGCAGCCGCCGCGCAGCAGCGCCTATAACCCGCTGTTCCAGGTGATGTGCAACGTACAGCGCTGGGCCTTCCAGCAAAGCCGAACATTGGCCGGCATGCAGGTGGATTACCTGGTCAACGACGCCAGTGCCACCAAGTTCGACCTGTACCTGGAGGTAACCGACCTCGACGGCCGCCTGGGTTGCTGCCTGACTTACAGCTGCGACCTGTTCGACGAGCCACGCATAGCGCGCATGGCCGAGCACTGGCAGCACCTGCTGGTCGGCCTGCTCGACAACCCGCAACAGCGCCTGTGCGAGCTGCGGATGCTGAGCAGCGCGGAGCAGCAGGTGCTGGCGGGCCAGTTGCAGGGCGAGCAGGGCTTCGACCTCGAGCAAACCCTGCACGGCTTGTTCGCCGCCCAGGCGGCGCGCACGCCACAGGCTGGCGCGCTGACCTTCGCTGGCCAGCCCATGACTTACGCCGAACTCGATCAGCGGGCCAACCGCCTGGCCCGTGCCCTGCGCGAGCGTGGCGTCGGCCCGCAGGTGCGCGTGGGCCTGGCGCTGGAGCGCTCGCTGGAAATGGTCGTCGGCCTGCTGGCCATCCTCAAGGCCGGCGGCGCCTACGTGCCGCTTGACCCCGAGTACCCGCTCGACCGCTTGCGCTACATGATCGAAGACAGCCGCATCGGCCTGCTGCTCAGCCAGCGTGAGCTGTTGCAAACCCTGGGCGAGCTGCCCGAGGGCGTGGCACGCTGGAGCCTGGAGGACGATGCCGCCAGCCTGTCGGCCTACAGCGATGCGCCGCTGGACAACCTCAACCTGCCGCAGCATCAGGCGTACCTGATCTACACCTCCGGCTCCACCGGCAAGCCCAAGGGCGTGGTGGTCAGCCATGGTGAGTTCGCCATGCACTGCCAGGCGGTCATCGCCGCGTTCGGTATGCGCAGCGATGATTGCGAGCTGCATTTCTATTCGATCAACTTCGATGCTGCCAGCGAGCGCCTGTGGGTGCCGTTGCTGTGCGGTGCCCGCGTGGTGCTGCGCGCCCAGGGGCAGTGGGGCGCCGAGGAGATCTGCCAGCTGGTGCGTGAACAACAGGTGAGCATTTTGGGCTTTACCCCCAGCTACGGCAGCCAGTTGGCGCAGTACCTGGGCGGGCAGGGCGAGCAATTGCCGGTACGCCTGGTGATTACCGGGGGCGAAGCGCTGACCGGCGAGCACCTGCAGCGTATTCGCCAGGCCTTTGCGCCACAGCAGTTCTTCAACGCCTACGGCCCGACCGAAACCGTGGTCATGCCGCTGGCCTGCCTGGCGCCAGAGGTGTTGCCCGCGGACCTTGGCAGTGTGCCGATTGGCCGTGTCATCGGTAGCCGCTCGGCCTACATCCTCGACGAAGACCTGGCCCTGTTGCCGCAAGGTGGCATTGGTGAGCTGTATGTCGGCGGCGCCGGCCTGGCTCAGGGTTATCATGACCGGCCGGGCCTGAGCGCCGAGCGCTTCGTCGCAGACCCGTTCAGCACCGAAGGGGGCCGCTTGTATCGCACGGGCGACCTGGTGCGCCTGGGCACTGACGGCCTGGTCGAGTACGTCGGCCGTGCCGACCAGCAGGTGAAGATTCGCGGCTTCCGTATTGAACTGGGTGAGATCGAGAGCCGCTTGCAGGCGCATGCCGATGTCGACGAGGCCGTGGTGCTGGCCTTGGATCTACCGGGCGGCAAGCAACTGGTGGGCTACCTGGTGTGCAAGCAGGCCATGGCTGGCAGCGAGGCTCAAAGCCAGCTGCGTGAAGCGGTGAAAGCCGATGCCCGCCAGCACCTGCCCGACTACATGGTGCCTGCGCACCTGGTGCTGCTCGACAGCCTGCCGCTGATGGGTAACGGCAAGCTCGACCGCCGTGCGCTGCCGCTGCCGGACCTGGAACAGGCGCGTCAACAGTACCAGGCCCCCGGCAACGAGGTGGAAACGCAACTGGCACAGATCTGGCGCGACGTGCTCAACGTTGCCCAGGTTGGTGTGCAGGACAACTTCTTCGAACTGGGCGGCGATTCGATCCTGTCGATCCAGGTGGTCAGCCGGGCGCGTCAGGCCGGCTTGCAATTCACCCCGCGCGACCTGTTCCAGCACCAGACCATCCAGACCCTGGCGGCCGTGGTTCAGTACAGCGAAGCCGCGAGCAGCATCGAGCAGGGCTTGCGCCAAGGCCAGACCGGCCTGACGCCGATCCAGCACTGGTTCTTCGACAGTGAAGTGCCACAGCCGCAGCACTGGAACCAGGCGGTGCTGCTGGAAGCTCGCCAACCATTGGATGAGGCCGCGCTTGGACAGGCGTTGGCTGCGCTGGTGCAGCACCACGACAGCCTGCGCCTGCGCTTCAGCGAGGCCGATGGCCGCTGGCAGGCCGAATACGCCCAGCCGGACGCCAAGCAATTGCTGTGGACCGCCACCGTGGCCGATTTCGCCGATTGCCAGGCACTGTACACCGACCTGCAGCGCAGCCTCGACCTGCAACAGGGCCCGCTGCTGCGCGCCTTGCTGGTGCGTGACGGGCAGGGCAGTCAACGTTTGTTGCTGGCGATCCATCACCTGGTGGTCGATGGCGTGTCCTGGCGGGTGCTGCTGGAAGACCTGCAGGCGCTTTACCGTGGCCAACCGCTACCGGCCAAGACCCACAGCATGGGCGACTGGGCTGCGCGACTGGCCAGCTACGCCGGCAGCGATTCGCTGCGCGATGAAGTGTGCTGGTGGCAAGGCCAGCTGGGCGGCGTGCGCCGCGAACTGCCGTGCGATCACCCGCAGGGCGGCAACCTGCACCGCCACGCCCATACCCTGGCCATCGGCCTGGACGTGGAGCAGACCCGGCAATTGCTGCAACAGGCTCCGGCGGCCTACCACACCCAGGTCAACGACCTGCTGCTGACTGCACTGGCGCGGGCGCTGTGCCGCTGGAGCGGCGATGAGGAAGTGCTGGTGCAGCTTGAAGGCCACGGCCGTGACGGGCTGTTCGAAGACATGGACCTGACCCGCAGCGTCGGCTGGTTCACCAACGCCTATCCGCTGAGCCTGCGCCCGTTACCGGGTGAGGACGACGCGGCGCGGGCCGGTTCCATCAAACGCATCAAGGAACAACTGCGCCAGGTGCCGCACAAGGGCCTGGGCTACGGGGTGCTGCGTTACCTGGCCGATCCGGCCTGGCGAGAACAGATGGCAGCCTTGCCGCAGGCGCGTATCACTTTCAACTACCTGGGCCAGTTCGACCAGCAATTCGACAGCACGGCGCTGTTCCAGCCGCTGGAGGCGCCGGCCGGTCTGGCGCATGACCTCGATGCACCGCTGCCAAACTGGCTGAGCGTCGATGGCCAGGTGTATGGCGGTGCCTTGCAACTGCGCTGGACCTTCAGCGCCGAGCGCTATGACCAGCAGACCATCGCTCGCCTGGCCGAAGCCTATCGCCAGGAGTTGCTGGCGCTGGTCGCGCATTGCCTGGCCGATGGCAATGGCAGCTTCACCCCGTCGGATTTCCCGCTGGCGCACCTGACCCAAGAGCAGATCGACGCATTACCGGTACCGGCTGCGCAGATCGAGGATGTCTACCCGCTGACGCCGATGCAGGAAGGCATGTTGCTGCACACCCTGCTGGAGCCGGGCACCGGCCTTTACTACATGCAGGACCGCTACCGCATCAACAGCGCCCTGGACCCTGAACGTTTCGCCCAGGCCTGGCAGGCTGTGGTGGCGCGCCACGAAGCGTTGCGCGCATCGTTCAGCTGGAACAGCGGCGAGGCGATGCTGCAGATCATCCACAAGCCGGGCAACCTGGCAGTGGACTACCAGGACTGGCGCGGCCTTGCTGACGAGGCCCAGGAGCAGCGCCTGCAGGCCCTGCACAAGCAGGAGCGCGAGGCCGGGTTTGCCCTGCTCAGTGAAGCACCGTTCCACCTGCGCCTGGTGCGCGTGGCCGACGAGCGCTACTGGTTCATGATGAGCAACCACCACATCCTGATCGATGCCTGGTGCCGCTCGCTGCTGATGAACGACTTCTTCGAGGTCTACCAGGCCCTCGGCGAAGGCCGTCAGGCCCAGTTGCCGGTGCCGCCGCGTTACCGCGATTACATCGGCTGGTTGCAGCGCCAGGGCCTGGACGACGCACGCGCCTGGTGGGAGGCCAACCTGGCCGGCTTCGAGCGCGCCACGGCCATCCCCAGCGATCGCCCGCTGCGCCATGACCACGCCGGTAGCGGCATGGTTGTCGGCGATTGCTATACCCGCCTGGAGGTAAGTGACGGCGTGCGCCTGCGCGAACTGGCCCAGGCCCACCAGCTGACCGTCAACACTTTCGCCCAGGCGGCCTGGGCCTTGGTGCTGGCACGCTACAGCGGCGACCGCGACGTAGCCTTTGGCGTGACCGTGGCCGGGCGCCCGGTAAGCATGCCGCAGATGCAGCGCACCGTCGGCCTGTTCATCAACAGCGTTGCCCTGCGTGTGCAGTTGCCCGACGCCGGCGAGTGTTGCAGTGTGCGCCAGTGGTTGCAGGGCCTGCTGCAAAGCAACATGGAACTGCGCGAGTACGAGTACCTGCCGCTGGTGGCGATCCAGGAGTGCAGCGAGCTGCCCAAGGGCCAGCCGCTGTTCGACAGCCTGTTCGTGTTCGAGAACGCGCCGGTGGAAACGGCCGTGCTGGACCATGCCCAGCATTTGAATGCCAGCTCCGACTCGGGCCGTACCCACACCAACTTCCCGCTGACAGCGGTGTGCTACCCGGGTGATGACCTGGGGCTGCACCTGTCGTTCGACCAACGCTACTTCGACTACCCGACTGTCGAGCGCCTGCTGGC
>Ga0213824_1001344_pt1 | contig 14512 bp, 11 predicted proteins | sample MC6MC0906MG_FD_179892 | JGI IMG/M metagenome (GOLD analysis project Ga0213824, IMG submission 179892) | Enriched soil aggregate microbial communities from Iowa State University, Ames, United States - MC6-MC0906-MG | ecosystem: Environmental > Terrestrial > Soil > Unclassified | place: USA: Iowa...
CTAATTTGGTAGCTTACTAGCAGAATAGCCGTGACTACAAACATGGTTGTGCCCACAACAGCGAGTGCCATGACCATGCCGCGGAATTTTCTCATTTTCCCTTTATTCCATAATTCCGTTTGAGCTTGAATAAGCTTTCCAATCCAACGAACTGGATGAGGCAGTTTAGGAGGATCACCTACTAGTAAATCAAAAACAAGCCCGATGATACAGGCAATGACCAATGCCAACATCACAAATTCTCCTCTTTATCTTTTTTATATTTTTGAATCGCCTCTCGCATTGTCACATATACACCATGACCTATCACTTTTCCTAGCATTGTAATCGGGCCCGCATATTGATGGTACTCCCCTTCTTCTGTCGAGGCAATAAGCAAACTATCTGTTGACGTTCCAGTAGCAGGCGTACCAGTTGTAGGGTCGATAATACCCTCATCAATAATAGCCTTAACCTTTGCCTCCGTTGTAGAGATCATCGCCTGAAATAAAGCTTCATCTGATAGCTTTCCATTAATCATGACCCAAGTATTAATGGTGCCCGCATAATATTGCTCCTGCCGATGATAGGCACGCGTAATATCTACGGCATTGCCAAGTCCAGCCGTTATCATAACAACTAGGTGGATGCCTTCAACGGTAAATTCCCGAATTGTTGCAAATTTAGCATAGACAGCCGTCATCATTGCCACTGTGCTATCAATTGGAAAACCCTCTTTATGTATAAATTGTTGTAATTCCAGATGTGGCTTCCGTTCGTCATACGTCTTCGGCACTGATCGATTCATGAAGTGTGTATAATAGCCAAAGCCTGGATTGTGCATAGCTGAGGATACAACCTTCATCGGCGAAGCTGTTTGCAGAGCAACATAATGTTCGAAAATATGAATATCTTCCTTACGAAGTACGGGCATTTCATAAAGCCTCCTACTAAAATTAGAACCATTCTTTATGACGATTACAGCCATAAAAAAACAAATTCTTACAAAGAAGAATTTGTACTGTCCAATTTTTAAATTAATAATAAACTTCAAATTTGAAACTTCTGAATTTTTGTACAGCATTACAACTTCATACTACTCAAATTATTTATTTTCTTTGAAATTGTATCATAAATTTATGTTTTAAAACAATTTAATTTCTTGATACACTATTGTCTTTGTTTTAAATTTTTAAAACGAATTACAGACCCGGCAATGATAAATACCCAGCCAATTCCGATATAGACAAATTTCATAGTTTTTGTCGAGGATGGTAAAACATCCATGATTGTTAGACAAACAAATAGTATCCCAACCACTGATAACAGCATACCAATTGATAAATTTTTCAATAGAAAGCCCTCCTATCTATGTACGTCCTCGATTTTACCGTATTCTAGCTAAAAAGAAAACACTAATCCAGGTAAGGATTAGTGTTTATTTCCTTATGCTTGCACATGTGCAAAAAATTCTCCATAAAGTGCTTGTAAAATTTTGTTTTCAAATTCTTGGAGCACACCAAATACTAGACTTACTTCTGATGAACCCTGATTAATCATCTCAATGTTGGCACCTGTTTTGGAAATCGCAGTAGCAGCACGTGCCGCTAAACCCGTATTGTTCCGCATACCTTCGCCAACGATAACAATCATTGAAAAACCATGACGCATTTGCACATCATCTGCCTGCAATTCATTTTTCACGCGTGTCAAAATGCGTGCTTCATTTTCTGGTGTCAATTGATTTGAACGCATAATAACAGAAATATCGTCTAAACCAGACGGTGTGTGTTCATATGAAATATTTTCATCCTCTAAAATTTGTAATAGCTTACGGCCAAAGCCTACTTCACGATTCATTAAATATTTAGAGACGTATAAAGTTGAAAAGCCACTGTCTGCCGAAATACCTGTAACCGGACGACCTGTTGCAGGACGGCTTGGTACGATACGAGTACCTGGGGCTAAAGGATTATTTGTATTTTTTATGTTAACTGGCACCCCAATCTTATAGACAGGCATCAGCGCTTCATCATGGAACACGGAAAAGCCTGCATAGGATAATTCGCGCATTTCGCGATACGTAATTTCTTTAATTTCCACTGGATCATTCACGACTTTCGGATTCGCAGAGAACACACAATCCACATCCGTAAAGTTTTCATAAAGCTCTGCCTCCACAGCTGCTGCGAGAATAGAGCCTGTAATATCGGAGCCACCACGGTCAAATGTACGCAATACGCCCGCTTTAGTGTAACCGAAGAAACCTGGGAACACAATAATTTCTTTTGTGTTTTTGAGTGGTGCTAAATTGACATAAGCCTCAGGTAATGCAAAAGTGCGTTCTGGTAAATCATTGACCACCAATCCCTCTTTTGGACTTACATATCGTGCTGGCATACCAATCGAATTGAAATATGCTGCGATAAGCTTAGCATTATTGTCTTCACCTGCAGCTTTAATGCTATCAATAAATAATTCCTCATTGGATTTATCGCCCTGTACACGCTCACGTAGATCCTCCGCAATCACGTCACAAATGGCATAATCTAATGCCAAACCATCTGCAATTGCCTTAAAACGGTTGACAACAGTTTGGATTTTCTCTTCAGTATCTTCATTTTTTACGGCTGCCATTGCTAAATGAATTAATAAATCAGTTACTTTTATATCATCCCCAGAGCGTTTCCCTGGCGCTGAAACGGCAACGATTTTACGTGCCGGATTAGATTTTACAATGTTTGCTACTTTTTGAATTTGTTCTGCACTTGCTACAGATGTTCCACCAAATTTACATACGATCATATCTATCAAATCCTAACTTTTTGAAATAATTGTATTCCTCCAAAAAACAATTGAATGTACACAGTGTACAAATTATCGTTCCCCACGTCAATACAATTTAAAAAATTCACGCAATTTACCGATAGAAAATGGACAATTTTCGCACTGTTTGATTTATTATACGGATTTCATATGAAATAGTTAAGGTTTTTACAAATTTTTTTTATAAAATTCATATAATCGTACAATTCTTCGTCTGAATTAGCTTAAATCATCTAATTTTCGGAAATTATCGTCATTAGGACATGTGTTGGCTTTATAAAATATGTTGCAAGATTCTTCCCCTGATTTTGTTCCCATTTTGACAGAAATGTTATGGCTTTCTTCTATATAAATAAAAGAAAACGCTTACCTCATTATGATATGCAGAGAAAATAGTGATGTTTGTGCTATTTTAAACATTGGCAATTGAAGCTGAGCGGCTTTCTTGGGGACCTGAGCCGTTCTTTGACCTACCCGAGCGGCTTTCTTGGGGACCTGAGCAGTTCTTTGGCCTACCCGAGCGGCTTTCTCGGGGACCTGAGCCGTTCTTTGGCCTACCCGAGCGGCTTTCTTGGGGACCTGAGCCGTTCTTTGGCCTACCCGAGCGGCTTTCTTGGGGACCTGAGCAGTTCTTTGGTCTACCCGAGCGGCTTTCTTGGGGACCTGAGCAGTTCTTTGGCCTACCCGAGCGGCTTTCTCGGGGACCTGAGCGATTCTTTGACCTACCCGAGCAGCTTTCTCGGGGACTTGAGCGATTCTTTGACCTACCCGAGCAGTTTTCTCCGGGACCTGAGCGATTCTTTGACCTACCTGAGCAGTTTTCACAAGGACCAAGGCATTTTTTCGCCTCAGTCTGTACCAATAGAAATAAAGTGATTTAGTCGGAAGTATTAACGTTACATTTGATGGACAAGATAGAATTGGATTTATTTAAAATCAGGATCAGCCACATGATACATTTATGCACTTATTCGAACAAATTTCTTTAAACAGCAAATTAGATAAAGTATTTTTAACTAAAAAGATCATTTCCTATTTCTCCTCAGGTATGAAGGATATCATCATTGATTTTGTATCAAATGGCATAAATTTCATGCAGTCTGATGATAAAAAGCTTATAGTTCCACGTGAAATGGCCAACAGATATTTTGCTGCTGCTTTTTCTAGAGGTTATTGTTTGGTGGTTAGAAAATGATATGCCTTATTCACCAAAATTTATGGTTACGTAGCTAATGAAGATTACAGTGAAAGGTCCTTATAATGAAAATCCTTTTGTAAAATAATATTCGAAAAAAAATCATACAAATACCCCAATTGATGACGTGTCTAACAATTGGGGTGCAATTTAATAGCGTATAGGATTGTGCTAACTCTTCACAATCGTTCTTTGAGCCTTTTTGAGAATCCTCTCTGTTGCCTTTGATGGAGAATCTTTTTGCCATTCGTCACAAAGGTTTTTGACCCAATCTGGTTGTGTTTTACTAGCATCATTTAACCAATTACCAACAGAATCTTGAACATACTTGGACGAATCTGATTTTAATAAATTTAAAATGGGAAGCGCGATGTGTGGCTTTTCTTTTAAAATTTCAATATGCTTGGTCCATACCCCACGAGGACGAATTGATTCCAAGCTGAATCTACGAATGTTTTCATCTTCACTTTTCGCCCACTCAAATAGCAAATCTACACTATTCTCAATATTTGCTGAAAGATCCTCTCTAATTGACATCCATGCAATTTCCCGAACACCAAAATGATGATCTGCAGCAAAAGGATTGATATACAACAATTTCTCTTCTAAAGTATGATCATTATTTTTATTCATAAATGCTGCCCAACATCGAACACTATCTGATACATGATGAGCGCATTTTTTGATGATATTCTCTTTGTTAGTAGCACTTTCATCTTTCACGATTGTATCAAATAAACTTCCAATTAAACGTATTGCCTTCATTCCTGTTTCTACTTTTTGTTTTTCAATTTCAGTTAGAACAAATTCTAATTTTTCTTCCAGCCCTATGGATGGTAGAACATTCTTTAATAAAGTAATATGGTGAACAGCTTGCCATTCCGTCAAATTAACACTCTCTATTTTTCCTTGATTCAGCAGCATTAAAACTTCATTTGGGATATCACTAGCCTTTCTAGCGCCCTTTCTATTTAAAACATCTGCTAGTACTTCCATTCAATAACCTCCTGTAATTGCTAAACATTACATCTTCGATTAAATAGATGTCACTATTAATATTATTTTTTATTTGAAATTATCTCCATTATGACGTATTGTTCCCTTTCAGATATATGTAGTCAAAGAACGCCATAATAAAACATCAGTAAATTTTCATTTCCGTATACCCTTAAAAGAAAACTGAAATTTCAGTTAAAATTCATGCGACAGTAGTGATCAAAATTAAATAACTTTATTATCACTTTACAATACAAACTATTTTCGGAGTTCTAGATGGGGTACCGTCAGGAAAATGCGGATTTACAACGCTAAGCCCATTTTCCTGACGGTACCCCTTTATGCAGTTTCAATTTATTCCCATTCATTAGATTTTTAAAATCTTATTCTATCCTTATTTGTTGGAATCCCATTATTTACTTTTTCCCATGTGCCATTTTTAAATAATTCGTATTGTTCAAAAGCAAAAGGCAATCCGTTTGCAGTAGCTATGTCACCACTATCCATAAGTTGAAAATGCAAATGTGGAGCAAAGGAGTTACCTGAATGACCCACTCTACCAATAACGTCACCTTTTTTTACATTCTGACCAACTGAAACCTGTATTGACCCTGTTTGAAGATGGACTAATCCAGCATATACATTGTCGCCACATTCTATAATGATATAGTTGCCAGCAATTGATTGTATGTCGTCTTTTTTTAGGTCGAAATAATGAGCATTTTTATAAGCGTTAGACATATCTGAAAGCAATTTTGTTCGTGGTCGTTCTTTATAACCATCCTCTGCTTTGACAATGATCCCGTCGCAGGGAGCATATACTTCTTGTCCCCAACAATAATATTCATCTAAGGGAACCCCAAAAAGTAGATATTTCGCCAAACTAACACGATAAGCGGGCCAACCCTTTCTTTCCCAATCCACTTGTATAAAGTCATAAGCATATCTTGATCCTAATTTGTTTGTGCCATGACTCGGAATTTTTGCCCCTGGAGTGTTAGGTGAGTGCCATTCTCCCCTCAAAGGAGACCCTACAATTATCGGCTCACGCGCATCCATCATCTCATATCCCTCCTCTGTCGATTCTTTACCTTCATTATTGAAAATGACTAGTGACACAAGGGTAAGTGCCAGCACGATACTGATAAGTACAGGCATCCTTTTTTCGTGTTGAACGTACATTTCCCAAGCCCTTATTTATTGCTTGACGTGTAGAATACTTTTCTCAGTTCATCAAAATATCCATCAAGTTTTTCAACAACGAGTTCATAGTTTATAGCCAGAGATTCTGAATTTCTAATAGCCTCTAATATTTCATTAGTAAATCCAACATTAGCCCAGAGGATAAATTGTTTGCACTTTTCAATATCCAACCCTACTCTAAATTTAGCTTCATCTATTTCATCAAATAATTTAGGATAACAGCTTGAATGTTCTTCGTGTATTCTGTTTTCGAGTTCCTTATTAACCTCGTTGGAATTAGTAGGGCGTAAAAGTTTATTAAACTCAAAAATCCAGGGGTGCCTTTCCCATAATTTAATTTGCAAATGATACGATTGACGCAATCTGTCAAAAATATCTTTTTCATTATAATTCATCAATTCAAGATATTCATTTTTAATTAGGTCAGAGAAGTAATCATACACAACAAGAAAAAGCTCCTGTTTGCTACTTACATAGTGGAACATGAGAGCTTTAGAAATTCCGGCTTCTTTTGCGATTACATTTGTTGAAGCGTCGTCATACCCCTTTGATGAAAATTCTTTTAATGCTGCATTTAGAATAGCGTCCCTCCTTTGAGGGTTTAAATCTAATAACTTTGTCAACATCTGTCACTCCTTTATAAGAAATGAGTTTTTACCTATTAGGTTAATTTCATTATATACACGTTTATCTATAAGGTCAATGTAAAGACACACTGCACTATGATGTAGTTTTATTTGCTATGATAGGCGTACTCAAATCCAAAGCAAAAGGGTGAACGGTAAAATATAATAGGGTGAGCAGGAAAAAGAGAAATACGATTTTAAGGCTTTTGGTCAAGCTATAAAAGCAGATGCAAATCCACATTACGGAACTGGAAAAGGAGCCACCATCTATTGATTTACGAGTGATCAATTTTCTTCTTACTACACAAAGATAATTCATACTAATTTCGATTCATGTTTTGGATGGTATATTGCATCATGAGACGGATTTAACCATAGAAGAGCATTACACAGACACGGCAAGTTACACAGACCAAATTTTCAGATTGACTCATTTATTAGGATTTAAATTTTGCTCCAAGAATAAGAGATTTATCGGACTCAAAATTATTTACAATAGATAAAGCAAGTGAGTATCCAAAACTAGAAACCATTTTACATGGACAAATAAATACAATGATCATTAAAGAAAATTATCAAGATGTTTTTTTCGTTGGAATAATAGCATAGTGTTCCCCAACAATTAGCACTGTTGACGTACCGTTTGTTATTCCCTCGATTTATCGCATTATATGATTTTCCCATGAGCAGCTAATATTTTGCCAATGATTCATTTGAATAGGCAAACTCATTATGTGTAATGAGCTGTGAATCGGTACGTTATCTACATAAAAATGGACTTAATTAAAATGTATAAAAGCCTAGATTATTAGTCAACATCATTAGATTTCCTAATAAAAGATGGACACAATTATTAATATAACCGTTATACTTAAAATTCATTTATAATTATTAAACATGAAGTTGTAATTATTATTAATAGGAGAAGAGTATATGAAAATAGTAATTGCAGAAAAACCAGACCAAGCTGCAAAATTAGCTGCCCCCTTTTCTTTTACAAAAAAATCTGGTTATTTTGAAGTTAAGCCAAACACATACTTTCCAGGTGGAGCACTTATCACATGGGCGATTGGACATCTATGTGAACTGAAAGCCCCTGAAGAATATAATCCTACATGGAAAAAATGGACTTTAGAAACATTGCCTATTATTCCAGATCGATTTGAATATAAAGTGACTAAGTCAAAGTATAAACAATTTAATGTGATTAAAAGTTTAGTAAAAAGACCAGACATTCAAGAAATCATTATTGGTGGTGATGCTGGGCGTGAAGGTGAATTGATTATCCGCACCATTTTAAGAGTATGCGGTGTTAATAAACCGATGAAACGTCTATGGATATCATCTTTAACAGAAAACGCTGTAAAAAATGGTTTTGCAAATTTACTTCCAGAAGAGAAAACACGCGATATTTATTTTGAAGCACTAAGTCGTTCATGTGCAGACTGGCTAATTGGCATCAACACATCCAGATTATACACGGTACTCCTCAAACGAAATGGCGTGAAAGATGTATTTTCAATTGGTCGTGTACAAACACCTACACTTGCACTAATAGTAAAGAGAGAGCATGAAATTGCGAATTTTAAATCAGAACCATTTTGGGAAGTGGAAACAGAGTTTAATTTTGATGGAAAAATGTTAAAAGCAAAATGGTATAAAGATAACATTTCAAGGGTTCAAGAGGAACGACAAGCCATTGCTATTGCTAATTTCTGTATCAATAAAAATGTAGAAATTAATAGGATTAAAAGAGAAACAAAGGAATACTCTCCTCCATTGTTATTCAACTTATCTGCATTACAAGCTACAGCAAACAAGGCCTATAAATTCTCACCACAAAATACACTGGATATTTTGCAAAAACTTTATTTAAAGGGCGTAGTTTCCTATCCAAGATCTGATTCACAATTTTTAACGAATGAAGAAGCAAAAACACTACCAAAGATACTAGAGCATTTAAGTAAAATTGATAAATATAAAGGTCTTCTTCCGCCACCGACAAGTTCAATTATGAATAATAAAAGATATGTGAATGAAAAAAAAGTAACCGATCACCATGCAATTATTATTACAGAGCAAATACCAGACGTAGCAATGCTAAGTACAGAAGAAGAAAAGATTTATGATTTAGTCGCAAGACAAGTCATTGCTGCACATTACAACAATGCCATATTTTCTTATACAACGATTCATTCACTTGTTGATAAACGTGCAGAATTCATCTCTAAGGGCAAAGTGCTAATGGAAGAAGGTTGGCGTAAGGTTATTTATCATTCTAAAGATAACTCACCTACAGACAAAGATGAACTGCTCCCCCTAGTACATGAAAATGAGCAAGGTATCGTTGCGAAAGCGAACGTAAAAAAAGGTGAAACCCAACCACCAAATCGTTATTCTGAAGGTAATTTGATTACCGTAATGAAAACAGCTGGTAAACATTTAGAAGATGCGGAATTAGAAAAGGTCTTATCGAAAACGGAAGGATTAGGTACTGAAGCTACACGCGCTGGAATTATTGGTACATTAAAAGATCGAAACTATATCGAAGTTAAGATAAACCAAGTCTTTGCAACGGCTAAAGGTATGTTACTAATTGAGGCACTAGGTGAAAGTATCTTAACGTCCCCTTCCATGACAGCCAAATGGGAGCAACGACTATCTGAAATAGGTGAAGGCAACGCTTCTCCTAAAGAATTTATGGAACAAGTAAAAAAGCTTGCTGACAAATTGATTATAGATGCTAACAAGCGTGAAAAGGAATGGGCATTTAATCAAAATGCAGTCAATAAAATCACTGCAAATAATCCGTACAATAAAAGATATAATAAAGAAAAAACAGTTGTTGGGAAATGTATCCTTTGCGAGGGCTCAATCATAGATCATGGCACTTTTTACGGGTGTTCAAATTATAAAACAGCTAATTGTAAATTCTCGGTTTCAAAGAAACTTTTAAGAAAAACTATTTCACAATCGAATATAAAAAAACTCTTGGCAGCTGGTGAAACAGACTTGATAAAAGGATTTAAAAAAGGAGAGAAAACTTTTAATGCCCACCTTATTTGGGATAAAAAAGAACGTAAAATTAATTTTAAATTTCCACAATAACTAACAATTCTACATTCAACATATCGTTGAAGTATCCGTGTTATCACGATAAATCATGACTGGTCAAAAGCTTGATATAACAGTATTTTATTGTCTGCAAACTTTCATTAATCCTCAAGAATAATCATAAATAATCTTTAAAAATCATGATTTGGTCGGTTTTTAGTCGGTTAAGTCGGTCGATTTTTTATCAAATAAGACCACCCACTGGAGTGGTCTTTTATGGTTTATTTAACTAAAGCACCCGGTTCAAGAAGAATATTAAATTCTTCTCCATAATCTCTCTGCGTTTTTTAGCACCTTACCATCAAAAGTTAATTTATATATATCTGGCATATCGAGATTTTGCCAAAAAGAAAAATCATACTGTCTGTCAAAGAAATTCATGATTAAAACCATTATATTCCCATGTGTTCCGATAACTACATTTTCACCTTTGTACCTCTCTAATATATTAAAAGTGGTTTCTACACCCCTTTTTTGTGCGACAAAGTTAGACTCTCCACCTTCCCACGAAAAGTTGTAGTCCTCCCATACTTTTGTTATTGCAGCAGCAAAATCGTTAGCAGAGACAGTGGTTAAAGTACGTTCTTTAAAACCATCTATAATTTCAACTTCTGTATTTATGTATTCTGCTATGCCTTTGACAGTTTGAACAGCTCGTTTATACGGACTTGAAACAACAATATCAATTTCCTCTGTTTTTAATATTTTTGTAATCATTGTTGCATCAGTAAAACCTCTTTCTGATAAAGGTCTATTTAATTCATCGGGTGTATATGTAGAGTGTGCGTGCCTAACAAAATATAAATTAGTCAATTTACCAGCCCCTATTAATAATAATGCTATTTTAAAATTTTCTTCTTCCATTAATCTGCTTTGTAATTTAATAATACCTTATACCACTTTTATTTGGATAACAATTTCCATTTACCATTCCAGCCAATTATTTAACGATGGTTCACCAAGCGCTATTGATTGTGGAAGGCTATTCCTTTCTTTTAACCAGTTATAGAAAGGTACTGGACGTTTTTTATATGTTGTTTCTTCTATAATAAGTTGATTTATTCAACTTCTTCTCCAATCGCTCCACAGCCCTGCTCTATGCCCCTACAAAAACAGCTCTTTTGATATTTCTAGCAAATTTCAATATTATTAATGTTGGAGATATACAAAATATAAATGAGGATAATTAAATGAACAAACTAGAACAAACAACTCAAGAATTACTGGAAGTTGGTTATACGATTGAGGAAATTAAGGCTGCTTTTGAGGAAGACATTGAACAAGCTAAACAGTCTAATACGGAGCATAGAACAGATAACTAACAAAGTTGTCTGTTTTTTTGTATGTACTATTGTCACTCAAATGAGTGGCTTTTTTTATCTGAAAAAATAATAAAATTAATTTAATTATTCTATCATGGTATAGTTTAATCACAATTTTATACTATTTTACGGAGGATTTATGAGCAGCCCAAATAAAAATAAATTTTTTGCTTCATTAGTTATTATTGCAGGTTTAATATTACCAATTTTACTACCTGCATTTATAATGATGGCTCAAGTTAAATACATGCCTAATGAAATTACTCATTCAGGAATAATGTCGTTATTTATTTTATCTTTTGTGCTATTTATAATTGCTAGTATTTTCACTAAGATTTTAAGCCTTATAGGTTTAACAGAACAAAAGATAGATGAATTAGGCTTTTTAGGTTTAATTATCTCTGTTTTGACGTCATTTATCTCTATAATTGTAGGATATTATTGGATAAAAACTTTCCACCTTACGTCTGTTGAGTTATCTTCCATTGGAATTTTAATAGTTGCGGCTATCACTACAATTGTTTTAACAGTTCTAACAAGAATGAGAGAAGCTATAATAAATAAAAAAAGCCCAGGCTCAAATTAATTGAGTACCTGGGCACTAATATTATTTACTACGTCGCTGCTGAATCGTAATACACAACCCTAACAAACGATCAGTGGTCATTGTACCATTCTGTAAATCTTTTAAGTGCGATTCCTGAATAATACCAACAATCGTTGTAAAAGATGGTCTTCAGGTAGTCTAGCAAACTTCCCATTAACTTCTCCTCTATTACAATCCTGACAGCTTAGAACTAAATTCCAAACTCCATTTAAGTATAAATCATGTGTACTGTTGAACTGTGTTGATAGCGGCACGACATGGTGAGACCTTATTATTATGGAAAGTGTTGCTGATGGAATCATCAAGTCCAAAAAAGCGGAGGTATAGTCACCCTCCACCTTTCTTACTTTTCATGAATTTAGATACAACAGTTATAAAAAGTATTTAAAAGCTATACTTTCTAGCGTAATCCCTTCATTAGATCTTGCCTCGTTGCCCACAGAGCAGGAAATAAAACTGCCGCCATACCTATTAACGGAGAAAGAACAATTATACCTCCCAGTAGTAAGGGCATTGACGGAAATGTTGTAGCATTTAAACTTTGAAGCAAACAGTATGTGGAAATCACCGATAACCCTACTGCAAATATTCCAACTGTTCCCGTTAAAAGGGCTCCTTCAAGCATTAATATCGAAAATAATCGTTTCTTCGTATAACCAAGTACACGTAGCATACTTAATTCTTGGATTCTTTCCTTAATACTACTGGCTGTACTATTCATTAACCCGATGATGGTAAATATAATTATTAATCCTACAGCTAGAAATAAAATGAAAAAGCGTTGCAACAACTGTTCTTCTAAGTCATTCAATTCTTCTGCTTTATTATATAAAATAGTATTAGCATACTGTGGTTGTTGGATCAGTGATTGAACTTCTTTCAATGTTTCTTGCTGGTCTATATCTGATGTTATATTCATCTCTACGCTATGAAGAGTATGAATCTGAAACATTTCTTCCATATTTTTTTTAGTAGTGAATACTTTGTAGTCGTCACTCATGTGCTCTGAATTGGTTATAATACCTTCTACGATAAATTCTTTCTTTTCCACCTCATTCATATTTTCAGAGATATCAGCTTCTATTACATCACCTAAATGATATCCTAATTTCTTTGAAGTAGACTCTGTTATCATAACACCGTTAGGACTCAACTCTTCTTCTAGATGAATACCTTCCTTTATCTTTACCTCATTTTTATCTAAGCTGTATTGTAAATCAGTCCCACTAAGAGCTAGTATCACTTCACCTTGTTTTGAAGGGAGATTCATCGTATCAAACAGCTTTACATTTGTGTAAAAATGCGCTTCTATATTAGGGCTCTCACTGACAAGGTCATAGAATGAAAATGGAAATCCCTCTTCTCTTTCTGATACCACAGACACTAATTTTAAATCATTTGGGTAAGTATCCATGATTGTTTCAGTCGTGTTCGCTTTAACACTTGTTAATACCACCATTCCTATAATAGAGATGATAACACCTAAAGTGAAAATAATAGAAATTTGTACATTTCTGCCTAATTGCCTTAGTAAATTTTTCGTAGCTAATAAGCCTTCTGCTCTAACGTTTACTTTTCGATCTAATAGACTTATTCCTTTTTCAAATAACACAAACATTAGAGGGATCGTTATAAACATCAACGCTATAAACGAAACTGCGTTAATAACATATATAAACCTTGATTGCCACTGCCATTGATTAAGGGCAAATAATATAGTTGTGAATACTGCATATAACAAACTAATCATGAAATACCTTTTTGTAATACATTGGGTGCTTTTCACACCTCTATAAACAACAATTGGTGGAAAAAGACTTGCTATATAGCCAGGAATGAGTGAAGATAAAAAAATGACTACTGTAAAAATCCCCAAACTAAATAATATATCGTGGTATGGTAATACAATACCGGCATTTGGAATATTCATTAGTCCTAAAAATACATCAAATGTAAGAAAAGGGAATAGTATACCAACAAGGATTCCCACTGCTAAAGAAACTGATCCTACTATCATCGTTTCAATTAAAACTAAAAACATAATGTGTTTTTTCCCAAAACCTAATAAGCGTAGCGTTGCAAGTTCCTTTTGTTTTTCCTGAATGGACATTCTCATTGTGCTAATAAGTATCAATGCACTTATTAGGTAAATGGCAATATTAAGCCCCTTAACAAATGGTCCAAGCCCTCCAATATTATTACGTTCATTATCAATCTCTAATCGATTATCAATAAAAAAATCCTGGTTAAGCTCTCTCAATTCTTGAACAACATCCGATTTCTTTTCAATATCATCTAACTTAATAATCAATGCGGTTGTTATTCCTTCGTTTATAGTAACTTCTTGAAGCCAATGAAAGTCGAGAATGACCATATTCGTTAATGCTTCATGCTCTTCACTAATTCCCGATACCGTAACCTCTCTTTTCCCTTGTGGTGGAAAATTCATTTCTATCCTCGAGCCAATTTGCAAATTATTTAATTTTGCGTATGTGGGAGAAATTAAAGCTTCTTCGGCTTTAGGGAAATTACCAGATTTTATTGATACAAACGGATATTCGTAAGCTAGCTCATCATTGTTAAAACCAATGTAAGTTGGTTCGCTCCACATATCATACTCTTCTTCTTTGTTTAAGTATGGGTA
>Ga0213824_1001348_pt1 | contig 14469 bp, 10 predicted proteins | sample MC6MC0906MG_FD_179892 | JGI IMG/M metagenome (GOLD analysis project Ga0213824, IMG submission 179892) | Enriched soil aggregate microbial communities from Iowa State University, Ames, United States - MC6-MC0906-MG | ecosystem: Environmental > Terrestrial > Soil > Unclassified | place: USA: Iowa...
GTGACCAGGAAGGTGTACTTGCGGCCAATCATGTCGCCCAGGCGGCCGAACACCAATGCACCGAACGGCCGCACCAGAAAGCCGGCGGCGAAGGCCATGAGGGCGAAGATGAAGGCGGTGGTGTCGTTCACCCCAGCAAAGAACTGCTTGCTGATGACCGCTGCCAGCGCACCATAGAGAAAAAAGTCATACCACTCGAAAACCGTCCCGAGGGATGACGCGAAAATGATCTTGCGTTCTTCACGGCGGCTGGGGCTGCTGGCCGCCGCACCCTGCTCTTGGATGTAATCCGACATCGTTGCTGTCCTCGGCCCGCAGGCCACAGTGATTATTCTTTTTGTTCCACTGTCGGCGGCTTTTGACCGCAAGCCGCCGGTGTTGCACGCACCCGGGTCAGGGGGTCGGTATTGCGTCTTCGTTCAAGTAGGTCTGGGTAGCAGCTCCTTTGAGGATCAGTTGCGCCGCCTTTTCGGCGATCATCAGGGTCGGTGAACAGGTATTACCGGAGGTGATCTGCGGCATGATCGAGGCATCGGCCACGCGCAAACCGGGGATGCCGTGCACACGCAGCTGGTTATCCACAACGTCCAGGGCACCGCTGCCCATGCGGCAGGTACCGACCGGGTGGAAAATGGTCGTGCCAATTTTGCCAGCGGCCTCGAACAGGTCTTGCTCGGTTTGCAGGGCTGGGCCTGGCAGGTATTCCCTGGGCTCGAACGCTGCAAGGGCAGGGGCCTGCACGATACGCCGGGTGAGGCGGATGGCATCGGCGGCCACACGCAGGTCTTGCGGGTCGCTGAGGTAGTTGGGGTCGATCAGCGGCGTGCTGTTCATGTCGGTGCTGCGGATATCAATACGCCCGCGGCTGGCCGGGCGCAGGTTGCACACCGATGCGGTAAAGGCCGGGAACAAATGCAGCGGTTCACCGAAGCGCTCCAGTGACAGTGGCTGTACGTGATACTGCAGGTTGGCAGTGGCCTGCTCCGGGCTGGAACGCACGAACGCGCCCAGCTGGCTTGGCGCCATCGCCAGCGGGCCGCTGCGGTCATAGAGGTAGCGCAGGCCCATGCCCATCTTGCCCCAGAGGCTATTGGCCATCTGGTTCAGGGTGCGGGTGTTGCGGATCTGATAGATCAGGCGCAGTTGCAGGTGGTCCTGCAAGTTGCCACCGACGCCGGGCATATCGTGACGAACGCCAATGCCCAAACCTTCCAGCAGCTGCCGCGGGCCGATACCGGAGCGCTGCAGGATGCCGGGTGAACCGACAGCGCCGGCACAAAGAATGATCTCACGGCGCGCCGCAAACTCATGCCAGGCACCTTGCCAAAACGCCTTCACCGCCCGCGCCCGGGTGTTGTTGAGCAGTATCTGGTCAACCTGCACACCGGTCAGCACGGTGAGGTTGGTGCGGTCCTTGATCGGCCGCAGGAAAGCTTTGGAGGCATTCCAGCGCACACCGCTACGCTGGTTGACCTGAAAGTATCCACAGCCCTGGTTGTCGCCCGTGTTGAAGTCGTCGACCTTGCCGATACCGCTTTGCTCGGCGGCGTCGCGGAAAGCATCAAGGATCGGCCAGCTGTAGCGCTGGCGCTCGACCCGCCATTCGCCCTCGTTGCCGTGGTGCTCGCTGGCGCCGGCGAAGTGGTTTTCGCTGGCCTTGAACAGCGGCAGCACATCTTTCCAGGCCCAGCCGTCATTGCCTTGCTCGGCCCAACCGTCATAGTCGGCGGCCTGGCCGCGCATGTAGATCATGCCGTTGATCGAGGAACAGCCACCCAGCACCTTGCCACGCGGGTAGCCCAGGGCACGACCGCCAAGGCCAGGCTGGGCCTCAGTCTTGAAGCACCAGTCTGTACGTGGGTTGCCGATGCAATACAGATAGCCAACGGGAATGTGAATCCAGGGGTAGTTGTCACGGCCCCCCGCTTCCAGCAGCAGCACGCGGCAGGAAGGGTCGGCGGACAAACGATTGGCCAGCAGGCAACCGGCAGGCCCGGCCCCTACGACCACGTAGTCGAAGACAGAATCGGCTGATGGCATGTGCAACCTCGCGCCCGTTTTTTATTCTTGTCCCGATCCAGCTTAGTGAGTAATTTCGTGGATGAAACACGAGATTTCGCGCAGCCGTTGTGCGTTTTAGCACAGGGGTAAGTCTATACCGGCCTCTTCGCGGGTAAACCCGCTCCCACAGGTTCGGCGCTGCTTCTGAAGGCGGCGCGGTCCCTGTGGGAGCGGGTTTACCCGCGAAAGGGCCGGACGAACAGCCACAAGGATCAGCATGTTCGACTGGAACGATCTGCGGTTTTTCCTCGAGTTGCAGCGCAGCGGCCGCCTGCTTACCGCCGCCAAGCGCCTCAACACTACCCACAGCACCGTGGCCCGGCATATCGAAAGCATCGAGCAAAGCCTGGGCACTGCGCTGTTCGTGCAGCATGCCCAGGGCTACGAGCTGACGCCCTCAGGCCAGGCCCTGCTTAAACACGCCGAAGCCATGGAAAACGTCGCTTTGCTGGCGCAGGAAGAAATCACCCAAGCCATCACCCCGTTGGGCAAGATTCGCCTGGGGGTGACCGAAGGCATCGGTATCATGTTCTTCACCCCGCGCATGAACGCGTTGTTCGAGCGCTACCCGGGCCTGGAAGTGGAATTGGTAGCGGTGCCGCGCTTTGTCAGCATCCTCAACCGCGAAGCGGAGATCAGCATTCACCTGGAACGGCCCAACGCCGACCTGCTGATAACCCGCAAGCTCACCGACTACCGCCTGGCGCTGTACGCAAGCCAAGGCTACCTGGACCGTGCGCCGCCACTGCGCAACCGCGAAGACCTAGCCAGGCACAGCTGGATCGGTTACGTGGACGACCTGCTGTTCAGCCAGGAGCTGCTGTTTCTCAACAGCTTCTGCCGAGCTCCCAATGTCGTGTTTCGCAGCACCAGCGTCATTGCCCAGCAAGCGGCCGCCCGTGCCGGGCTGGGCATCGCCGTACTGCCCAACTACATGGCGCGCCACGACCCGACACTGGTGCGCGTGCTGCCGGGTGAGACCATCCAGCGCAGCTACTGGATATGCACCCGCCGCGAGCTGCACAAGTCTGTGCGCCTGCGGGTGGTGTGGGATTACCTGCTGGCGCTGTGCGCTGCCGAACAAGACGCGCTGCTAGCCCCATAGCGCCTTGCCAGCCAGTAGCACTGCCGCCGCCCAACCGGCCATGGCAAACATCTGCTGCAAACGCGGCCCAGCCAGCCTGGCCGCCAATGGGCGCGCCAGCAGCAGGCCGAGCACAGCACCGATGGCAAATGGGGCGCCGACCTGCCAGTGCATGACACCCGCCAGGCTGGCGCTGATCACACTGCCGGTGGACACCAGCGCGATCACCGCCAGCGAAGTGGAAACGATGCTAGCCATGCGCAGGTTGGTATAGCGGTTCAGGGCCGGGATGATGACGAAACCACCGCCAACCCCGAGCAGACCCGACAGCAACCCGGACAAGGCACCGGTGAATGCCAAGGCACGTGCGCACGGCAAGGTCCAGCGCAAGCGGCCTTGCAACGGGTTCAGTACACAGGGTTCGATATAGCGATGAGCGTCATTGGCCTCTCCCCGCAGTTCTTTGGCAGCCTTGCGCCATATACGCACGCAGGCATAAACCAACACCCCGGCGAATACCAGCTGCAACGGTGTATTCGGCAGGCGGTGCGCCAGCGTCAGGCCGAACGGCGCCGCCGCTACGCCGATCAGCGCAATAAACAGCGCCGCCCGATAACGCACCAACCCTTGCCGCAGGCCCAGCACTGCGCCAACTGCCGCCGCCAGGCCTACAGCCAACAAGCCGACCGGCGCAGCCTCAACCATCGACAGCCCCAGGCCGAACACCAGCAAAGGCACTGCGAGAATGCCCCCGCCTGCGCCGGTCAGCGCCAGCACCGCGCCGATGATCGCGCCCAGGCCCGTCCCCAGCAATTGATGTTCGATCACTGCCCACCCTCGGTTACCAGCTGCGGGCGGGCCAGCCACTCACGGCCCTTGAGCATGCCTTGCCAGTACAACGGTGGCAGCGCCTGTGCCTTGAGCCACCAGGCCAGGCGCGTCGGTTTACGGCCATCCAGCAACCAGCTGGGGAAGCTCGGTGCCAGCTTCCCGCCATAGCTGAACTCGGCCAGCACGATTTTGCCGCGCTCGACAGTCAGCGGGCACGAACCATAGCCATCGTACTGGGCGAGGGTAGGCAGTCGGCCCAGTGCCACCAGCACGTTGTTGGCCACTACCGGCGCTTGCTTGCGGGCAGCTGCGGCAGTCTTGGCATTGCTGGTATTGGCCACGTCACCCAGCGCATGGATGTTGGTGTACTTGCGATGGCGCAGGGTGTGCGGCTCGACATCGATCCAGCCGGCGTTATCGGCCAATTGGCTGGCCCGAATAAAAGCCGGCGCCACCTGTGGCGGTACCACATGGAGCATGTCGAACGCCTCGATGCGCGTTTCGCTGCTGCCATCGGGCAGGGTGCGCACGAAGGTGGCGCGCTTGTTCGGGCCATCCACGGCTACCAGTCGGTGGGAGAAATTGAGGTCCACGGCGTATTTTTCGATGTACTTCATCAGCGCGGGCACGTAGTCCGCCACTCCGAACAAAACTGCACCGGCATTGAAGAAGCTGGCTTTCACCGCGCCCAGATGGCCGTTGCGCAGCCAATGGTCGCAAGACAGGTACAGCGCCTTCTGCGGCGCGCCCGCACATTTGATCGGCATAGGCGGCTGTGTAAATACGGCACGGCCTTGCTTGAGTTTTTGCACCAGCTCCCAGGTATAGGGCGCCAGGTCGTAGCGGTAGTTGGAGGTGACACCGTTGCGGCCCAGGGTTTCGCTCAGCCCATCGATGGCCGCCCAGTCCAGCGTGAGGCCCGGGCAAACTACCAGCTGTTCATAGCTGATGGCGCGACCGTCTTCGAGGATGACCAACTGGCCCATGGGGTCGAGCCCCTGCACCCGCGCCTTGACCCAGCGCACACCACGCGGGATGGTCGAGGCCATGGTGCGGGCGGTGCTCGGCGCCTTGAACACACCGGCACCGACCATGGTCCAGCCGGGTTGGTAATAATGCACGTCGGCGGGGTCGATCAAGGCAACGTCCAGCGACGGGTCACGGCTGATCAGGCTGGAAGCGGTGGCGATACCAGCGGCACCGGCACCGACGATGACCACCTTGTGGTGGTCGGTATTGGCACGAGACAACAAGGCAGGCATGGCGGTAAATCCTGGAAATCTGGTTATGGGGCAGGGCGATTACAGCTTGTTCAGCGGGATTTTCAGGTAGCTCACACCGTTTTCTTCCGGCGCGGGGAGCTGCCCGCTGCGCATGTTCACCTGCACCGAAGGCAAGATCAGCACGGGCATGTCGAGGGTCTTGTCACGGGCTTCACGCATGGCGACGAAACTGTCCTCGTCGACGCCTTGGTGAATGTGGATGTTACTGGCGCGCTGCTCGGCCACTGTGGTGACGTACTGCATGTCGCGGCCACCTGGCAGGTAGTCGTGGCACATGAACAGCCGGGTCTGGTCGGGGAAAGCCAGCAGACGACGGATCGAACGGTAGAGGGTACGGGCATCGGCCCCTGGGAAGTCGCAGCGGGCAGTACCGTAGTCGGGCATGAACAGGGTGTCACCCACAAACACCGCGATCTCGCCGGCGTCTTCGATCATGAAACTCATGCACGCGGGTGTATGCCCCGGCGTGTGCAGCGCCCGCGCGTGCAGGTTGCCAATACGAAAGCCTTCCTCGTCTTCGAGCAGCACATCGAACTGGCTGCCATCACGGGCGAAGCCAGGCTCTGCATTGAACAACGCACCGAATACTTTCTGCACTTGGGTGATATGCGCGCCGATGGCGGTATGGCCGCCCAGCTTTTCCTTCAGGTAGGCGGCAGCTGAAAGATGGTCGGCGTGTACATGGGTTTCCAGTACCCAGCGCACGCTGGCATTCAGTTCGGTCACGCGCTCGACCAGGCGATCCGCCGACGCGGTGCAGGTGCGCCCGGACTTGGGGTCGTAATCCAGCACACTGTCGATCAATGCGCATTGCCGGGTTTCACGGTCCATGACCAGGTAGCTGATGGTCGAGGTCGCTTCGTCGTAAAAGGCGTCCACGTGCAGGTTGTTGCCGATGATCATCACGTTCTCCAATTTTTCCGCCCCACCTTGCAAGGCGTTGGCAGTGACAGGAGGTTTATCAAGATGCATGCCAGCCTTTTCAGCGCGCTTGGGCCAATGAAACCGGCCTGTTGAAGACAACTGGCAGGAGCAGTGGCAGAGCAGGTGGCAGTCGACTGTCAGTCAATGGCAGTGTTTGGCAGTCCTTGTTACGCTGCGCAGTCATCCAAACGGTGCCGTCATGCCTGAAGCCCATCCCCTCATCCTAGCTCTGGTTTCCTACCTTGAGCACGATGCCCTGCCGGCCATCGTGCTGGACACCGACTACAACATCCTGGCCGCCAACGCCGCCTATCGCCGCCAGTTCGGCCACCATGACCAGGCCCCGCTGGGGGAGAAGTGCCACAAGGTGTCGCACCATTACGCCGTACCGTGCGACCAGGCCGGCGAGCATTGCCCCATGCGCAAGGCCTGGGACAGCAAGGTGCCTGAGCGAGTGCTGCATGTTCATCACACACCACGCGGCCCCGAGCATGTGGATGTCGAGCTGCGCCCGATTCTGGATGAGCAGGGCAGGGTGGTGGCTTTTGTCGAACGCCTGACCACCATCACCCTCGCCTCAGCGCAACCCCAGGAGCAGGGCCTGGTCGGCCGTGCGCCAGCCTTCAAGGTCGCCTTGGCCAGCCTGCAACGTGCGGCGCCAGCGCAGATCCCGGTGCTGCTGCAGGGGGAGTCGGGGAGCGGTAAAGAACTGTTCGCCCGTGCGGTGCACATGGGCAGCCCCAGGGCAAACGGCCCGCTGGTGGTGGTCGACTGCACTGGGCTGACGGAGTCGTTGTTCGAAAGCGAGTTGTTCGGTTATGAGAAAGGCGCGTTCACCGGTGCCAACCAACGCAAGATCGGCTTGGCTGAGGCAGCCCATGGCGGCACCCTGTTCCTTGACGAAATTGGCGAAGTACCGCTGGCGATGCAGGTGAAGCTGCTGCGTCTGATCGAGTCCGGCAGCTTCCGCCCGGTGGGCAGCCTGCGCACGGTGCATTCGGATTTCCGCCTGGTATCGGCCACCCACAAGCCGCTCAAACAGATGGTGGCGCAGGGCGCCTTCCGTGAAGACCTGTACTACCGCATCAGCGGCTTTCCGATTCGCTTGCCGGCATTGCGCGAGCGGGTGGAAGACCTGCCGCTGCTCGCGCAGAGCCTGCTGCAGCGCATGGCCACGGCCGGCAAGCCAACGCCCAGGCTGAGTGACGATGCCTTGCAGCAACTTGAGCTGCATCCGTTTCCAGGCAATATCCGCGAGCTGCGCAACATACTGGAAAGGGCGCGGCTGTTTGCCGATGACGGGCTGATCCGACCTGAACACTTGCCGGAAGATATCGGGCCGGTGGGGGCGCTGAAAGGAAGCGGCCGTCGTAATGACTTGGGTGAGCTGGCGCAGGCGCTGGAACAGTTCAAGGGCTCGCGTAGCGAACTGGCCAGCCATCTTGGCATGAGTGAACGCACGCTGTATCGCCGCTTGAAGGCGCTCGGGCTGAACTAACGAATGTTGGCGCACGCACCCACAGTGTTCACCCTCCTGCACCTTTACCCGACCTTTACCTCTGTCCTTACATTAAACGGCTAGAACCATGGTCTGATTGGTTAACCGTACCCGGTACCCAGACAGTGACCACCGGGAGTTAATAGGCAGAGGACCGCATCAAATGAAGAAAACCCTAACCGTGATCTGCGCCGCGCTGATGTTCAGCGCACCGTTGGCCAGCTTCGCGCAGCCGGGCCCACCAGATCGACATGATGGCGGCCCATCGCACCAGGGCAACCCGCCACATGGACAGCCGAAACAGCAAGGTCGACATGACAACGGACGAGCACCCGCTTACCGCAACCCGAATTTCCGACCGCAGCAGGGCATGCCGGTACCTCACCAGCAGTGGCAGCGTGGTCATGCCGTGGACCCGCATTACCGTGGTGACCGTTACTGGGTGACTGACTGGAAAGCGCGCCACCTGTATGCGCCACCGCGTGACCACCGTTGGCTGTACGTGAACGGCGACTATGTGTTGATGTCGATCGCCAGTGGCAGGATCGTGAACATTCTTACCGGTTACTGATTTTTGCAGACACTAAAAAGCCCGCATCAGCGGGCTTTTTAGTGTCTGGCGCATTACACCTGATCAGAAGTCCAGGTTCGACACCGACAGCGCGTTGCTTTCGATGAACTCACGACGCGGCTCGACTGCATCACCCATCAGGGTGTTGAAGATCTGGTCAGCAGCGATTGCATCCTCGATGGTGACCTTGAGCATACGGCGAACGGTCGGGTCCATGGTGGTTTCCCACAGCTGGTCCGGGTTCATCTCACCCAGCCCTTTGTATCGCTGGATGGTATGACGCTTGGTGGTCTCGTTCATCAGCCAGTCCAGGCCTTCCTTGAACTCGACGATTGCCTTGCGACGTTCACCACGCTGTACGTAAGCACCTTCACCCAACAGGCTGGAGAGCTTGGCACCGATGTTGACGACGGTCCGGTAGTCATTGCTGCCAAAGAAGTCACGGTTGAACGTGATGTAGCTGGCCAGGCCGTGGGAGGTGATTTCCACTTCCGGCAGCCACACGTTGCGCTCTTTGTCTTCACGCAGGCTGGCGTTGTAAGCCAGGCCAGACTTCTGGCTGGAGTTCAGACGCTCCTGCAGCTTGGCCAGCCAGGCTTGCATCACCCCGTGGTCACCCAACTGCTCCAGGGTCACCTCAGGCAGGTAGACGAAGTGCTCGGTCAGCTCCTCCGGGTACAAACGCGACAGACGCTTGAGGGTCTTCATGACACTACGGAATTCGTTCACCAGGCTTTCCAGCTGCACGCCAGAAACCGCTGGGGCCGACTCGTCCAGGTGCAGGCTTGCGTCCTCCAGGGCCGACTGGGTCATGTATTCTTCCATGGCCTCGTCATCCTTGATGTACTGCTCCTGCTTACCTTTTTTCACCTTGTACAGTGGAGGCTGGGCAATGTAGATGTAGCCGCGCTCGACCAGCTCCGGCAACTGACGGAAGAAGAAGGTCAGCAGCAGGGTGCGGATGTGCGAACCGTCCACGTCAGCATCGGTCATGATGATGATGTTGTGATAACGCAGCTTGTCGATGTTGTACTCTTCGCGGCCGATACCGCAGCCAAGCGCAGTGATCAGCGTGCCCACTTCCTGGGACGAGATCATCTTGTCGAAGCGTGCTTTCTCGACGTTGAGGATCTTACCTTTCAGCGGCAAGATCGCCTGGGTGCGACGGTTACGACCTTGCTTGGCCGAGCCACCTGCGGAGTCACCCTCCACCAGGTACAGTTCGGAAAGGGCAGGGTCCTTCTCCTGGCAGTCCGCCAACTTGCCTGGCAGGCCGGCGATATCCAGCGCACCTTTGCGGCGAGTCATCTCACGGGCTTTACGTGCCGCTTCACGCGCGCGGGCTGCGTCGATCATCTTGCCAACGACGGCCTTGGCTTCGTTCGGGTTTTCCAGCAGGAAGTCGGAGAAGTACTTGTTCATCTCCTGTTCCACGGCGGTTTTTACCTCCGAGGAAACCAGCTTGTCTTTGGTCTGCGAGCTGAACTTGGGGTCCGGTACCTTTACCGAGATGATCGCGGTCAGGCCTTCACGAGCGTCGTCACCCGTGGTCGCCACCTTGTTCTTCTTGGCCAGGCCTTCCTGTTCGATGTAGCTGTTCAGGCTACGGGTCAGCGAAGAACGGAAGCCCACCAAGTGGGTACCGCCGTCGCGCTGTGGAATGTTGTTGGTGAAGCACAGCAGGTTTTCGTTGAAACTGTCGTTCCACTGCAGAGCGACTTCCACACCCACGCCATCTTCACGCTGAACATTGAAGTGGAACACCTGGGAGTTGACCGGCGTCTTGTTGGTGTTCAGGTACTCGACGAATGCACGCAGGCCGCCTTCGTACTTGAAGAACTCTTCCTTACCGCTGCGCTCATCCTTCAACAGAATGCCAACGCCCGAGTTGAGGAACGACAACTCGCGGATACGCTTGGCCAGGATGTCCCAGCTGAAGTGGATATTCTTGAAGGTTTCAGCCGACGGCTTGAAGTGGATGTGGGTACCGGTGGTTTCGCTTTCACCGACAACCTCCATCGGCGCTTGGGGTACGCCGTGAACGTAGGTCTGTTCCCAGATCTTGCCGCTACGGCGAACGGTGAGTACGAGCTTTTCGGACAGGGCGTTCACAACAGAAACACCCACGCCGTGCAGGCCGCCGGATACCTTGTAAGAGTTATCGTCAAACTTACCGCCGGCGTGCAGCACGGTCATGATGACCTCGGCTGCGGAAACGCCTTCTTCTTTATGCACGTCGACCGGAATGCCGCGACCGTTGTCGCGCACACTGATGGATTCGTCCGTGTGGATGATGACAGTGATGTCATCGCAGTGACCGGCGAGGGCTTCGTCGATCGAGTTGTCGACCACCTCGAAGACCATGTGGTGCAGGCCGCTACCATCATCGGTGTCGCCAATGTACATGCCGGGACGCTTGCGTACGGCATCCAAACCTTTCAGCACCTTGATGCTAGAGGAGTCGTACGTTTGATTTTCGCTCATGCCTTCACTCCCGATGGTCGTGGGTCTGGGTGATACGGCCTTGTTCCACGTGGAACAAAGCAACTGGCGTTTCCGTCTGCCAGCCTTCCCTCAGTAATTCGTGATCTACACAGGTGATGAACACCTGGCAGCGTAATTCTTCAAGCAAGCGGCACAGCGCGCGGCGATGCTTGTCGTCCAGTTCGGACGGCAAGTCATCCACGAGATAAATACAGTTACCGCGACGAGCCTGGCTGACGAGGTGGCCTTGGGCAATGCGCAATGCGCACACCACCAGCTTTTGCTGACCACGCGACAGGATGTCGGCCGCGTTGTTGGCAGCCAGACGAAGACGCAGATCAGCACGCTGCGGACCGGCCTGGGTATGGCCCATCTGCTGATCGCGAAGGAGAGAGGATGCGAGTACTTCTTGCAGTTCCCGGTCCTTGTCCCAGCCTCGGTAGTAGCTAAGGGTCAACCCGTCCAGCTCGACCAGTTCGCTCAGGGTTCGCTCGAAGACGGGCTTCAAGGCCTTGATGTAGTTGCGACGGTATTCATCTATTTCCGCGCTGGCCAGGCACAATTCCCGGTCCCAGGCGGCTTGCGAAGCTGCGTCAAGTGTACCATGACGCAACCATGAGTTCCGCTGCCGCAGCGCCTTCTGCAGCCGTTGCCAGGCTGGCAAAAAGCGAGGTTCCACGTGGAACACCCCCCAATCCAGGAACTGGCGGCGTATTTTCGGGGCACCTTCCAACAGCCGGAAACTGTCTGGATTGATGAGCTGCAGCGGTAACAACTCTGCCAGCTGGGCGGCGCTCCGTGCGTTCTGCCCATCGATGCGTATGGTGAATTCTCCCTGCCGCTCACGGGAGACACCCAGGTTGCTGGTGCCACCTTCAGCCAACTGCACTTCGCCAAACACGGTACAGGCAGGCTGTTCGTACTGGATGACCGGGTTCAGGCGGGTGCTGCGAAATGAGCGTGCCAGCCCAAGCAAGTGCACGGCCTCAAGCACGCTGGTCTTGCCACTGCCGTTGGCGCCGTAAAGGATATTGATGCGGGGGGAGGGCGAGAGGGTCACCGGGTGCAAGTTGCGCACCGCGGTGACCATGATCCGTCGAAGGGACATTGCGCCTGCTACAGGTTACAGACGCATCGGCATGACAACGTAGGAAGAATCGTCGTTGCCAGCTTCTTGCAGCAGCGCACTGCTGTTGGAATCGGACAGGATCAGACGAACTTGCTCGGTAGTCATCACGCCCAGCACGTCCAGCAGGTAGCTGACGTTAAAGCCGATTTCCAGCGAGCTACCTTCGTAGTCCACGCTGATCTCTTCTTCAGCTTCTTCCTGCTCGGGGTTGTTGGCCTGGATCTTCAGTTGGCCAGCCGCCAGTTGCAGGCGAATACCGCGGTATTTTTCGTTGGAAAGAATCGCGGTACGGCTGAAGGCTTCACGCAGCGCCTGACGGTCGCCGACCACCAGCTTGTCGCCGCCCTTGGGCAGTACACGCTCGTAGTCCGGGAACTTGCCGTCCACCAACTTGGAGGTGAAGGTGAATTCACCGGTAGTGGCGCGAATGTGGTGCTGTCCCAGCACGATGCTGACCATGCCTTCCGGGTCGGTCAGCAGACGCGCCAGCTCCAGGATACCTTTGCGCGGCACGATGACCTGATGGCGGTCGTCCTGCTCGATTGGCGCTGTCATGGAGCACAGCGCCAGGCGGTGGCCGTCGGTGGATACTGCGCGCAGGGTGTTACGGGAAACCTCCAGCAGCATGCCATTGAGGTAGTAACGCACATCCTGCTGGGCCATGGCGAAGCTGGTGCGCTCGATCAGACGGCGCAGCTTGCTCTGTTCCAGGTTGCAGGTCAGCGAGCCCGGGCCTTCTTCCACAGTCGGGAAGTCATTGGCTGGCAGGGTCGACAGGGTGAAGCGGCTGCGGCCGGCCTTCACCAACAGTTTCTGTTCGTCGACCTTGATATCGATCAGGGCGTCGTTCGGCAGACTTTTACAAATGTCCATCAGCTTGCGCGCCGGCACCGTGATTTCGCCAGGCTCGGCCGGCTCTTCCAGTTGTACGCGGCCTACCAGTTCGACTTCCAGGTCGGTACCGGTCAACGACAGCTGCTGGCCTTGCACGACCAGCAATACGTTGGACAGGACCGGCAAGGTCTGACGGCGCTCTACGACACCGGCGACCAGTTGCAGGGGTTTCAACAGGGCTTCGCGTTGAATGGTGAAATGCATGGTCTAGTCCCTTGCCTTCAATTAGCTGCGCAGACGGCCATCAGGTCGTCAACGTCCGCAGCAGGTTCTTGTAGTCCTCGCGGATGTCCGCGTCGGATTCCTTCAATTCGTTGATCTTGCGGCAGGCGTGCAGCACGGTCGTATGGTCACGACCACCAAACATGTCGCCGATTTCCGGCAGACTGTGGTTGGTCAGCTCCTTGGACAGTGCCATAGCCACCTGACGTGGACGCGCGACAGAACGCGAACGACGCTTGGACAACAGATCAGAGATCTTGATCTTGTAGTACTCGGCAACGGTTCGCTGAATGTTATCCACACTGACCAGCTTGTCTTGCAGCGCCAGCAGGTCTTTCAGCGACTCGCGGATCAGCTCGATGGTGATATCGCGGCCCATGAAGTGCGAGTGGGCGATCACCCGCTTCAGCGCACCCTCCAGCTCACGTACGTTGGAACGAATGCGCTGGGCGATGAAGAAGGCCGCATCATGTGGCAGCTCCACCTTGGCCTGGTCGGCCTTCTTCATCAGGATGGCTACGCGGGTTTCCAGCTCTGGCGGCTCAACCGCCACCGTCAGCCCCCAACCAAAGCGCGACTTCAGGCGCTCCTCCAGGCCTTCGATCTCCTTGGGGTAACGGTCAGAGGTAAGGATTACCTGCTGGCCACCCTCAAGCAGCGCATTGAAGGTGTGGAAAAACTCTTCCTGCGAGCGCTCTTTGCGTGCAAAGAACTGGATATCGTCGATCAGCAACGCATCCACCGAACGGTAGAAGCGCTTGAATTCGTTGATGGCGTTGAGCTGCAGCGCCTTGACCATGTCTGCAACGAAGCGCTCCGAGTGCAGGTACACGACTTTGGCGTTCGGGTTCTTCCTCAGCAGGTGGTTACCCACAGCATGCATAAGGTGGGTTTTGCCCAAGCCAACGCCGCCGTACAGGAACAGCGGGTTATAGCCATGCTTGGGGTTATCAGCCACCTGCCAGGCAGCCGCGCGCGCCAGCTGGTTCGACTTACCTTCGACGAAGGTGTCGAAGGTGAAAGTGCGGTTCAGGTAGCTGGTGTGCTTTAGCGCACCTTCCACCTGGACGGTGCGCTGTTCAGTCCGGGCATTGCTGGCTGGCGCCGACACAGGCTCGGCCATGGCATCGAAGCTGTCACGCGAGGAGGGCTCTGCCAGCTCATTGACCAGCACAGGCTCGGTGGCCGTTACAGCAACGGGTTCGACCGCTGCCGCTACCGGCACAGGCTTTGGTGCCTGGCTCTGCGACCGGGTCTGCGCCAGCGAAGCGGCCACAGCGGCGCTAACAGGCGCGTTGGGCGCGGCACGTGGAGCCGAGCTGCGGCGGCTGCCTATTAATAAGGAAAGGGCAGGCGCAATGCCGCTGCCGTTTTCACCCAACAGCTCGAGCAAGCGGCCCAGGTACTTTTCATTGACCCAATCGAGAACGAAACGGTTAGGCGCATAGACGCGCAACTCGTCGCCTTCGGCTTCGACCTGTAGCGGAC
>Ga0213824_1001354_pt1 | contig 14453 bp, 13 predicted proteins | sample MC6MC0906MG_FD_179892 | JGI IMG/M metagenome (GOLD analysis project Ga0213824, IMG submission 179892) | Enriched soil aggregate microbial communities from Iowa State University, Ames, United States - MC6-MC0906-MG | ecosystem: Environmental > Terrestrial > Soil > Unclassified | place: USA: Iowa...
CGTTGTTTATTCCAGCGAGAAGATCCTTTCATTCTTCTAGAAAGAACACGCTGTGCTTTTGCCAACTTCTCTTCTAACGATCGAAAAAACTTCGGATTTTTATAGGTTGTTCCATCTGACAAAATGGCGAAATCTTTTAGTCCCACATCCATTCCAATGTAAGAATTTGTTTTCGGAAGTTCTTGTACTTCTGTTTCAACTAACAATGACACAAAGTATCTGCCAGAAGAGTTCCGTCTAACCGTAGCATTTAAAATATGTCCCTTTACTTCACGACTTTTGGCAAATCGAACAAGACCTAGTTTTGGCAACTTCATTTTGTTTCCTACAACGGCAATATTTTCATTTGTTTGTTTTGTGGTATAAGATTGCACGTTGTTTTTCTTGGATTTGAAACGCGGGATACTGTTTTGTTTTTTGAAAAAGCGTGTATAAGCATCCGCAAGGTTGCGAACAGACGACTGAATCGCAATACTATCCACTTCTTTTAGCCAAACAAACTCTTTCTTCATGGCAGGAAGTTTGGCAGAGCATGTACCATATGTCAAACCCTTTCCTGTTTCTTTATATGCATTACCCCATAGAGATAGGAAGTGATTGAATACAAAACGAGAACAGCCAATCGTTTTATTGATTAGGATCGCTTGTGCTTTATTTGGATAGATACGAAATTTATATGCTTTATTGATCATCATTCGTTTCACCTCCATTTCGATATGTGTCTATTATACAACAAACATACATTCGATAGGTAGTGAAGTAACACTTTATGTATGTCGAACAATTAAGATGGCTTCCTGCCATCCCTTGTCCGAAGCCAATGCATCTCCCACCTACTCACTTCGCGTTCCTTGAGGAAGGAGTCTTCTTGGCTAAAATGATAAAATACAGGTTTTTAATCACATTTTATAACACTGTTGGAATATGTGCGAATTGTCATCGGAAGCTGCATATTTTAAATCTACATGAAGATGTTGCAAAATTAGAGAAAAAACTGGCGCGATATAAGTAAGAAGACGAGATATAGAGAGTATATGTACTAAATAAGATGTGAAAGAAGTGACGATTCATGAAGAAAAAAGTATCGGTTGTTGGAGCGGTCATTTTTAATGAGAAGAATGAAATACTATGTGCATTACGTTCTCCTGCAATGTCATTACCGAACTATTGGGAATTTCCAGGTGGAAAAATTAATGAAGGGGAAATGCCGCAAGATGCATTGATACGTGAGATCAAAGAAGAACTAGGATGTTTAATTACTGTTGGTGAAAAAATAGAAGAAGTGGATCATGAGTATGAGAATATTATAGTTCATCTTGCTACTTATAAGGCATACATAGAGTCCGGTATACCTAAAGCGCTTGAGCATGCCGAGTTGATATGGGTTCATTTTAATAATTTATTGGAGTTAAAGTGGGCCCTGGCGGATCTTCCAACCGTAGGAGTTTTATGTTTGAAGTTTAAAAATTAAGGTCTGAAATAAGAAATAATGAGACAGATTTTTATAAGTTATAAACTGTTTTAAAAGTAGTTGTATGACTCCGGTGGCTCGGGCTCATGATCTCTACCCTGTCAAGGGAACTTCCCAGTGGACTGTAGAGATTTGGGATCAGTAAAACTTATATGTATCAAGGCTCTCAAGTTATTATCCTCATAGAGAACCACTTCAGTTAGAGTTTCTTACGGAAAATACTAAAGGAGTTATATTCATTGGTCAAGTACGTTTTGCTACGACCTCCACAGTTTTAACTTTTGAGTTAACGTTCTCAGGTGAAGCAGTCGTGCCTGTGCCACTCCAGGTGGAAACGATAGTTGACACCATCAGGTGGTATTAATAGGGAAAACTTGGGAATAAATAGAATAACTATTTATGAAAACTAAGAGGAGGAATATAAAATGTTTAAGTGGTTTAAGAAGTGGGTTAACGGGCACGATAATCTAGATCAGGCTGCTATTGAGTTTTATATCGGTGACGATAGAGTCGTTCTCATAGGTGCTGATGCAATGAACTTTGTAGCTAACTTTAATAAGAAATACCAAACTCTATATGTTGAAAATAAATTAACTGGAACGAATATACGATTTAGGGTGTCTCATGTGGGTACCTACAAGAGAACAACTTATAAAGTAGCAATTGGGAGGTAGGAAACTAATGGATATTATGGAGATAGTAATGAACAAGTGATTTGCTGGCTCGGTCGCCTTGTTAGTTGTAGCTATAGGGAGTTGGTTCTTCCTGTGGAGCGATGTACCTAAAAAGAAGTGAGGCATCCAGCTCAGGGGGAACGATAAAGTTTTACTCGATTGGTTACAACTACAGAGGTAGGACTGTTAAAGAATCCTACTAACTAGCAAAACCCCCACCTCGATGGACTCACTTTTCAGCAATAATCATACAGACTCATATCTATATAGCCTCCTTCCTCAGCAAACAAAAAAGGAGTAGCCGACTAGTTAGCTGTCTCCTCACGTTCTTTAATTGCTCTGTACAATGTAGCTCTGCTTATTTGTGTGACCTCAGCGATCTTGTTCATAGTCATCTTGTTAGGTTCTCTATTGTCATACAGCTCAAGAGCGTGTACCAAGCTAGCATTCTTTGAAGGGTTCTGTTGCAAAGTTTTTAAAACTAAGCTAAACTTTTGCAAAACAGATTGAGGAGAATCATAAGTGGGATATTTTAAAGGAAAGCAATTTAAACAAGATATTATTTTGGTAGCCGTTGGCTACTATTGTCGTTTTTCTTTAAGCTATCGTGATGTCTCTGAAATTTTGAAAGAACGTGGTATTTCAGTTCATCCAACAACTATTATGCGCTGGGTTCATGAATATGGCCACCTGATTTATCAAATTTGGAAGAAGAAAAATAAAAGAGTACAACTATCTTGGAAATTGGATGGGACCTATATAAAAGTCAAAGGAGAATGGCGTTACCTGTATCGTGCAATTGATAAAGAAGGGTACACATTGGATATTCAACTTCGTAGAAAACGGGATCATCAGGCTGCATATGCCTTTATGAAAAGGTTAGTGAAAAAGTTTGGAGAACCAACGGTTCTAACAACAGACAAAGCGCCGGCATTACTTTGTACATTCAAAAAATTAAAGGAACAAGGCTTTTATAAACATACAACTCATTGTACAATCAAGCATTTGAATAATCTCATAGAACAGGACCATAGACATGTAAAACGCCGCTTTGCCAAATCTGCAGGATTTCAAAGTCTTCGCTATGCTTCGCGCACCTTGAAAGGAATCGAAACGATTCATGCTATATATAAACGAAAACGAAGTTTGCAGCCAAACTTCGTTTTTTCAACGTACAATGAATTACAGCAATTACTCGCAATTGCATAAGATTCAGCTGTACTCACCCTAACTTTCTATCTATTAAAAAACTTTGCAACAGAACCGTTCAAGGTAATTTGTATTTAATTTGTGACAACTTTTATAAATTAATTTTAACTATCTTATGAATTAGGACAAATTATTATAAGTCATGGTTATTACTTAACATTTTGTTTTACTTGATCTTTTAATTCATTAAGGGTCTTACCGCTAATATTGTCAGTAATAGTTTCATGTATTTCATTTTTCAATACAATTGTTTTTCCTGCAATTTGTGCCTTGGAAGACATCTTACTTTCATTAATAGTTTCTATGTTTGTTTGAAGGTCAGCTTTGTTATTTTCATCAAAAGTAATTGCGAATGGTTCAATTGCTCCATAGTAGTTTCCAAATAATTGATCTTTCTTCAAAAACATCATATATTTTTTATTAACTTTAGGCTCGATATATAAAGGATCCTTATTTTGAACCTCTTTAGTAGTTACCTTAGTAGCTTGTTTTGTAACTGTGCCATCTGGTGCAACAACTGCATTAGAATCTTCAAGCTTAACTGTTTCAGCAAAACGATGATTGATTTTTATTTGTTTATTTTCATTCACACCTTTAATTGTTTCGGAAATGTTGAAATTATATAGATGTCCTTCAACATAGTTTTCTTTGTCTTCTTCCGATGGATTACTTGGATTACGTGCCATATTCCACTTAGAGTCAAGACCTCCATATTCACCAATTACAACTAGATCGGCTTCATTAATCATTTGATTTAAATCACTTGTAGCAGGGAAATCTTTACTGAGAATGACAGTTTCAGCATTCTTATCTTCGCCAGCAACATTGGAGAAGTGACTATTATATGCTGAATATCCTCCGAAACCAATCACTGCAGCTAAAGGAATTGCAATTACTATAGTTTTTGCTTTTTTACTTAACATTAAGAAATCATCTCCTTTTTCTGTTAATAGATTGCATTAACACCATTTTTATCGTCAGTTTGAGGGACATGCATAGTAGTACGATTACGATTGCTGTTCATAATTGAAGTGCCACTGTTGTGACCTATTCCTATTGCATGACCAAACTCATGTACTCCTGTACTTTTAGCAACATTAGATTTTGTAATATTTGTATTCCCTGCATTAATATCACCAGCGAATTTCGTTACTTTTTTAGTGGATGTATTATAAGTTGTGTTCATTCTTCCATAATAAGTAGAGGAACTTTCAAACCAAGAGTTTAATTTGTTCACAGAAGAAGAAGAAACTGTAAAGTTAATACGAGAAGCAGTGTACCAGGCTGAATCTGCAGCTTGCCAACCGGATTTAATGATACTGGAGCCATCGTCTAATCTGTCTCCCCACTTATATGTAGCTGATTTTGAAGGTAGCTTCCATCCTTCTTTTACATAAGCTTCTGAAACTCCAATGCTGGAAAAGACAAACACACTACCTAATAAAAATGCAGTAATCCCTTTTCTAAAATTCATATTATCCCTCCAAAGATTATTTTTAACAAGAGAATTATAGCATCATTATCTTGTTTTGAATTAATATTTTTTAAAAATTCGGAATATTTATATTAAGAAAATGATATAAAATATCTTTTAAGGAGACGTTATTATAATGTATAAATATAAAGTAATAAAATGGAGTCTATGTTTATTAATATTTACTTTTTTAATTATTATTGGTAAAACAATTTGGTCAAATACAGACATAGAAGAAGTGTACAATGTTTCATCGAATTCTGAAACTATAGTATTAAGTAAGACATTCAAAACTACAAATCATTTAAGTGAAATGGTGGAAGAAGCAGATGTAATTGTACTAGGTAAATATGACGGTTTACACTCTAAATGGAATATGGCAAACAATTCATCATATGAGATTCAAGGTGAAGATGTCGAAGGCCATCTGTTTAATTTTCATGTCAAAGAAATTTTAAAAGGGGACTCTGTAGAGGATAAAATTTTAATAAATCATAGATACTCAGAAAGCCTCGTATTAGAGGAAAGTAATGAAGTTATTGATGACAATGGAATAATTCTGAAAGGTGCTACGAAAGTGTTTACAAAAAAAGTGAAAAATAAAGATCCATTGTATATAAAACCTAAATCTGGTGACACATATATAGTTTTTTTAAAAGAGAATAGTAAACTTGGACATTTTTATCCAGCTTTAGAACCTTTTATGATTCAGTTTGATTTAAGGGATATTGCGCAACTAAAAAGCAATTTAATAGATTGGGATAAAAATAAATATAAATATAAATTTGAGGTAAAGGTTAAAGAGAAAACTTTTTATATTGAAAATGAAATAGATTCAACCATCAAAGATAATATTAGTGGAAAAAAATTAAAGGATATTAAGGATTTTGTGAAGAGGTCTTCAAAAATGAAATAACATTTTCACAGGTTATAAATCTACCCTGCTTTAAAGGATTGAATTTGCGTAGATTTAAAATAATAAATTGCATTATGAAAAGAAAAGAGCTTAAAAAAGAGTCTAATCTTTTTTGAGTTTTCTTTTGCATTCTTTATGCAGAATATGAATTAAGAAGATGTCTTATTTGTTCTATAAAATAATGATGGTGTATATTATTTTTTCATAATCCACTAGCCATAATAGCTTCTTTCATTGAAGAAGAGAGGAAAGAAGCAAGTGACATAACATCTATATCATTTTTAATTTCATTTCTTTCGATTCCTTCTTTAATAAGAGATTCCTGGCTACAAGTTGATAGAAAAGCCGAAAAAGGCCAAAGGTAAGTATGTAGAAGGAGCAACGGAGGTCATTTACGTATATGAAAAGGTAGAAGAGCTGAATGTCCCAATGGATTAGAAAGACTCAGTTAATCCTAAGTAACCATTAAAGGATGAGTATCTGAAAAAAGAAAAGCCTATATTACGAAAATATAATGTTAGTGTAATGTTAATGGATTTTGGTAGTAAGAAGATTAGGATATATTTTTTGTGATGTTTACTGTGTTTTTATCGGGGTGTAACTTAAATCGACTTGGTACAGATAAATATTATGTTCAAATTAATAAGGATGGCGAGCAATTAAAAGAGAAAAATGTTAATGGTGATACGACTTACCAATATAAATTGTCTGGAATTGATAAGGACGGTAAGGAAAAAGAAATGGAGTTTACAGCATTAAAAAATCTTCGTAAAGAAGCATTTTTACTTATATACTACTCTGAGGAAAAAGGTGTGAAATCTTGGGAAGAGGTTAAGAAAGACGAACTCCCTACAAAAGTAAAAGAAAAATTAAAGGTGAATTAACATATAAAAGACGCCATTGTTAGAGAAATATAGCCCCTATTTATTTAGGGTTTCAAAAGCAAAAGACTGACAGTTATTGTCAGTCTTTTGCTTTTACAGGGATAGGCACGTAATTTTGAGGTGCTTTAAGTACTAAGAAGGTTTAATTTTGTTTATGTATTTGTTGTAGCTTAATGGATTTTGTAATGGTTATGATATAATAAAATTCAAGTATAATAAGGGGGATTAATTAAATGATTTTTCAAAGCATGATAACAGCTATTATAGAAAAATTACAAGAGACGGTAAATCCCTATTGGATAATTGTGTTTGGATCAACGGCTGAGAACAGAGAACGGGAAGATAGTGATATTGATATAGCTTATTTAAGTGACACAACTTTAGGGAACTATGAACGTTTTTTATTAGCACAGGAGTTAGCTAACATTGTTCATAGAGATGTTGATTTAGTTGATTTATCCGAAGCTTCTACAGTTTTTCAAGCTCAGATTATACATACAGGAAAGACAATATTTTGTTCTGATGAAGAACGGAAAATCATTTTTGAAATGAAAACTTTAAAAATGTATTCAAAATTGAATGAGGAACGCAAGATAGTGTTCGATGATATAAAGAAAAGAGGTTCTATATATGAAGAATGAGGTTATTTTAAATAAAATTTCCACAATAGAGCGCTGTATAAAAAGAATCCAAGATGTATATGGAAATGAACCTAAAAATTTGGAGGATTACACAAAGCAAGATTCAATAATATTGAATATACAAAGAGCTTGTGAAGCGAGTATTGATTTAGCAATGCATATTGTTGCTGGGAAAAAATTAGGACTACCCCAATCTAGTCGAGAGGCTTTTGATTTATTGGTTACAGCAGGATTACTTAGCGCAGAGCTAGCAAATAAGTTAAAGGCGATGGTTGGATTTCGAAATATCGCTGTACATGATTATCAAACTGTAAATTTAGATATTGTTCGTCAAATTATTGAAAAACATTTAACTGATTTTAAACTATTTACGAAAGAAGTTATGGGGATATTGGAGTTTTAGGGGAAGGAACAGAATAGTAGAGCTAAGCAAAGTAAGCAATTTTGAGATCCACGAATTAGCTATTGATAGTAAGGTTAAGAAAACACCATCATATACAATTTTATACCTTACAATTTCAAAAACAAAAAGAAATGAAACTTAAATGTAGAATAAAAAGGGACCTAGTTAGTAGGTCTCTTTTTTATTTTCGAAAAATATTTAATAAAAACCAGTCTTCATTCCTCACGGATAAACATACTAAAACAACACGAGTTGAAAATTCCAATAAAATAACTATTCTTTAACACCTATTTTTTTCCTCTTGCTGTTAACAAGTACTAAACATAATTTATAAAGTTCATTAAGGGTGGTTTTTGCTCATCCCCTCGAAAAGGGGGAATAAGAAAAAAGCAAGCTTCCCTTTTAAGAAGATTTGCTTTTTTCTAAGCTATATTCGTATTCTTTGACTCTGTTACACTTGCTATGGTAAGCGCTTTTATAAATACAACATATTTATTGATTAACAAAAATATAAAACCCTTTTTCCCATCGATCTTTGAGCCATTGCAATTCTTCTTTCATATTGGGAACGTATTCGTTTGTTCGTTCCATCAACTTATAGGTTTCCACTAGTTCCAAACATCGATTTGGACTAGTAAGAGAATGTATAAAGAGCATATCACGTTTTGTTACCGAACCAAAAGAGATCCCTTCACGGCTCACCGATAATAACTCTTGAATTTCCTCTTGATCCATATTCGTTTTCTTTAGGTAATTATTCATATCGATGAATGTAGTGTAGCTCCATTTCATATTGTCATAATCATTTTCTTGTAGGAGCATTTCACGATAGGATTCCATATCATGTATGAGGAAATTACGAATCGCGTCTATAGAAAATTGCATGTACCAAACTTCCTTTACTGTATAGGGTATGTGTGAGTTTTGAGGTTCCTTTAAAAAAAGTATTTTCCTAATATATAGGGAAATACTTTTTTACTTTACCATATATTTAAGTTCTTAGCTGATTTTAAAACCTGGTAATTTTGAAGGGAGAATCTTCATCGCTTCTCCTGTTTTTGGATTATGACGGTTACGCTCTGCAAGTTCCTGGACTTCGGATGTCCTCAAAAACCAAGTAACTGTACTTTTTCTCCTTGTTGTAAACATTTTGCGATTTGGTACAATCCTATTTGTATCGCTGAAAACGCATCTTTTGAGTTAAGTTTGTTTCTTGTTTAATGAGTTCCATTTTTTCATCCTTCATACATATATATTCAACAAGATTTCAGTAATCATTATAACGTGTTTGCTATATATAAAACGAGTTTCTTGCATTAGCATATTTATACTAGAGAAAGTTATGTTGTCTCCAAAAAAATCAGAGAATGATTTATATCTGATGTACTGACAGGCTTGTTGTTTTTTGGGTATATCTTCAATGCTCTTAATATAGCTACTTTACTTGTTTTATTAATAATTTGTATTTTGAAATTCAAGGATGATATTGATGTACATTTGCGTAAGTGAATAGTTTTCTGTTGAGTTTATAATAGGTGAAAAAAACGATCAATAGTTGGGTTACGGAAAGGATTCGAATTTACATTATTTCTCAATACATATCATGGATAAATAAAGTAAAATATGGGTTGGGGTTATGTCTCATGTTGTGTTAATCCTAACAATAACTAAGGGTACATAATATGCTTTCATACCTTTGAATAATTTTGTTATAGAAGGGATGGAGATTTAAATGGCTCAAATTGTTGGTATTAATAGATACCTTTGTACTGGGGCTTTAATCTATATGCGTGAGGGCCTTTCCCTAAGTCTTGTCAGGAAGTAAGGAACAGTAAGCAAACACTTATACAATATGAATAGAGGAGAGGAATGCCTTATGAAAATACGTAGTCAAATTACATGTGCAAGTCTGGCCCTTTTAATAGCTGGAAGTTCCCTGTTATATACAACACCAACCTCAATTGTAAAAGCAGAGCCCACTCAAAATGTATCTAGTTCGTTACAAACAAATACTCAACGAGATCGTACTTCCGTCAAGCAAGCAATGCGGGATACATTGCAACTTGGATACCCGGGGATACTTGCTAAAACTTCTGAGGGTGGAAAAACGTGGGGGTATGCCGCTGGGATAGCGGATCTGAGAACCAAGAAACCAATGAAAACAGATTTTCGCTTTCGCATTGGGAGTGTGACGAAGACGTTCACCGCAACGGTTATACTTCAATTAGCTGGAGAGAATCGCTTGAATCTAGACGACTACATCGAAAAATGGTTGCCTGGTGTCATTCAAGGAAATGGATATGATGGTAACAAGATTACTATTCGGCACATATTGAACCATACAAGTGGTATCGCTGAATACTCAAGGTCAAAAGACGCTGATTTTACGGATACAAAAAAATCGTATACGGCTGAAGAGTTAGTGAAGATGGGGGTTTCTCTGCCTCCAGACTTTGCCCCAGGAAAGGGCTGGTCTTATTCAAACACAGGATACGTATTACTGGGCATTCTTATTGAAAAAGTAACCAGAAACAGCTATGCGGAAGAGATTGAAAATCGGATTATTGAACCACTTGAATTGTCGAATACATTCCTACCAGGCAATTCAAGTGTTATTCCAGGCACTAACCATGCCCGTGGATATGTCCAACCAGACGGAGCAAGTGAGCTAAAAGACGTTACTTATTATAACCCAAGTGCAGGTAGCTCTGCTGGAGATATGATTTCTACTGCTGACGATTTAAATAAATTCTTCTCTTACTTGCTCGGTGGCAAATTACTGAAGGAACAGCAACTAAAACAAATGCTTACTACAGTTCCTACAGGAAAAGAAGGAATCGATGGATATGGTCTTGGAATCTATGAAACTAAGCTTCCAAGCGGTGTCTCGATATGGGGACACTCAGGTGGCATTCTAGGGTTTACAACTCTAGTTGGAGGTAAACTTGGAGGCAAGCATACGTTGGTCGTCAATTGGAATAGTTTGGGTAGAACTGGCAGTCCTAATCCTTTTAAAAATATTTTACTTGCTGAATTTAGCAAGTAGGAAAAAGTGAAAATTTACCATAGTTTTCATAGTTGAAAATATACTTTTCTGGTTCAAAAGCCCCAACTTATTTTCAAGAAAAATTTGGGGCTTTTTTTGTTTTGGTGGCGTTTATTTTTCTTAAGCTGATGGATATGGAATATCCGCCCTAAGTTAAATAAATTTTGACTTAAAAACAAGTGATTTTAACAACGTTAGGAGTGTTCCATGCTGCACAATGTCATTTGTGTTGTATTGCAAGAAGAAAAATTACATTAGAAAAGAGCCAGAATTCATCCTGTTAAGGGTAAATCGACTCTTAATATTTAAAAGGATGGAAAAAAGAAACACAGAAGTAAAAAACCTCTGTGTTTCTTTTTGATTAATATATTTACTGAACTTTCCGGCACAGATGCTCCTTCTCTCCTATTATAAAAGCGATTTTGAAAGTAAGTAATTTGTAAGAAATTGGTAAGAAAAAAGAAATTTTCATTCTATATGATAAAAATATAAAGAGGCGTGAAAGGCGGAACAGATATGACTTATATATGAAAAACAGACCAGTAACAAGACTGTTTCAAGGAAAAGAAGTAATTTATGTGGTTAACATATATGTGGAAAAAGAGGGATTTATCCAGGACAGAATGGCGTTTGTAAAAATAATAATTATGAAGATGATTACGAATTCAATGTTGACTTTTTTCTTTGGTGGAGATGATAGCTGTGTGGTTAATACGAAATAGCAAGAAACCACCTATACAATATGAATAGAGGAGAGGAATGCCCTATGAAAACACGTAGTCAAATTACATTTGCAAGTCTTGCCCTTTTAGTAGCTGGAAGTTCCCTGTTATATACAACACCAACCTTAATTGTAAAAGCAGAACCTACTCAAAGTGTATCTAGTTCGGTACAAACAAGTACTCAGCGAGATCGTAATTCTGTCAAGCAAGCAGTGCGGGATACATTGCAACTTGGATACCCGGGGATACTTGCTAAAACTTCTGAGGGTGGAAAAACATGGAGTTATGCCGCTGGGGTAGCGAATCTGAGCAGCAAGAAACCCATGAAAACAGATTTTCGCTTTCGCATTGGTAGCGTGACGAAGACGTTCACGGCAACAGTTGTACTTCAATTAGCCGAAGAGAACCGCTTGAATCTAGACGACTCTATTGAAAAATGGTTGCCTGGTGTCATTCAAGGAAACGGGTATGATGATAAACAGATTACTATCCGGCAATTATTGAACCACACAAGTGGTATCGCTGAATACACAAGGTCAAAAAGTTTTGATCTTATGGATACTAAAAAATCGTATAGGGCTGAAGAATTAGTAAAGATGGGGATTTCGATGCCCCCAGATTTTGCTCCAGGAAAGAGCTGGTCTTATTCAAATACAGGATACGTATTACTTGGGATCCTTATTGAAACAGTAACCGGGAACAGCTATGCGGAAGAGGTTGAAAATCGGATTATTGAACCGCTTGAATTATCGAATACATTCTTACCTGGCAATTCAAGCGTGATTCCAGGAAACAAGCATGCCCGTGGATATATCCAACTAGACGGAGCAAGTGAGCCAAAAGATGTTACTTATTATAACCCAAGTATGGGGAGCTCGGCTGGAGATATGATTTCTACTGCTGATGATTTAAACAAATTCTTCTCTTACTTACTTGGGGGTAAATTACTAAAAGAACAGCAACTAAAACAGATGCTTACAACAGTTCCAACAGGAGAAGCTGCACTTGGCAGATATGGTCTTGGAATCTATGAAACTAAGCTTCCAAACGGTGTATCAATATGGGGACACGGAGGTAGCATTCCAGGGTTTGTTACTTTTGCTGGAGGCACACTTGGAGGCAAGCATACATTAGCTGTCAATTTGAACAGCCTTAATGCTGAGAGTCCTGATCCTTTTAAAAATATTTTACTTGCTGAATTTAGCAAGTAGGCCAAAAGGAAGAACAGATAAATTTTATCATATTTTCATAGTTAAACAAATAAATGATGAAATTGATTACTTATCTAAGGAGGCAATTCCCTCATGAAAAATAAACTAACTGGTGTATTAGCCGCTACATTAGCGCTAACTATGATTCTACCAACAGGGGCGAAAGCATTTTCTGACGGTAAGACTACAGTTGTATCTAACGCAGAAGTAGCTAGCCAAGAACTGAAGAAGATTGCAGCAGAAAAGGCTGCGCTACTCACGAAGTCCCATGGGACGACTAGCGTGCAGTATGCGCTAATTGATAATGGCAAGCTTACTTTGTCGGGGCAGGCTGGAAAGAACGATATCGAAGGGGAACAGCCGCTAACCAAAGATACTCTATACGGGATTGGTTCAGTCAGTAAAATGTATGCAACAGCGGCTGTAATGAAATTGGTCGACGAAGGAAAAGTCGATTTGGATGCTCCTGTGGTCAACTATGTTCCTGATTTTAAGATGAAAGATGGGCGGTACAAACGCATTACCCCGCGTATGTTGTTGAATCACTCCTCCGGCTTGCAAGGTTCCACGTTAAGTAATGCATTTTTATTTAACGATAATGATACCTATTCCCATGATTTTTTGTTGCAGCAATTGTCCAACCAGAGCCTGAAAGCAGACCCTGGCGCGTTCTCGGTATACTGCAACGATGGCTTTACGCTGGCCGAAATTTTGGTGGAAAGAGTCAGCGGTATGAGCTTTACCGAATTTCTACATCAACGGTTTACAGAACCCTTAAAGATGAATCATACAAAAACGCCACAGGACAAATGGAGAGACGAAAAGCGGGCTGGACTTTATTTTCCGGCGTACCAAGGGCAGCTTCCAATTGAATCGGTGAATGTGATTGGTACGGGAGGGGTCTCTTCCACAGCAGAAGATATGGTACGATTCTCACAATTATTTATGGGACAGGGAAAAGGGATCCTCTCTGATAAGGTAGTCAAGGCGATGGAGCAAGAGGAATATAAAAAAGGAATGTGGCCGGGGGATGGAGATAATATTTTTAACTATGGTCTTGGCTGGGATAGCGTGAAACTATACCCATTCAGTGAATATGGGATAAAAGGCTTGGCTAAGGGCGGAGACACGGCACTGCAACATGCTATACTGGTCGTGCTTCCAGAACAGAAAATGGCAGCGGCTGTGTTGTCATCCGGTGGACGAAGCTCTACAAATCAACTGCTGGCAACAGAATTGCTGCTCGCCGTGCTTAAAGAGAAGGGTACAATTAAGAACATCAAGCCGAACAAATCTTTTGGCAAGCCGGTCAAGGTCAAGATGCCTCAAGACGTGGCAAAGAAAGCGGGCTTTTATGGCAATAGCGAAACTCATTTCAAAATTGAAATTACGAAGAATGGAGAACTGTTCTTACCATCTAATCGAGAAGAAAAATATGTATATACTGCGGATGGAAGCTTTATTAATGAGAAGGGTACTTCTAAGCTCAACTTTGTCACCGAGAAGAATGGAAGAACTTATTTGAGGGAGAGCACATATAAATCGACACCAGAATTAGGGCAAAGTGCGATGACTCACTATTTAGCCGAGAAACTAGAAGACAATGTGCTATCAAAGAAAACCGCTGCCGCATGGGTGAAGCGGGAAGGTGTCAAGTTCTATCTCGTGAATGAGAAATTTAGTTCTATTGAATATCTCGTACAACCGAAACTTATTACCACACAAATTACTCGTAAGGAAGGCCTGGCAGGCTATTGGGAGGGCAGAAAAATTACAGGTCCGAACACCGCGACGCATCAGCT
>Ga0213824_1001355_pt1 | contig 14441 bp, 9 predicted proteins | sample MC6MC0906MG_FD_179892 | JGI IMG/M metagenome (GOLD analysis project Ga0213824, IMG submission 179892) | Enriched soil aggregate microbial communities from Iowa State University, Ames, United States - MC6-MC0906-MG | ecosystem: Environmental > Terrestrial > Soil > Unclassified | place: USA: Iowa...
CCTGCCTTGGCGCATGGCTTGAGCCTTACAAACAAGGCTGGCAACCATGGCCTCACAGGCATGGGCACGTTGCAACAAATGTAGGAGCGAGCTTCGCTCGCGATGCGCCGCGCGGGCGGCGCTCGATATCACGGGCGCCACACAAACATCGCCGAACATCCCGCCCCACACAATCCAGTGTGAACACCCGTTCACCCAGCATCCTCTCTCCCGTACACTGCGCGATTGCGACAGTGTTTGTCGCATTGCCGAAAGCCTTGTCAAAACTGGGTTTTGCGCTGTAACAAGTTGTCGCTTGGCCGCAAGGACAGGCGCGGATCAGTCCTTACAATCCCCCCATCGCTCGCCCACTTCCAGGCCAGCGTTCCTCTTCAGGAGACTCAGATGTCCGTTGAGCAAGCCCCGGTGCAACGTGCCGATTTCGACCAGGTCATGGTCCCCAACTATTCTCCGGCGGCCTTCATTCCTGTGCGAGGCGAGGGTTCCCGTGTGTGGGACCAGTCGGGTCGCGAGTTGATCGACTTTGCCGGTGGCATCGCGGTAAATGCCCTGGGCCACTGCCATCCGGCACTGGTCAAGGCCCTGACCGACCAGGCCAACACCCTCTGGCACGTATCCAACGTGTTCACCAACGAGCCGGCCCTGCGCCTGGCCCACAAGCTGGTGGACGCCACCTTTGCCGACCGGGCGTTCTTCTGCAACTCCGGCGCCGAGGCCAACGAGGCCGCGTTCAAGCTGGCCCGTCGCGTCGCCCATGACCGCTTTGGCCCGGAAAAGCACGAAATCATCGCCACCGTGAACAGCTTCCACGGCCGCACCCTGTTCACCGTCAGCGTCGGTGGCCAGCCGAAATACTCCGACGGCTTCGGCCCGAAGATCACCGGTATCAGCCATGTGCCGTACAACGACCTGGAAGCGTTGAAGGCGCAGATTTCCGACAAGACCTGCGCCGTGGTGATCGAACCGATCCAGGGCGAAAGCGGTGTGGTACCCGCCGACCTGGCCTACCTGGAAGGCGCGCGCAAGCTGTGCGACGCGCACAACGCCCTGCTGATCTTCGACGAAGTGCAGACCGGTGTAGGCCGTACCGGCTCGCTGTATGCCTACCAGCACTACGGTGTAACGCCCGACATCCTGACCAGCGCCAAGAGCCTGGGCGGCGGCTTCCCGATCGGCGCCATGCTGACCACCACCGAACTGGCCAAGCACCTGGCCGTCGGCACCCACGGCACCACTTACGGCGGCAACCCGCTGGGCTGCGCCGTCGCCTGCGCAGTGCTGGATGTGGTCAATACCCCTGACACGCTGGCCGGCATCAAGGCCAAGCACGCACGCTTCAAAACGCGCCTGGAACAGATTGGCCAGAAGTACAGCCTGTTCACCCAGGTGCGTGGTGTCGGCCTGCTGCTCGGCTGCGTACTGACCGAGGCCTGGCAGGGCAAGGCCAAGGACGTGCTCAACGCCGCCGAAAAAGAAGGCGTGATGGTGCTGCAGGCGGGCCCGGACGTGGTGCGTTTTGCGCCAAGCCTGGTGGTTGAAGACGCCGACATCGATGAAGGCCTGGACCGCTTCGAGCGCGCTGTGGCTACCCTGACCAAAGGCTGATCCGCCTGCGGTCCCGTCGCCGGCCCGCGCCACTGGCGGGCCTGGCCGGCGATACCCGATTCCACTGCAGGTGCCTGTGTACCTGCCGTTTTTCCGTGCCGCCGTGAGCGGCCCGTATTCCAAAGGAGTGACACCATGCTGGTGATGCGCCCCGCGCAAATGGCTGATCTGAACGAAGTGCAGCGCATGGCTGCAGACAGCCCCATTGGTGTCACCTCGCTGCCGGACGACGCTGCTCGCCTGGGCGACAAGATCGCCGCTTCCGAGACTTCTTTCGCCGCCGAGGTCAGCTTCAACGGCGAGGAAAGCTACTTTTTTGTGCTCGAAGACAGCGAGACCGGCAAGCTGGCCGGCTGCTCGGCCATTGTTGCTTCGGCCGGCTACTCCGAGCCGTTCTACAGTTTTCGTAACGAAACCTTCGTGCACGCCTCGCGCGAGCTGAAGATCCACAACAAGATCCACGTGCTGTCGCTGTGTCATGACCTGACCGGCAACAGCCTGCTGACCAGCTTCTATGTATTGCCGGAGCTGGTGAACAGTGGCTGGGCCGAGCTCAATTCGCGCGGTCGGCTGTTGTTCATGGCGGCGCACCCGGAGCGTTTCGCCGACTCGGTAGTGACCGAAATCGTCGGCTACAGCGACGAGAATGGCGAATCGCCGTTCTGGGATGCCATCGGCCGCAATTTCTTCGACCTCAACTACTCCGACGCCGAGCGCCTGTGTGGCCTGAAGAGCCGCACCTTCCTCGCCGAACTGATGCCGCACTACCCGATCTACGTGCCGCTGCTGCCCGATGAGGCGCAGGAAGCCATGGGCCAGGTGCACCCGCGCGCGCAGATCACCTTCGACATCCTAATGCGCGAAGGCTTCGAAACCGAGCACTACATCGACATCTTCGACGGCGGCCCGACCCTGCATGCGCGCACCTCGGGTATTCGCTCGATTGCCCAGAGCCGGTCGGCGCCGGTGAAAATCGAGGACGCCCCGGGCAAGGGTGGGCGCCCGTACCTGGTGTGCAATAGCCAGTTGCAGGATTACCGCGCGGTGCTCCTGGACCTCGACTGGGTGCCCGGCAAACCGGTGTGCCTGAGCGTGGCTGCGGCCGATGCGCTGGGTGTGGGCGAGGGTGGCAGCGTGCGCCTGGTCGCGGTCTGAGGTCTGGTAACAGACGTTTCGGGATTGATGCGTTAGAAGAGTTTTGCGCCGGCCGACGCCGCCGCACAAGGAGATAGCATGATCGTTCGTCCTGTACGCAGCAGCGATTTGCCTGCGTTGATCGAATTGGCACGCAGCACCGGCACCACCGGGCTGACCACGCTGCCGGCCAACGAAGAACGCCTGGGGCATCGCGTTGGCTGGGCGGAAAAGAGCTTCCGTGGCGAAGCCGAGCGTGGCGACACCGACTACCTGTTCGTACTGGAAAACGACGAAGGCCTGGTGGTGGGTATCAGTGCCATCGCCGGTGCCGTCGGCCTGCGCGAGCCTTGGTACAACTATCGGGTCGGCCTCACCGTCAGCGCTTCGCAAGAGCTGAAGATCTATCGCGAAATCCCCACCCTGTTCCTCGCCAACGACCTGACCGGCAACTCCGAGCTGTGCTCTCTATTCCTGCGCAGCGACCACCGCTCCGGGCTCAATGGCCGCCTGCTGTCACGCGCGCGCATGCTGTTCATTGCCGAGTTCCCGGAGCTGTTCGGCAAGAAGATCATCGCCGAAATGCGCGGCATGTCCGACGAGCAGGGGCGTTCGCCTTTCTGGGAAAGCCTTGGCCGGCATTTCTTCAAGATGGAGTTCAGCCAGGCGGACTACCTGACCGGCGTCGGCAACAAGTCGTTCATCGCCGAACTGATGCCCAAGTTCCCGCTGTATACCTGCTTCTTGTCCGAGGCGGCGCGCGACGTGATTGGCCGTGTGCACGTCGACACCGAGCCGGCGCTGGCCATGCTCAAGCAGGAAGGCTTCAACTATCAGGGCTATGTCGACATCTTCGACGCAGGCCCCGCCATCGAGTGTGATACCGCCAAGATCCGCGCCGTGCGCGAGAGCCAGACGTTGGTGCTGGCGGTGGGCACGCCGGGCGATGACGCCACCCCTTACATCATCCACAACCGCAAACGCGACGATTGCCGCATCACTGCCGCTCCGGCGCGGCTGGCCGCCGGTACCCTGGTGGTCGATCCGTTGACCGCCAAGCGTCTGCGCATGGGCGCCGGCGACAATGTGCGGGCCGTCCCGTTGTCGGCCAACCGGGAGGCCCAGTAAATGACCACGCATTACATCGCAGGCAATTGGCTGGCGGGCCAGGGCGAAGCCCTGCAGTCGCTGAACCCGGTGAGCCAGGCTGTCATCTGGCAAGGGCAGGGCGCAGACGCCAGCCAGGTGGACGCCGCCGTGCAGGCAGCGCGCCAGACCTTTCCGGCGTGGGCGCAACTGAGCCTGGAAGCGCGCATCGATGTGCTGGAGAAGTTCGCCGAGCAGCTGAAAAAGCATGCCGAAGCGTTGGCCCAGTGCATCGGTGAGGAAACCGGCAAGCCGCTGTGGGAGTCGGCGACCGAAGTCACCAGCATGATCAACAAAGTGGCAATCTCGGTACAAAGCTACCGCGAGCGCACCGGGGAAAAAAGCGGCCCGCTGGCCGACGCCACGGCCGTGCTGCGGCACAAGCCCCACGGCGTGGTGGCGGTGTTCGGCCCCTACAACTTCCCCGGTCACTTGCCCAATGGCCATATCGTGCCGGCGCTGCTGGCGGGTAACTGCGTGGTGTTCAAACCCAGCGAGCTGACGCCCAAGGTCGCCGAGCTGACCGTCAACTGCTGGATCGCTGCCGGCCTGCCGGCGGGCGTGCTGAACCTGGTGCAGGGCGCGCGTGAAACCGGCGTGGCGCTGGCCGCCAACCCGGGGATCGATGGCCTGTTCTTCACTGGTTCAAGCCGCACCGGCAACCTGCTGCACCAGCAGTTCGCCGGTCGCCCGGACAAGATTCTGGCCCTGGAAATGGGGGGCAACAACCCGCTCGTGGTAGACGAGGTCAAGGACCTGGATGCTGCGGTGTACACCATTATCCAGTCGGCGTTCATTTCTGCCGGCCAGCGTTGCACCTGCGCGCGGCGCCTGCTGGTGCCGCAAGGCGCCTGGGGCGATGCGCTGATCGCACGCCTGGTCGAGGTGTGCAAGACCATCACGGTGGGTGCGTTCGATCAGCAGCCAGCGCCGTTCATGGGCTCGGTGATTTCGCTGCAGGCCGCGCGGGCGCTGATTGCAGCCCAGGCCGAACTGGCCGCCAACGGTGGCGTGAAACTGCTGGAAATGACCCAGCCGCAGGCCGATGCCGCGCTGCTGACCCCGGGCATTGTCGATGTCACAGGCGTGGCCGAGCGCCCGGATGAAGAGTTCTTCGGCCCGCTGCTGCAGGTGATCCGTTATGCCGACTTCGATGCCGCCATCGATGAAGCCAACAACACCCAGTACGGTCTGGCCGCCGGCTTGCTGTCCGACTCGCGTGCCCGCTACCAGTACTTCTGGCTGCGCAGCCGCGCCGGCATCGTCAACTGGAACAAGCAACTGACCGGCGCTGCCAGCAGCGCGCCGTTCGGGGGCGTGGGTGCCAGTGGCAACCATCGCGCCAGTGCCTATTACGCGGCTGACTACTGCGCTTACCCCGTGGCTTCGCTGGAAACCGCCAGCCTTGCCTTGCCGGCGACCCTGACGCCGGGCGTCACCCTATAACAACAGGTCACGGAGCCTAGCCGATGAAATCCTATGAAGTGAATTTTGATGGCCTGGTGGGGCCTACCCACAACTATGGCGGCCTGTCTTACGGCAACGTGGCTTCGCAGAGCAACAGCCAGCAGGGTTCCAGCCCGCGCGAAGCCGCGCGCCAGGGGCTGGCGAAAATGAAAGCGCTGGCCGACATGGGCTTCAAGCAGGGCGTGCTGGCGCCACAAGAGCGCCCGGATGTGGCGGCGCTGCGCCGCCTGGGCTTTAGCGGCAGCGATGCCGAGGTCATCCAGCGTGCTGCGAAAGAAGCCATGCCGTTGCTGGTGGCCAGCTGCTCGGCGTCGAGCATGTGGGTGGCCAATGCGGCCACGGTCAGCCCCAGTGCCGACACGGCCGATGGCCGCGTGCACTTCACCGCCGCCAACCTGAACTGCAAGTACCACCGCAGCATCGAGCACCCGACCACCAGCCGTGTCCTGGGCGCCATGTTCAACAACGAGAAACACTTTGCCCACCACCAGGCGCTGCCTGCCGTGGCACAGTTCGGTGACGAGGGCGCGGCCAACCACACGCGCTTCTGCCGTGCCTATGGTGACGCTGGCGTGGAGTTTTTCGTGTATGGCCGCAGTGCCTTCGACAGCCGTTACCCGGCGCCGCAGAAGTACCCGGCCCGGCAAACCCTGGAGGCCTCGCAGGCCGTGGCCCGGCTGCATGGGCTGAGCGATGGCGGTGTGGTCTACGCTCAACAGAACCCCGCTGTGATCGATCAGGGCGTGTTCCATAACGATGTGATTTCGGTGGGCAACGGCGAGGTGCTGTTCTATCACGAGGACGCTTTCCTCGAGACCGACGCGGTGCTTGGCCAGCTGCGAGCTAAACTGGCCAGCAAGGGTGGGAACTTCCAGGCCATCTGTGTGCCACGGGCGGCGGTGGCGGTAGAGGACGCCGTGCGTTCGTACCTGTTCAACAGCCAGCTGCTCAGCCGCGATGACGGTTCCATGCTGCTGGTGGTGCCGGAGGAGTGCCGCAACAACGAGCGGGTCTGGGCCTACCTGGGCCAGCTGACCAGCCAGGGTGGCCCGGTCAGGGAGGTCAAGGTATTTGACCTCAAGCAAAGCATGCAGAACGGCGGCGGCCCAGCTTGCCTGCGTCTGCGCGTGGCGTTGCAGGAATCGGAACTGGCGGCGGTCAACCAAGGGGTTATCATGACCGCCCCGCTGTACGACACCCTGGTGCAGTGGGTCGACAAGCATTACCGCGATCGCCTGGGCGAAGCGGACCTGGCCGACCCGCAGCTGCTGGTGGAGTGCCGTACGGCACTGGACGAATTGACCCAGATCCTGAAGTTGGGCTCGGTATATCCGTTCCAACGCCAACCTTGAAGAGAGACTTTGCAATGACCGACGCCCTGCGCCTGATCCTCGAAGATGAAGACGGCACCCAGCTGGAAACCTCCTGCACCCGCTTTGCCGTGGTTTGGCAAGGCAAGGAAGTGTGGATTCAGCAGGACGGCCGTGGCCAGCTGCTGATCGGTGTGGACGTCGACGAAGACGACACCGAATACGCCAACCTGCTGCTGCGCCCGATGGCCACCAACCTGGTCAGCCTGCAGCTGGAAATGGAGCCGGCTGAGGTTGGCGAAGACGACGATCACGTCCATGGCCCTGACTGCGGCCACCACCACTAAGGAAGCCCCTATGCTCGCCCTTGGCAAATTGCTTGAGCTGACCCTCACCGATCACGAACCGGCCGAGAAGACCCAAGTGACACCCAAGGGCGCGCGTTTGCGTTGGCTGGGGGAGGGCGCGCTCGAAGTGCGCCCCGCCGAAAGCGATGATTGCGGGCTGGACTTGCTGTTGTCTGCTGGCATCCATGGCAACGAAACGGCGCCGATCGAATTGCTCGAACGGCTGCTGCACGGCGTGGCCAACGGCAAGATCAAACCCAAGGCACGGCTGCTGTTCCTGTTCGGCAACCCGGCGGCTATCCGCAAGGGCGAGCGCTTCATCGAGCAGGACATCAACCGGCTGTTCAATGGCCGCCATGAGCTTTCCAGTGGTTTCGAGGCATTGCGTGCCGCCGAGCTGGAGCAGTTCGCCCGGGTGTTCTTCAGCAAGCCGGGGCGCAGCCGCCTGCATTACGACCTGCATACCGCCATCCGTGGTTCGAAGATCGAGCAATTTGCCTTGTACCCCTATAAAGAGGGGCGCAAGCACTCCCGTCGTGAACTGGCGCGCCTGGCGGCGGCGGGCATGGAGGCGGTGCTGCTGCAGAGCAAATCCTCCATCACCTTCAGTGCCTTTACCTACGAGCAGCTGGAGGCCGAAGCTTTCACCCTGGAGCTGGGCAAGGCCCGGCCGTTTGGCCAGAACGAGCAGGTCAACCTCGACCGGCTGGAAGAACGCCTGATCCAGATCATCGAAGGCACCGAACCGGAGGGTGAAGGCTCGCTGGATGGCCTGCAACTGTTCAGTGTTTCTCGCGAGATCATCAAGCACAGCGACAGCTTCCACCTGCACCTGCCGGCGGACATCGAGAACTTCTCGGAGCTGAGCAAGGGTTACCTGCTGGCCGAAGACCTGGCCGAGACACGCTGGGTGGTCGAGGAGGAGGGGGCGCGCATCATCTTCCCCAACCCCAAGGTCAGGAACGGCTTGCGGGCGGGCATCCTGATCGTGCCGGATTCGGGGCAACGGCTGGGCTGATTGCCTGTCTTCCTGCCCCGGCCCTATCGCCGGCAAGCCAGCTCCCACAGGGACTGCATGACTGCCAGGCTTGTGTTTATCCTGTGGGAGCTAGCTTGCCGGCGATAGGGCCCTGACGGGCTGAATTGGATCCTTCATTCCCCAAGAAACTCTTTTAATTCACCGCCTGTTCCATTTTCCCTCCCCATCAGCGGTAATGGCTTGCCAGTGGCGAAAGACAGGATTTAGCATCCGGTCATGTCATTTTCGTTTGCATAGCCCGAAAAACCGTCCAAACGATGGTTTCTTTCGTATAAACACACTGCACCGAGATTGCAGGACCGATATAATGCGGCCCTTTGCCGTCGTTTCGTCGACGCGTTTGCCCAACAGGGCCGCCGTTTCCGTGGAAGAACCTATGAAAAGCGCAGAAATCCGTGAAGCCTTCCTTCGCTTCTTCGAAGAGCAGGGACACACCCGAGTCGCCTCCAGTTCGCTGATCCCGAACAACGACCCAACCCTGCTGTTCACCAATGCCGGCATGAACCAGTTCAAAGACTGTTTCCTCGGCGCGGAGAAGCGTGCCTACACCCGTGCTGTCAGCAGCCAGAAGTGCGTGCGCGCCGGTGGTAAGCACAACGACCTGGAAAACGTCGGCTACACCGCGCGTCACCATACGTTCTTCGAAATGCTGGGCAACTTCAGCTTCGGTGACTATTTCAAGCGCGACGCCATCACCTTCGCCTGGACCTTCCTGACCTCGGAACAATGGCTGAACCTGCCCAAGGAAAAGCTCTGGGTCACCGTCTACGCCACTGACGACGAAGCCTACGACATCTGGACCAAGGAAATTGGCGTGCCAGCCGAGCGCATGGTACGCATCGGCGACAACAAGGGCGCCCCTTACGCCTCAGACAACTTCTGGACCATGGGTGACACCGGCCCTTGCGGCCCGTGCACCGAGATCTTCTACGACCACGGCGCGGATATCTGGGGCGGCCCACCCGGCTCGCCAGAAGAAGACGGCGACCGCTACATCGAGATCTGGAACAACGTCTTCATGCAGTTCAACCGCACGGCCGACGGCGTGCTGCACCCGCTGCCAGCACCGTCGGTGGACACCGGCATGGGCCTGGAGCGCGTCAGCGCCGTGCTGCAGCACGTGCACTCGAACTACGAGATCGACCTGTTCCAGAACCTGCTGTCGGCTGCGGCCAAGGCCATCGGTTGCAGCAATGACGGCCAGGCGTCGCTGAAGGTGGTCGCCGACCATATCCGCTCGTGCGGCTTCCTGATCGCTGACGGTGTGCTGCCGTCCAACGAAGGCCGTGGCTATGTGCTGCGCCGCATCATTCGTCGTGCCTGCCGCCACGGCAACAAGCTGGGCGCCAAGGGCAGCTTCTTCTACCAGATCGTTGCCGCACTGGCCGCTGAAATGGGTGAGGCCTTCCCTGAGCTGAAGAGCCAGCAAGCGCACATCGAGCGCGTGCTGAAGGCTGAAGAAGAGCAGTTCGCCAAGACCCTGGAGCAAGGCCTGCGCATCCTCGAGCAGGACCTGGCCCAACTGAAAGGCGATGTGGTACCGGGCGACGTGGTGTTCAAGTTGTATGACACCTACGGCTTCCCGATGGACCTGACGGCCGACATCGCCCGTGAGCGTGAGCTGACCATTGACGAAGCCGGCTTCGAGCGCGAGATGGACGCCCAGCGTGAGCGTGCGCGTTCCGCCAGCGCCTTCGGCATGGATTACAACAGTGTGGTCAAGGTCGACAGCGCTACCGAGTTCGTCGGCTACGACGCCACCGAAGGCCAGGGCAAGATCATCGCCCTGTACAAAGATGGCCAGGCCGTCGACCAGCTGGGTGAAGGCGAGCAGGGCGTGGTGGTACTCGACCGCACGCCGTTCTATGCCGAGTCTGGTGGCCAGGTGGGTGACACCGGCTTCCTGCAGGCCGGCGCTGCGCGCTTCGATGTGCGCGACACCACCAAGACCGGCGGTGCCTTCCTGCACCACGGCGTGGTCGCCAGCGGTGCGCTGGTGATCGGCTCGCCGGTCGAGGCCAAGGTCGATGCCGAGGTGCAGCACGCCACCTCGCTGAACCATTCCGCCACCCACCTGCTGCACGAAGCGCTGCGCCAGGTGCTGGGCGAACATGTACAGCAGAAGGGCTCCCTGGTCGATAGCCAGCGCCTGCGTTTCGACTTCAGCCACTTCGAAGCGGTGAAGCCAGAGCAGATCAAGGCCCTGGAAGACATCGTCAACCGCGAAGTGCGCAAGAACACTGCGGTGCAAACCGAGCTGACCGACATCGAAACCGCCAAGGCCAAAGGTGCCATGGCGCTGTTCGGCGAGAAGTACGGCGACACCGTGCGTGTGCTGAGCATGGGCGGTGATTTCTCCGTAGAGCTGTGCGGTGGTATCCACGCCAAGCGCACCGGTGACATCAGCCTGTTCAAGATCATCAGCGAAAGTGGCGTAGCCTCTGGCGTGCGCCGTATCGAAGCGGTTACCGGCGCTGCTGCGCTGGCCTACCTGAATGCTGCCGAAGAACAGGTCAAGGAAGCCGCGCAACTGGTCAAGGGCAACCGCGACAACCTGATCGACAAGCTGTCGGCTGTGCTCGAGCGCAACCGTCAGCTGGAGAAGCAGCTGGAACAGCTGCAGGCCAAGGCCGCCAGCGCCGCCGGGGACGATCTCTCCAATGCGGCTGTTGAGGTCAAGGGTGCCAAGGTGCTCGCCGCCCGCCTGGATGGGCAGGACGGCAAGGCCTTGCTGGCCCTGGTCGATCAGTTGAAGAACAAGCTCGGCCACGCAGTGATCCTGCTGGGCAGCGAGCATGAGGGCAAGGTTGTGCTGGTGGCCGGCGTGACCAAGGACCTCTCCAGCCAACTCAAGGCTGGCGATCTGATGAAACAAGCCGCTGCGGCGGTGGGTGGCAAGGGCGGTGGTCGTCCGGACATGGCTCAGGGTGGTGGCGTCGACGTCGCTGCACTGGACCAGGCCCTGGCGCTGGCCGTGCCATTCGCAGAGCAGGGACTTTGAGATGAAGGGGTCGGCGGTCTAGTCGCCGGCCTCTTCATGTTGGATTGTTTTTTGGGGCCCTGTATGGGCTGAGGCACCACTGAAATGGCGTTGATCGTACAGAAATTTGGCGGCACCTCTGTCGGTTCCATCGAGCGGATCGAGCAGGTAGCCGAAAAGGTCAAGAAACACCGTGAGGCAGGCGACGACCTGGTGGTTGTGTTGTCGGCCATGAGCGGTGAAACCAATCGCCTGATCGACCTGGCCAAGCAGATCACCGATCAGCCGGTTCCGCGTGAACTGGACGTGATCGTGTCGACCGGTGAGCAGGTCACCATTGCCCTGCTGACCATGGCCTTGATCAAGCGTGGTGTGCCAGCGGTGTCCTACACCGGCAACCAGGTGCGCATCCTCACCGACAGCTCGCACAACAAGGCGCGCATCCTGCAGATCGACGATCAGAAGATTCGTGCCGACCTCAAGGAAGGCCGCGTGGTCGTGGTGGCAGGCTTCCAGGGCGTCGACGAGCACGGCAGCATCACCACCCTGGGCCGTGGCGGCTCCGACACCACTGGCGTGGCCCTGGCGGCGGCGCTGAAGGCTGACGAGTGCCAGATCTACACCGACGTCGATGGCGTCTACACCACTGACCCGCGCGTCGTGCCACAGGCCCGACGCCTGGAGAAGATCACCTTCGAAGAGATGCTGGAAATGGCCAGCCTCGGTTCCAAGGTGCTGCAGATCCGTTCGGTGGAGTTCGCCGGCAAGTACAACGTTCCGCTGCGCGTGCTGCACAGCTTCAAGGAGGGTCCGGGTACCCTCATTACCATTGATGAAGAGGAATCCATGGAACAGCCGATCATTTCCGGTATCGCCTTCAACCGTGATGAAGCCAAGCTGACCATTCGCGGCGTGCCGGACACCCCGGGCGTGGCCTTCAAGATCCTCGGCCCGATCAGCGCCTCGAACATCGAAGTCGACATGATCGTGCAGAACGTTGCCCACGATAACACCACCGACTTCACCTTCACCGTACACCGCAACGAGTACGAGAGCGCGAAAAACGTGCTGGAAAACACTGCCCGCGAAATCGGTGCCCGTGAAGTGATCGGCGACACCAAGATCGCCAAGGTCTCGATCGTTGGCGTCGGCATGCGTTCGCACGCCGGTGTTGCCAGCCGCATGTTCGAAGCCCTGGCCAAGGAGAGCATCAACATCCAGATGATCTCCACCTCTGAGATCAAGGTTTCGGTGGTGATCGAAGAGAAGTACCTGGAACTGGCCGTGCGCGCGCTGCACACCGCGTTCGAGCTCGACGCACCTGTGCGACAGGGCGAGTAAGGCGCTGCCAGGAAGGGCGCGGCTTGCCGCGCCCTTCGCGTTTCTGCTCGCCACGCATGGCCTGTCCTGCCCTGTGTGGCGAGTAACCGGGGCCTGGTCGTCGTCCACGACCAGGCCCCGATACCAAAGACTGTTACCCCTGAATGTTTTGCGTAAGGAGAAAGCTATGTTGATTCTGACTCGTCGGTGCGCCGAGAGCCTGATCATTGGAGACGGCGAGATCACCGTGACGGTGCTTGGCGTCAAAGGCAACCAGGTGCGTATTGGCGTCAGCGCCCCGAAAGAAGTGGCCGTTCACCGCGAGGAAATCTACCTGCGGATCAAGAAAGAGAAGGATGAAGAGCCAAGCCTTTAATTTTTTTGAAGTTTTTTTCAAAAAAAGGGTTGCAAAGGTGAAAGAGGTTCTTTAATATTCGCCTCGTGTTGCGGTGAGGTGGCCGAGTGGCCGAAGGCGCTCCCCTGCTAAGGGAGTATACCTCATAAGGGTATCGGGGGTTCGAATCCCCCCTTCACCGCCATTATTCGCTTAGGGCGCTGTAAACGGTAAGAACGCTAAGTAGTTGTTTTTAAACGAAAAAGTTCTTGCAAAAATGTTTCAGCGACCTATAATGCGCGGCAAGACACGGACTCATAGCTCAGCTGGATAGAGTACTCGGCTACGAACCGAGCGGTCACAGGTTCGAATCCTGTTGAGTCCGCCACTTTTGAAGTGGCTTTGTTTGCAAGGCTGCTTCAAGAAACCAGTGGTAATCTGGTCTAAAACTACCAATTGCGGACTCATAGCTCAGCTGGATAGAGTACTCGGCTACGAACCGAGCGGTCGCAGGTTCGAATCCTGCTGAGTCCGCCACTTTTTGAAGTGGCTCTGCTTGCAAAGCGACTTCAGTCAACCAGTGGTAATCTGGTCTAAAACTACCACCCCGGACTCATAGCTCAGCTGGATAGAGTACTCGGCTACGAACCGAGCGGTCGCAGGTTCGAATCCTGCTGAGTCCGCCATACCCCATCAAGAAGCCCGCTCAATTGAGCGGGCTTTTTGTTTTTCTGCGCCCCTGTAGTGTGGCGATGCCGATCTAAGCGCTTCTGTCATGATCATGGTGTAGCGTGTGGCTGCGGGCAGTCCCGAATTGTCAGGCGCAACCTACCTGAACTTCAATGTGCCTCCCCATCCACAACAACCGTCGCACTGATAGCTTCGAGCGTTGTCCCACCTTTATCACGCAAACGATTGTTCTGGCCAAAAATTTAAGCGATCTGACAGCTTGAGCAGTGTATGATTGCGCCCGTCAGCCCCGCCGGGGCTTGTGGAAAACCACCATGGACTTACCCAGTAGTTACTCGCTAACAACATTCATACAGAAAGATCTGACCGATTGATTCTCCCGGCGTGCTCCGCTGCTGGGAGTGGAGTTCGCCTATGACTGAAGTAGAAGTAAAAAAAGCGCAAGAAAGCCTGCAGGATCGCCTGGCCCAGGTGGTCGAACTGCTGCAACGCCAGCGTGTGGTCGAAGACCTGACGCACCGCCAGGAAGGCGCGCACAACGACCTGGTCGAAAACCTGGTCCACCGCCAGAATCTCGTCGAGCTGCAGCGCAAGCTTGATGACCTGCACCCCGCCGACATCGCCTATATCCTCGAAGCCTTGCCCCTGGAAGACCGCCTGACGGTCTGGCAGCTGGTGCGCTCGGATCGCGATGGCGACATCCTGCTGGAAGTTTCCGACTCGGTTCGTCAATCGTTGATCGCCGACATGGACGATCACGAGCTGCTGGCCGCCGCCAAGGAAATGGACGCCGACGAGCTGGCCGACCTGGCCCCTGAGCTGCCGCGCGACGTTGTTCATGAGCTGATGGAAACCCTCGATGCCCAGCAACGCGAGCGTGTGCGCTCGGCGCTGAGCTACGACGAGGAGCAGGTCGGTGCGCTGATGGACTTCGAGATGGTGACCATCCGCGAAGACGTCAGCCTGGAAGTGGTACTGCGCTACCTGCGCCGCCTGAAAGAGCTGCCCAACCACACCGACAAACTGTTTGTGGTCGACTATGACGGCATCCTGAAAGGGGTATTGCCGA
>Ga0213824_1001362_pt1 | contig 14338 bp, 9 predicted proteins | sample MC6MC0906MG_FD_179892 | JGI IMG/M metagenome (GOLD analysis project Ga0213824, IMG submission 179892) | Enriched soil aggregate microbial communities from Iowa State University, Ames, United States - MC6-MC0906-MG | ecosystem: Environmental > Terrestrial > Soil > Unclassified | place: USA: Iowa...
CCTTAGTCACTGTATATTTTCTTCCTTGGTCACTTCCGTGCGTTAACGTTTCTCTAAGATAAAATACTACTTGATCACCTAAATAGTATTGAGGAAAACCACCTTGTTGCCTTTGGATATAACGAAGTAATATAGTATAATCATCTATTTTTTTCTCAACCCGCGTAAATGTTCCGTGAACATTTATAGGGTCATCGTGAGCATGATTGAAAGTACACCCTTCAATATGTATATGACCACTAGCACCCGACACATGAATCAAATCAGCATAACTAGAGGTATAACGGTTACTCTCTTCTCTTGTTTTAAATGTACAATCGTAATAAGACACATTATGCGACATTTGTGTTAACCAGCCAAATGCATGCATATAATGTACATTTACCTTATCAACAACTGTATCCGTGCTTTCCCAAATAAAAGCGCCTGCTGTTTCCCTTTTAGGTGTTGAACAGAATTCAAATACTAAGCCCTCTTTATGAAGAAATGGTCTTTTTTTATCATAAAAAACTCGAATCGTTTCTTTTCCAGTTTGAAGAATCTTTACTCTATTATTAGCGAAAGGTCCTAAATCAAGCGAATACCGCCTTGTAATGTTTATGTCTGGATGATAAGCGACGAGTGTCCATGCATCCTTGTGATTTTTATCAACCCAATAATACTGCCCGCTAATCGGATTCATTTCACTGTACCAGATGACGTCGTTTTCATCTTCACTAATGGAAAAATTAAAGCAAGTAGGAATATAGAAATCGGTAAATTCTCCACCTTCCCATTCCCCAGTATCAACTACTGTCATCTCAATAGTTGTAGGATCAGCAAAGTCCCAAGAAAAATTGTGGAGATAGATGTTTTTTGATTTAATGACAGCAATGGCCATACAATCTCCATGTATCATAAATAGAGAACCATTCCCATTTACTACTACTTGATTCTGTTCTTCTAGTAACAGAGCTATATGTTTTTCTGGGTATTCGATACTATTGGTGTTGGATGTATGATAAACTCTTTTTTGAGCTGTTCCTTTTTGGAGTTGATAGGTACCCCTTGGAAAATTGATGACGACTTGCCCTTCATTTTCCTTTGCTGATTCAAAAGCACGCCAAATGGAATCCGTACTATCTGTTTTTCCGGAGGGATCCGCCCCAAAATCCGTCACATCTATTACTGTATTACATTCCTGAATCAACATGTCAATATTATTTTTTCTTTCCATTCTATTAACCCCCTTTAATATTTTTCAATTGTCAATGAATCTTTCATTTGAAAATAAATTTCCATCCAATTCCAGAAATTTCTTTGAATTTTATTATGGTTTGTAAGAGGGGTTTTACTTCCTTTATAAAATAGGTTCATTCAAACGTATCATTAACGGGTTGTAGGTACAAGTTTATTTTAAAAAAATACAGCACTTAACTGGAAATTCTTACTAATTCGGATATACTCATCCTATAATTAACCTGTCAACCCATCAATTATAATTAATTTTCTTTAATGGGGTATTGTAAAGCATATATCAATTGAATCACTCATAAACAAATGTTATGAGTGATTCAACGATTAGGTTAGTTCCGTGTAAAAACGGCAGCGATTCGCCACGTACAATGGATATACAAAATTCAACTGGCAAACCGTTGACATCATAGGCTGTTCTTTCAAGCAAAAGTGCCAGACGTTTATATCACCAATACTTGTAGAATCAACCCAACCAGTATCTACTAAACTATAATAATTTTACTCTACAATGTAATATTGGAATGAATACCGACCTGATCTGGCTGTAAGCCTTCTTCATCAAAAATAACAATTTCATTTTGTCCTTTTAATAACGAGGCTGGAATCTTATATTCCTCCTGCGGACCAATGTTCCAGTACCGTCCTAAACATTGGCCATTGACCCAAAAACACCCTTTACTCATATGATCAAAACGAACCTTTACAATCGGACCGTTTTCTGGGTTCCAGTCAAATCGACTTTTATACCAGCGTGGAGAAATCGTTTGTGGATTCGAGACTGTCCATTGCTTTTCCTCATGAAGCTGAGCAAATGATTTTGTTTTCCAATTGCGTATTTGCTCCTCTTCCTTAAATAAATAAAGATCAAACCTGCGAATACTAGAAAGATTTTGAGTATCTAAATCGATTACGTTTTCTCCCTGCTTTAAGGCAGCGCTGATATCTGCAACCCCATAGACAGCACTGCCACTTGACCATGCAGTTTGACTTTCCATCAACATTTTTACTGATTTTCCATTCACCTGAACCCGTGAAACTCCCTCACCAACAAGAATTGCCCGGTTATAGCCGTCATTGAAGAAAAAATTCAAAAATGCAATTCGCCCATCAATTTTTGGGATGTTGGATAAATGATGACGAACACCACACCCTTCCACCTGCCATCCTTCCCGTAATGATAAATACTTTCCATTAAGTGCAGGAGCTTCATTCATTCCTTTTGGTTCGCCGATCGCTTGAGAATAATTGAATCGTCCCATATTCTGGACAAGGCAGGTTAACATATTTTTCCCTTTTATAATGGGAACCTCTATAGCTGCTGCCCCAAGCTTATTAATCTTTCCGGTATAGTGACCATTACAGAAGACTAAAACAGGATCTTCAATTCTCGTAAAAACAATAGTCGTATCCTTCGTTTCCTCAGCGTAAAATTCACTTTCATAACCTAAATAACCGCTAAACTGTCCAAAGCTGCTGAAATCAAGCGGTTTTTCAGTCACTTTCACGTTTCCGCTTAAAAAACAAAGCTTTTCATCTGCCGCTTCCCAATGTAAAGGATGAATCGCAGAGCTTTTTTCCAAACGAGGAACCGCTTTTTCCAAAGAAATTCTTGACACGACTTCAACCGAATAACTGGTACCATCTTCAAAGGAAAGCTGAACGGTTTGCGGATGGCTTCCATGGAATAAATGAAAGGAAACGAGAACATCTTCATCAATATCAAAGCGGTTTGGCATTGGACAATAAATTTCAGCCTTTCTATTAAGCTGTAATTTTAAGAATGAACGTTGACCCTCTTCATGATAAATGACCGCCTTATTGGATTCGAACCCTGTCGTCTGGCCAGTGAGTGTCTTAATGGTAAAACTATTTCCTACGTTCACATGACGGACAATCGGTAAAACCGCATTCGCCTCTATCGTAAATGGAACCGTTTCACCATCAAGTAAAACCTTTGATTGAACTCTTTCCTGTCTATGATTCTCGATAAATATCACTTCACCATGGGGACTGACAACCAGCTGAGACTTTAGAAAACTAGGAAGCTTTAATTCCATACTCGTTTGTTCTGCATTTGTGAATACTGGTTCGAGCCACTTAGTAAATGAATGAAACCTTTTTAATACCTCATACTTTCTTGTTGGCTGTAAATATTCATCAATGGCAACATCATAATCATACGATGTCGTGGAAAAAGTCTGTTCTCCACCAGTCCTGCCACCCCAATGGTCAAAATTGGTACCGCCGAAATACATGTAATAATTGATTGCAGAAAATCCATTACTCAATAGCTGGTAACACTCACGTTCAAGCTGCTCAGGTGTTTTTTGATCCGCTTTATTTCCGCCCCAATGTTCAAACCAGCCAATCCAAAACTCCATAACCCCTTTCGGCTGATTGGCAAACCGCTCATCTAAGACCTCAGCGGCCTGTTTGGCATGCGACCAAAAATTTTGGAACTCGACAGCGCCATCAACGGCTCCGTAGCAGGTAACAAAAGGTACCTCAATGCCCCTCGCTATCATACCGTCCCTTAGGTATTCCATATACTGTTTGTCAGGTTTACCATATGCCTGGAATTCGTTTTCTACCTGGACCATAATGACGGTCCCATTTTTCGTCAACTGGAATTCATCAATGATTGGTATAACCTGATCAAAATATTTATCTACATATTGTAAAAAGATAGGTTCAGTGGAACGATATTGAATCCCCTTTTTCCTAGAAAGCCACCAAGGAAATCCTCCAAAATCCCATTCAGCACAAATATAGGGTCCTGGCCTCGCAATCACATACAGTCCTTTGTCAGCACATAACTCAAAAAAATAAGCTAAATCCTTATCGCCCGAGAAATCCCATTCCCCTTCATTCATTTCATGAAAATTCCAAGGGATGTACGTTTCGATTGTATTGCATCCCCCTGCTTTGGCCTTATCTATGACTTCGCTCCACTCCGCTCTAGGAAGGCGGAAATAGTGGATGGCAGCAGATAGGATAAAGATTCTTTCATTATTAATCTTCCAGCTTTTTTGGTCATAAGTAATCATTGATTTCCCTCCAAAATTTTTAGCCGTTACCTTTTCTTTCTGACCTAACCATGCTTCTTTTTGATCCATCCCTATCATTTTTCGTGGGATTGAAAGTTCTGCAAAGCTTAATAAGTAGGAGCTAAGTCCACACGCAATGGCATAGAGTGACAAATAAACCAGCGGGTACTTTACCTGGTAACGAACAATAAAAGGAAGCTTTAACAAATCTTCATAGTGAAATCCTCATTAAATGACGACTGTGTCCCCTATTGAGTTTTTTCCTAATCCTTAAGGTGTATCAAAGTTGATTTTGTTTTCCTGACTGGCAATGAAAGTATTCGAAAACCCCTCTTGTTTCTGTTCTGTTTTTTTGAATACTTTTAATGTTACCTTCATGAGAAACAGAGCAAATAGACCGACACTGAAGAAAGGAATTAAACCTGGGATCCATAAAAATAACCGATATAAGCCAACACATCCAAATACTGCTACTATTGTATAGATTGGTGAAGATATTCCCAAAAGCATGGACATTGTAAAATATTGAAAAAATTTTAAATCTAAGTGAACATAAACTGGAAAGATATAAATAAGCAATATGGAGAATAGGATACTAAACGTAAATAAAGCGATTACTAAAAATAAAAAAATAAAACCTTCAGTAAATCGCATAATCGAAAAATTCATATAAAGTAAAAAGCTCAAAATAAAAAAAATAAGCCCCATTGCGTTCGCTTTCCAAAATTCTTTGCGGAAAGTACCCCAAAAATCTTTTACTAATAAGCGATTGCTTTCATCTCCCATCATCCACTTCCGGATAACGGTAAACATTGCTATAGTTGCAGGCATAATTCCAAATATGATGGCTCCAAACAGCGAAAAAACCACCCAAAGCCCTTGAATGAGCGCGATTTTCATGACAATTTCAGAAAATCGATAAAATTTATGAATTAGACCTTTTGACTCCATAATGATCTCTTCTTTCCTGATTAATAATTAGACTCAAAGGGATAGTAAATTCTATCCCTTTGAGTCAATTAGATTATTAATCTTTATATCTTTTAAAAGCAGCTTCATTAATTTCCATAAAACGGTTTAGACCCATTTTTTCTAATGTTTTAACATATTTGTCCCATTCGTCGATTGACTTCTTGCCTGTAATAAAGTTTGCAGTCATTTCTGTAACATATGTTTTAATATCTGTAGAAAGTGCAGACAGCTCAGTTGACTCATCGACAGTGAAATTAAAGTTTGGCCAGATTTGATCCTGTGTAAGGGTAAGTGGTTCGGCCTTTTCAGCATTCTCTAAACTTGCTTCAGATCCTTCTGCACCTTGGAAATATTTTTCCTTAACAACTCCTGGATAATATCCGCCTGGCCACGTTAAATATTTGCTTATGGCTTGGTCTAAGTTCAGTCCATCAGGGTTTTTGGTAATTTCATCGGTATATTGGAATTCACCATTCTTTTCTGTATAGGTTACACCTTCAAATCCCATAAAGAACATTTTTATGCCTTCTTCGCTGTAGAAATGGTCGATCCATCGTACGGTAGCTTCTGGATTTTCATTCTTATCAGTTATGACAAACATCCCTACATTGCCTAATGGCGATCCGATTGCCGTATTTAATCGATCCCCATTTGGACCCTCAATTACAGGCATACCGACATATCCATCTAAGTTCAACAAAGTTTTAGGATCGATTTCAGGCAGCACTCCGTAAACACCTTTTGCAGCAACTGCATTAAATTTTGTAGAATCAGGGGTAAAGACCTCTTTATCTATTAAACCCTCAGTGTATAACTTATTTAAATAGGTTAGCAGCTGTTTGTATTCTTTGGATGTTGGCTGGAATCTCAATTTATCTCCATTTGGATCTAAGTCGATATGCACATTCGATGCTCCATGATTATTTAAACCAACTGATCCTTTAAGGAAATCAATGATTTGATCGATTGAGGTCGACGCCCCTAATGGGATTTCATCTGCCTGACCGTTTCCGTTTGGATCACCTTCCTTGAACTTCTTCAATACGTTGTATAGCTCATCCCAAGTTGTAGGTTCTTCTAGTCCTAATTTATTTAGCCAGTCTTTTTGAATCCATGGAGTTCCTATTCGCAGTCCTTTAAAGTTTGGATCATAGTAAGCAGGGAAACCATAAATATTACCATCAGCCATCGTAATCCCTTGTTTAACGATAGGATCTTCTTCCATTATCTTTTTAAGATTTGGAGCATATTTGTCAATTAGGTCATTAAGAGGAAGAAAAACCCCTTGCTGGCCATACTTAATAAGGTCAGATTTTGGTACAGCTGCCGCAAACAACAAATCAGGGTATTCTCCACTTGCTAACATGAGATTTCGTTTTTCTGTCACTGCTTCAGTTGAAACCGTTTCCCAATTAATATGAATGTTGGTCATTTTTTCATATTCTTTCCAAAGCATAAGTTTATCCCAATCCTGTGAAGAGAAAAACTTTGCTGCAAAGCCCTCGAGTTCAATTTTCTCTTTTACAATCGGCATATTCGTTTTAGACAGGTTTTCCTTATTTTCTTTGTCTGCCTCAGTAGTCGCCTCTTTGTCTTTACAACCGCTTAGCAAAATGGATACGGATAATGCACCTGTAATAAAACTGGTTAAATATTTTTTTCTCTTCATACGACATCCCCCTTATTATCCTTTAATAGAGCCAACCATGAATCCTTTTACAAAATATCTTTGCAAGAACGGATACAGAATCATCATTGGCAAGTTTGAAACAATCAAGACGGCATATTTCAATCCTTCAACACTCAGCTGCTGTTTGAAAAAGCTTTCTGAGGTAGCTTTAATCATTTCATCCATTTCACCTTTGATCAGTATTTCTCTTAAAACCAATTGAAGTGGAAAATTCTCTTTATCTGACAAATAAATTAATGCATGAAAATAGGAATTCCAATGTCCCACTGCATAAAACAAAACCATAACAGCAATTACAGGCATCGAAAGGGGTAAAACAATATTTATCAAAATTCGTATATTCCCGCATCCGTCAATTTGTGCGGACTCTTGCAGTTCAAGAGGGATCGTCGTTTGAAAAAATGTCCGCATAATGATAATGTTCCAGACCGCAACTGCATTTGGTATAACCATCACCCAGAACGTATCGATCATCCCTAGGTCTCGAATAAGTAAATACGTAGGAATTAATCCTCCGCTAAAAAACATCGTGAATACAAAAATCGCCATAATCACATTTCGTCCGTAAAAGTCTTTTCTCGATAACGGGTATGCAGCTATAATTGTCATGATTACGTTTATAAGTGTTCCGAAAGTAGTATATTTAAGTGTATTGATAAAACCATTCACTATATCTTCATTCTCGAACACCTTTTTATAAGCATCTAAATTAAATCCTTTTGGCCAGAGCCACATTTCCCCTGTCAAGATATAGGTTGGATTACTAAAAGAAGCGCTTACAACAAAATATAATGGGTATAATATAAGCAATGCGATTATAGCCAGAAAGAAATAATTGAAAAAACTGAAAACTTTGTCCGAAGTAGAATTCTGCAATCTGGTTCACCACCTACCATAAACTTGTTTTATTGATTTTCTTAGCAAAATAGTTAACCATCACAAGCATAATGAAGTTAATTATTGAATTGAATAACCCGACAGCAGCGGAGAAGCTATACTGTGCCTCCAAAATTCCGCTCCTGTAAACAAACGTTGAAATCACATCTGATGCCGACATGTTCAAACTGTTTTGCATTAGGAAAACTTTTTCAAATCCTACAGACATAACAGAGCCTGCATTTAAGATGAAAATGATGACGATCGTTGGCATAATTGCTGGAATGTTAATATACCAAATTCTTTGTAGCCTTGACGCACCATCAATCATTGCCGCTTCGTGCTGCGAATGATCAACAGCTGTAAGGGCGGCAAGGTAGATAATCGAGCTCCATCCCATCGTTTGCCAAACATCTGAGAATACATAAAGAGTTTTAAACCAGCCTGGTTCAGTCATAAAATCAATGGGAGTACCCCCAACTAAAGTGATCACTTGATTAATTAGACCATCTGATTTTAAAAACAGAATCAACATTCCAACTACTACCACAGTGGATAAAAAGTGTGGTGCATAAATCACTGTTTGAACGAATTTTTTAAACTTTGAATTTCTTACTTCATTGAGCATTAGTGCGATAATAATCGGAATTGGGAACGATATAGCCAGCGTATAAATACCAATTCCCAAGGTATTCTTTATAAGTCTCCAAAAATAATAGCTATCAAAAAATCTTTCGAAGTGTTTCATTCCTACCCATGGACTATCCCATATGCCTTTAGTAGCAATAAAATCTTTAAAAGCAATTTGGATCCCATACAATGGAAAATAATGAAAGATAATAAAGTAAGCGATTACAGGAGAAATTAATAAATAAAGATCCCAATTTTTACGAAATGATTTCTTCAAAATTGCCCACTTTGACAAGGAAGCTTCTGTTTTTATTTCTAATACGGTAGGTGGAATACTAGTTTTGTTTTGAACAATTTTTTCCAAATTTTCTCCCCCTTCTCTTAGCGCAAGCTATTACACATTCTTTACAGTTGAACCTTGACAAACATCGATAACTTTTCCGCCGGAGCGAATGGATTCAGTTGCTGCACAACCTACCGCAACACTCATTCTCCCTGCAAATGGTGTTGTTAAAGGCTGCTTGTTGTATAAGACTAGTTCGACAAAGTCTTTGCATATTTTCGGATCTGCACCACCATGACTGCCTTGTTCTTTTTTCATGTCATACGTTATATCACTGAATTCATTCCAGGTGTTGGATTTTCTTGTTTTCACGTAAATTTTGTCATTAACATCATCGTTCTCTAATCTTCCTTTTGTTCCGATAAAGGTATAGTTTCTTGAATAATCTGGTGTAAAATGACATTGTAAGTAGGATGCTTTAATTCCGCCTTCAAGCTCCATAATCAACATATTATTGTCCTCAACATCAATTTCTTCACGGAAAGCACATTGGGTCAATACTTTAAGACTCGCCTCGGTACAAATTTCCTTTTCATCACAAGTAGGGCATGTAAGGGTATTGGGCTTATCTCCACCGTAAAAATCGAGCCCCCCAAAAGCGGAAACCTTTTTTGTATATCTTCCAGTAATCCAATGGATGACATCTAGATCATGTGAACCCTTCTGCAATAAAAGCGAAGTGGTATTTTTAGCTGTTCCATGCCAGTCATGATAATAAAAATATCCGCCAAATCCGACAAAGTGCCTTACCCAAACTGCTTTAAGATCACCGATCACTCCTGAATCAATAATCTCTTTCATTGTTTGGTACATACTCATATAACGCATATTAAATCCAACCATCAAATGTTTTCCGGACTTTTTCGATTCCTCAATAATCTGGTCACAGCCCTCTACTGTAATCGCTAAGGGCTTTTCACAATAGACATGTTTTCCAGCTTGAAGGGCAGCAATTGCATGTTCTTCATGAAGATAATCTGGAGATAGAATAGCGACTGCATCAATATCCGTACGCGCTAACAACTCTTTATAGTCCAAAGTAATGTATGCATGTTCATTAATATTTTCTTGAAATTTCTTTAGTCTTTCCATCGAGACATCAGCAGCTGCGACAACCACTGATTTCCCGCCTGGATTATGCCAATACTTTGCAATCCCGCTTCGCAATCCTACTCCAATGATACCTATTCTAACTGTATCCATTTTTTCACTCCTATTCTAAACTAGTAAACTGTCAAAATTCGGGCTAGCAACGAATGGTGGATCACCACCTTAAATAACTAAATAATTTCCTGAAATCACCCAAACGTTTTCCCGACAAACAAACACATCAATACCACCGATTAACTGTTAAATATTTTCCTCCTGCCAAGCAACTTGAAATTTCTTTAGTCTTTCCATTGAAACATCAGAAGCGGCCACAACCACTGATTTCCCGCCTGGATTATGCCAATACTTCGCAGTCCTGCTCCAATGATACCTATTTTAACTGTATCCATTTTTTCACTCCTATTCTAAACTAGTAAACTGTCAAAATTCGGACTAGCAACGAATAGTGGATCACCACCTTAAAATAACTAAATAATTTTCCTGAAATCACCCAAACGTTTTCCTGACAAACAAACTCATCAATACCACCGATTAACTGTTAAATATTTTCCTCCTGCCAAGCAAGTGGAAAATATTTATTATATTATTTTTCAATTAGTAGATGGCATCTGCTGTACAACTTAAGGGTTCGTAGTTTGATTGTTTTTACACAGGTTTTAGACCTAATATGCCTTAGCTAGTTATTTTCCAGATAATTCACCTTTAGGTCATGAGTAAATATCCCTATTTTTTCTCGTATTACCCATAAGTTTCCAATAATTATTTTTTTAAAAAAACCGCTTAGGTTCGGTTTATATTTGATGATTCACGAAGTACTAATTCAAATGGCAAAGTGATTTTAATTGGTAGTTTAATTTTCCCTTCTACCATTTCAATAATGGTTTTAGCTGCCATTCTTCCCATTTCATATTTGGGGATTTCTACTGTTGAAAGCGGTGGTGATGAATATTTCCCCATTTCAATATTATCAACTCCAAAGAAAGCGATGTCCTCAGGGATTCTATAATTATGTTCGACGACTGCTCTCATGGCAGGGATGGCCATTAAGTCACTTGCACAAACCATTGCAGTCGGCAAATGCAAGGGATCTCTTTTCATTAAACTTTTCATACTCTCGTAGCTATTTTCCATTATCCACTTCGTATTCATTACCCATTCTGGTTGGATAGCTAATCCAGCTTTTTCCATGGCATGTTGAAAGCCTTTAAAACGATGTTCAGCATACAAATCTTCAAACGTTTCATCAACTCCTCCACCAATAAACCCGATGTCCCGATGACCTTGTTTAACTAAATACTGAACCACCTTTTTAATAGATGCCTCACGATCATAGTCTACGATCGCCATATTTTTATCAGTATAATAAAAGTCCAATCCTACTACAGGTATATTTTGCTGAATATAATCGATAAGTCCATCATCTATCTTATCGATAAGAAGCAGTCCTTCTATCCCCGATTCATGAATCGTCTTAAGAAGCAGTGCCTCGTTTTCGATCTCATCCTTAGTAATACTAATCAAGTTGTAATCATTTTCAGCTAATGTATCACGAATACCTGTATAAATATTGGCAAAGTAAGGGTTCGTTTCTGCTTGTTTTGGATTGGCTACCCAGCCAATTTTCATGGTTCTTGTATTACTCTTCTCTTGTTTATTGGTAACTAAATTTCGAGCATGCTGATTTGGTTTATATCCTAACGCCTTAACAGCTTCCCAAATTTTCGCTTTTGTTTCCGGGTTAACATTTCGAGTCTGATCATTTTGAATGACTCTCGAAACAGTAGAAATAGAAACTCCTACATATTCCGCAATATCCTTTAATCGTGCCACGAATAAAAAACCTCCTACTTATGTAGCTTAAGCGCTTTCATAAATAGAATAACAAATTTCCATCCAATTCCGGAAATTTTTTTGAATTTTATTATGGTTTGTAAGAGGGTTTTTACTTCCTTTTATAGCATAGGTTCATTCAAACGCATCGTTAATGGGTTGTAGGTACAAGTTTGTTTTTTAAAAAAACCTCAGCACTTAACTGAAAATTTTAACTAATTTGAATATACCTCTCCTACAGTTAACCTGTCAACCCATCAATTTAAATTAATTTTCTTTAATAGGGTATTGTAAAGAATAGAATCACTCAAAACAAATGTTATGAGTGATTCTATGATTACGTTAGTTCTGTGTAAAAGCGGCAGCGATCGCCTCGTACAATGGATCTACAAAATTCAACAGGCACACCATTGAGATCATAGGCTGTTCGTTCAAGCAACAGTGCCGGAAGACCTTCTTCCGTTTGTAAATATTTACTTTCTTCAGAACGAATGAGGACTGGTTCAAACGCCTCTTTTGCTCTAGTTACCACGATATTAAATTCTTGTGTAAATAAATCATATAATGATATTTCGCCAACCTTTTTTAGCTGTTCCATATTTGAAATCAAGTTTTTCGGAATAAAAGACGATTCCAAAATATAAGGCTCATTGTTGGCACAACGAAGGCGTTTCATTTCAATGACATTCTCGTCTTCTCCAAGCTGCAACGCTTCCCGGATTTTTGCAGTTGGTTTAACTTCTTCTATTTTTAGAATGATATCTTTGGGGTTCATCCCCTTTTCTTTTAATACTTTGCTAAAGCTGTAAAACCCCATCAATGACTGCTGCAATTTTGGTTTTGCCACAAAGGTACCTTTTCCTTGAATCCGGTAAAGGATACCTTCCTGAACTAGCTCCTCAATTGCCTTTTTAGCGGTGTTCCGGCTCACACTGAATTGGTCCATCAATTGATTTTCAGATGGGATTTTATCACCAGGTGTCCAATGTCCTTTTTCAATAGAACCCTTAAGCCTTTCCATTAATTGGTGATAAAGTGGGATTACACTTTCAGGCTGGAGTGGTTTCATATAATAAGCCTACCTTTCAAGCATACTTACATTCTTTTAACAAATTATATCACCGCCGATTATAGTGTCAACCCAACAAGTATATAGAGCTTTTGAATTATTTTTAATTTTCTCAAGAAAATCTTTCTTCCCAAAAAAAGTAAAACTTTATCGAAGCGTAAAGTCCACCTCAATAAAGTTTTACTGTCTATTTTTTTAAATGTATTTTCGATTGTAATCATATAGCAGTCCTAAAAGACCGGCTAATCCGATTAACATGATGCCCAGTTCGAGTTTACCGGCTGTCTTTTGGCCGATGATAATCAAAGCGAGACAAATGATAAACACAACAATTTTAATCATGATGAAAACATTAGCTTTCATTTGGAAAATCCTCCCAATTGATTTCACTCGGCGCCAACGTCACTTCTTTTCTGTTGCCTTCTCCGTCATAGACGACCGTCGTCTGCTCCTTCAACGAATTGTTGACAATCGCCATTTTTCGAATAGATGGGTAGGCACCCACCTCTTTCTTTTCACTTTATAGCTAAAGTATACGAGAGAAAAAAACGCTTTCACAATTAACATCTTGTCCAGTTTTTTAGGTATCTTGTTTTCATTGTAATAATTCACTAAAAATCCTATAATTCAAGTAATAGATTGCTATGAAGGAGGGAATCATTTGTCAAATGAGATTTATGAGGTTCCGCAATCGCAACGTGGCCACCTTCCAGTAAAACTTCTCTATGTAACAAAATCAAAATATGATAAAGATTGGCATAGTACCAATCATACGCATCACTTTACAGAAGTATTGTATATTACCAAGGGCAAAGGGACTTTTATCTTTTCCAATGAAGAAGTTCCTGTCAAAGAGCATGATGTAATTGTCATCAATCCGAATATTGAACACACGGAAAAGTCCGGTGCCGATCAACCGCTCGAATATATTGCACTGGGTATCCGAGGGCTCGCCTTTTCATCTCCGGATGATCCGGGTTTACAGGTCACTTTTTTAAATTATAAACAGGAGCAAAAGATCTATCTCTTTTACCTCGAGCAATTGATGGAGGAAGTGGAAAACCAAAAGGAAGACTTTGAGTTGATTATACAAAATATATTAGAAATTTTGTTGCTTAAAATGATGAGAAAAAAAGCTTTCAACTTGGAGAAAACCTCTACTAAAAAGATCAGTAAAGATGTGGCTTTTATCAAAAATTACATTAAGCAGCATTTTCGCGAAGAGATCAATTTGGATACGTTAGCAGAGGCCGGTCATATCAATAAATACTATCTTGCCCATTCCTTTAAGAAATCCGTCGGTGTTTCACCAATCGAATACTTAATTCAAACCCGCATCAGGGAAAGTAAAATTTTGTTGGAAACCACCAACTACCCTATTTTAGATATATCAACTATTACCGGCTTTTCTTCCCAATCATTCTTTGCACAATCCTTTAAACGAGTAACGAATCTATCTCCTTCACAATATCGAAATGCCAAGAACACGAAGCAAAATAAAACCGGAAAATCAAAAAGCAAAAAATGAAAAATAC
>Ga0213824_1001364_pt1 | contig 14327 bp, 14 predicted proteins | sample MC6MC0906MG_FD_179892 | JGI IMG/M metagenome (GOLD analysis project Ga0213824, IMG submission 179892) | Enriched soil aggregate microbial communities from Iowa State University, Ames, United States - MC6-MC0906-MG | ecosystem: Environmental > Terrestrial > Soil > Unclassified | place: USA: Iowa...
TAATTGAAAACTTTCGAATATGTCATTACAAATAAATTGCATGGTTATATAGAAGGTCATATAAATGCTGAGTCATTAGAAAATGCGATTGATGAATTGAAAGATTATTATGCTCATACATTACGCATTAACTATGATTCAGTAAATATTCAATCAATAGAAGAAATTAATGATTAAATTTCAATAATATAACCATTTTAAATAACTTAGAGTACTCCCCTACCCTATCCATAAGCGAGGTGAAAAGATCTTGATATATAAATGTATAGCTGCAATTGACAATTATTTCTGGTGTACAGAAGATGATCCAAACGACAAAGTATCATTCTATAAGGTTGCTTTATCCGTCAACGCTATATCTATTTTAACAATCATATTTATTCTTTTTAAAATTAATTAACAAAATACACAAAATAACTTGCAAAATATTTAATGATCGTTTATAATTTTAATTAAGGAAATACATAAAACTTTCAAAGGTGGTTATTCAAATGACAAACTATTACGACAAACAAAGCGCAAAAGTTGCTTTAATGCATGTACTTGAAAACAATGGATGGACTATTTTCGGATATACTCCAGATGCAAGTGACGCAATGACTGACTACTGGAGTCCTGCTCGTTGGGATGGTGTAGCAACTAAAAACGGTTTTGTATTATTAGTAGATCAGTACAGCACTTCTAATAGTGGTCGTGAAGTTAGATCATACAATTATAACGCCAATGGTAAAGCAAACAACTACGATAAAATTAAAAAGCTTGAAGCAACTATGAATGATGAAGCTTCTAGCAAAAACGAAAAAGAAGTAGCTTCTAAGAAGATTGAAAAGTTAAAAGAAATACAAGAAACTTCTTTTACAGTAGAATATGCATTCCCTACTTTTTCACATAAAACTCCTAAAATGAGTATGTGGCATATTGAAAAAGACGGTGAAATCTTAGCAAAAGGAAACGGCTTAATAAGTGCTTATGATACTAATAACAGAGAATTAACAAAACAAAACATGGAAAAGTTAGTATCTAAATTTGAAGCTGTTTTAAATGGTAGTGAACAACTAGTAAAGGTTGAAAAACAAGTAGTTACAAAAGTAAATAAATTAGTTCAGTCTGAAAATAATGAATTAATCGCAAATCAAACTATTATTACTATTAATCACAATTTTACAGGTGGTTTTTACAAAGGGAATTCATTTGCATTAACTAAAGTTTCAGAAGGATCAAATGGAAATCGTTATTCTTTCGTAAAGTTAGGCAAAAAACTTCAAAATTTAAAAGAAGTATCTAAAAATTTATTATGGTTAGGTGAAGAAAAGCTTAATAAATATATTGCAGACGGAACAATTAGCGTAATGAAAATTAAAGAAGTAGAAGAAGTTACAACAAAAATTGTATACCAAAAAGCAAAACGTAAACCAGAACAATCAAAAGGACATATGGTAATTGAAACGGCTGAAGAAGCGACTCAAGTTAATGAAACACATTCAGAAGTAATTGAAGAAGATAAAACAGTTACTTCCCCTACTCAATCGGACATTTACTATAAGTTAAATGAAGAGAAAAACGGAGTTGAAATATATTTCAATGATAAGCCTAGTGAAGAAATTCGCACAGAATTAAAATCGAATAGTTTCAAGTGGTCTAGATTTAACAAGTGTTGGTACGGTAAACAAAATGAAAATACATTAAATATAGCTGAAATGCTTTCTAGTGGAAATACTGAAACTTTAGAAGCTGTCGAACCATTAGAAATAGAATTAGTTGAATTTGTTGATATTACGCAATTTAAAATTAATGAAGAAACTGAAAAAAGTTTAATTGATAATTCTTTATTCAATAATGGAAAAGAAGTTGGTAGAGAAACAATTCAACTACAGGCTGCACTATCTACCTTACTGGAGAATACGAAAGAAGTAATTGAGATAGCTGATAATAATTATAGTAAGAATATACTTATCAATGGTTTTAATGCCTTTTGTGAACGCTATACAAGGGAGTTAAACAGTTATTTATATCAGCGTTCTGTAAATCCTTCATGGGCTGTAACAGGACGTGGAGGAATGAATATTGCTAGATACAATAAGAAGCAAGATCAATTGCACAATAAAATGGTTAAAGTTGTGGAAATGTTAGAGAAGCAGAAATCAATACTAGAAAAATACAAACGCAAATTTAAACAAAATATAGAATATAAAACTAAACAAGCAATAGAACATGCAATTAATAATATGGATAGCGTTACACTTTCCTTTAGTGCTCAAAAGCGAGAAATGGATTATTACGGTTATAAATATAATACACGCTCTTATGAATCACCTAACTACTTCTTTATGAAAATGGCAGGATGTTACCGTATATTTGAACGTGTAACAGGTAAAGAAGTTCACAGTATGAAGACAAATGACAAGTTAAATGATACAAAGAAGTATGTAATGTATTTAGAAAGTCAACGTGTAAAAGAAGCTATTTAATATTAAGTGTTAAAATACAAATTAAAAGGAGTTTTAAATAATGAAAATTAAAATAGTAAAAGAAACAGGTTGTTTTATGTACTTTGATGAAAATAACAACATGACAGACCACTTCTTTCTTAATATGTATCGCTTTAGTCTATTACCAAACGAACTATTAGAAGCACTTAAAACACGCCTAGAGATGGAAAAAGTAATTCCTTTAGGAATATACAATAATTTTTTCGACAACAGTCTATATTTAGTATGTAAAAATAAGAAGTTTGTCAATGATGATTATGCTTTTACATTTAAGTACTCGCCAGAAGGAAATGAAAAGGCTTTAGGGTATGACTTTTACAATGAGTACATTAATAATACTAATAAAGGTTTCTTCCCTCTACACGACTTTAGAGAGATTAAAGCTACGGTATGAACGCCTATGATTACACGCAGAGAACACCATAAGCATTTTAGTATTAAAGAACGTTTATGCAGGTATGTGAGATGCTTAATTGATAAATTAAATTTAAAAGCTGTTCCCCTATCCTCTACAAAATTAAAATTTGAAAAATGGAAATGTGAACCGCTTCATGGTTGAAAGATAATGAGTATATAGTCAGATTTAAAAACAATATAATCTATAAGTTGAATTAATTTAAATTTTATTTAATAAAATACATAAATAGTATTGTAATTTATGTATTTGATGGTATAATTATATATAGATAGAAGGAAAGGAGTTGAAAAACATGGACTATGAAAAATTAATAGTTATAGGTGGTTTCATTTGGTTGTCACTAGGAACTATGTCAACAATGAGAACTAACAGACAGAAAAGAAAAGTTGACAAACTTGATGAACAAATCAAACAAGTACAACTAAAGAACCTAAAAAAGAACCAAACTTCTCAACCGCCGGCAAAGCGCAAGAAGAATGGCTCAAACTAAGGAAGTCGGGGTTAAAGCCCCTTCTTCTTACCTATAATATCATAGTCCATGTCTATTATGTCAAGAAAACGACCAAGTCCATTTGTTAACATTTTAAATGTATCTGTATTTTTATTGTCATCCTTTGCCATGTTTAGATTATTTCAGTCAGGTTTAAATAACAGTTTTGATTACCTATTCTTAGTTATATACATTCTAATTGTTATCATGTTTATATACAATTCAGTACATTATTTTAAATCTAAAAAGTAAAGTCTTATACAAAATTATAGTTAGAATTGTAATTGTAGCGATTAAATCGAAGGAAAATTAAAATGGGAAAATATTATAATTTGAGCAGCTAATTTATATTTAAGCTGCTCTCTTTTTGCCGTTACTGTCAGTTATTGATTAGTTGTATTATAATATAGATAAATACATAAGGAAGGATACATTTAATGTGAATAAGATTAGAGCAGATACATTATAGATTTGTACCGCTTCCCTACTCCACTTATAAATAAAATTGAAAAGGATTGATAACATGAATACAAAACCTTATTTCTTTTGCTACTCCCATTCTTTACAGAAATATTTATTTAATAAGAAAAGCTTTACTTTTATTTGTGAAGCAAAGAACAAGAATGATGACCGTACTTTTTGGTTGTATGAGCGTACATCTGAATTAAATAATGCTTTGACTGAATACAATGATTTCTTTAAAAAATAAAATACATAATTGGAGTTGAATTATTAAATTGAATTATACCTCTATTACAAATGAATTAATTAGTTACTTATGTCCTCAACACCAACAAAATATTAATAAAGATGCTTTTTCAGATATTGCAAATGTATTGTTAGACTTTCATTATCATCAGAATGAATTATATACAACTAAATGGACTTGTAATGCTTCGATGGGACATGGTAAAACTACCGTTATAACTTCATATCTAAAATGGAATAAGACAAAGCCTATACTTTTATGCGTGAAAGAAAAGCAGTTAGCATATGAGATATATGCAGAAGTAAAACAAATTAATCCATCTATAATTAATGTTAATGCAGATAATAAAGAACTAGTTGAAATGGATTTATATAAGTATCAGATAGTCATAATACAACATGAACGCTTAAAGAATTTAACTCTAAAGTTTGGTAACATGTACAACTATCAATACTTTATAAATAACGGTAATAGAATTAAAAGGAATCTAATTATAGATGAAAGACCACCTTTCCATGATGCAGTTACATATGATATAACGAGCCATAACAATGTGCTAGAGTGGTTTGACAATCTTTCACAACCATTTAAATTTAAGCCTCTCACTATCCAGAAATATAAATCATATGTAACTTACCTTGTATCTAGTCAATTAGCTGATAACGCAAGCGATATAACAAATACACTTATCAAAGAAGAAGATTGGAATAGTGTACAAACAAAAGAACTAATATCATTCTTAAATGAGATGCGAGACCATCCAGATAACACAGACAAATACAATTCACTTAATGCATTGAAACATTTTAAGAAGTTGCTTAAAACTAAAGGATATGGACGTATAGATGATTATACTTATAATAAAACAGGTAGAAAGATAATTGTATCTAACTACATTGATTATGGTTCACTTAAAATGAATATGATTATATTTGACGGCACCGCTACTATCACCTATTTACTTTATCATAATGAATATGAATTAAAGGAAGTACAAAACAGAAATAACTATTCAAGACTCACCTTATATAATGACCAATTGAATACTTCTTTATATGCTCGTAGTAAGGATAATAACAGTGTACAGAAAACTATATCAACTCGTATCAATCAGTTAAAGCTTATACATAATGACTTGTTTGTCCTTCCAATGAAGGATGACGTTAACCCTTACTATAAAGAGAAAGCAATATCAGACAAGCAGATACACCTATACAGGGATAATAAAGAACATCAAACAAAAGGATTAAACTTACTTAATACCACAGGAAAGAATGCTTTAAATAATGTTACTGCTCTTTATTTACCTTGCTTACCTAAGCGCAATGCTGAACACTATAAAGAGATTGCTATAGCTCTATATGGATCAGATGTGTCACTGTTAACAAGTAAGGATAATGACAGCGGTAACTGGTTTCAAGATGAGAAATTAGAGAGAGTATACCGATTGGAGTTATACGCAGAAATATTACAGATAATTCATAGAACAGCATTGAGGAAAATTAATAGTAATGAAGTGATTAATATTTACCTGACTTATAATGATGTGAGAGAAAGTTCTTCTTATTCATATGTACCGCTACTTGATAACCTTAATAAGATGTATATGGATAAACAAGCTGTAATCGCCCCAGTATATAAATTGTATAGCATGTATGATTATGGTAGAGATAAGAAATTAGATAGTTTTATTAGTGCAATAGATAGTATGGATATAAATAAGCCTATACCAGTAGGTGAAATTAATCAGTCGTTTAGAAAATATTTAAAGAATCATTATTCTAACAAAAAGGAATTAATAGATTTTTATTTTAAAAATTCTGGTTATGAAATTTTAGAAGTAAAAGATAGATACAGTGACAATAGTAAGTATATTAGAAAGTTAAAATAATTGACTGGACTAGGCTATTTATTTCTTAGTGAACATTTAGACCAGTTAAATTTAATGTAATAGTCTTCTTAGTAGAGAGTTGAAATATATTCTCTACTTTTATTTTGGATTGAGTTATGATTGTCATATTCTGCTGATTATTGATAGTGTTAGGTTGAATATAATCCAATAATTAATTATCAACAAAGTTATACACAACAGTTAAATATACTTAAAAGAATACCTTGAGCAAACGCTGCCTGTTATACTACGAATTTAATAATACATTCTATATTTTGCCGATTTAAAAAAGCTAATAAATCATTTTAGCTATAGTAATTATGCTTTTACAGTTATAGGAATATATGTTCGTATTTTATAGTGAGATGTTAGAGAGTTTTATGTGTGAGAGTGGTAGTTATAGGTGGTATATATTGTAAGTTATAGGTAAAATAATATACATTATATCCTTATAAACACTGGATATGGGGGGTTAGTTTACATCTTGAAGTTATGTGAGTGAGCAAATATCATGGCTACCACATCTATCCCCACAGCTTGATAAAATTTTCAATTACTACTTTTCACTCCCCATCATCTCACCTTTTATTTCATAATCCAATATACCTAAAATTAGTTCCACTTACCTATTTTCACTTTTCTCCAATACTCGTAAATGCAATCGTAAATTTCATCAAATATCCTTACTATTACTGAATATTAGCACATAGTAAAATAGTAACAAATCATACTTTTCAACCAATTATCACCCTATTTTTACCCATAAAACACGCATAAACACTGACTATTTACGATTAAACTTATACGACTATTTTCAATCACTATTATATAAGCTGCTCAATTCCCTTATAAACATTGAATATATTCACACTTTATCTCATTCTCTTACAAATAAAAATAACTCGAAAATTAACGATTATTTTCAACCAATTCCCTCATAAACTCTACATTTCTTAAGCAGAAACTAGATCAATTTACGATTAATGGTGTTTTTAATGCGAATCGTCTTTTCGAGTAAAATATTGTATTGGTTTCATATGATTATAAATTCCAACTACTTTACTTATGATAATTTTTACATAATTTTTGTATTTATTTGATATGTATAAATTTTAACTTAAGTACCTTCCCCTTTCCACTACATCAATTGCATAATTCAGAACATTTTTCTTAGGTAAATCATCTTTTGCACACATTGCCAGCAACTTTAACGATTCTTCTGGTTGTGTAATAGATAGCTTACTAATAATCAAAAGCAAAGCAGACTCTACTGATTCATCTTTTTCTATTTGTACTCTCTTTACATTATTCATATGATAACTCATTCCCCTTTCTTATTACTTACTAATAATTATTGGAAACTTTTCTATAAATTACAAGTAAAAAGTTAGTACTTGTTGTATTTTAATTTCTCACCATGTCCTTCACTAGTCAATAATACAACAATTCATGTCTTAATTAAATTAAATTCTTTATATTTCAACATGATTCGACAAAAAATCTTACCAATTAATAGAAAAGTGTAATTAATATTAATTTTGTATTTTGTTATTTAAATATTTTTATAGTCTGACTAGTAGATTGACTAGTTTTGCATTATTATATAAACAAATACATAATTTTAAAAGGAGAAATCAATATGAACAAACAAATTACTATGGATGAAATGCAATACTACTTAGAGGAAATGGTGGCAATGGAGCTTCATACACCTCTTGAGGAAGAGGTGTACTACTTACTACTGGAAGGAAAGAAAGTTTCACCTGATAAATTAGGAACAATTAAAAAGCGTATGAATAAGTGGTATAAAGTTAGATTTTAAATTATAAAATACATACTAAAAATAAAAAGAGGTGGGTTTGAATTTGAGTAAAGCTTTAGAAAAACAAGTTTACATATATAGTATAGGGACTGAATGCTTCTATACTGATAAAGAAAATGAAATATATAACAAAATGGTTAGACTCTACATATTAAGAAGTAAAATAGTAAAAATAATTAAAAATAAAAAGGACACTCGAACTAAACGTAAAGAACGATTAGTTAAGACAAGAAAGTACATCAATAAAATTATACATAATTATAAGGAAGAATTAATATCACATCTTAAAGAGTTTAATGGCACTAGATGCTTACGAAGTGAGTCTCTAACTGACAATAAAATCATAGGCATGTTCGATTCTGCCTTAACTAGAACAGTTGGAATGAAGGTAGATAGCTTATCTACTGATTTGTTCATAGTGAGAGCATTCTACTTTAGTGTGTTAAATAACATTATGGAAGATGGATTTACTTACAATGGCGAGAAATACATTTATTTTTCATCTAGTGCAGGACAAATAAGAACAAAGAAAGTTGTCTTTATAAAAGAATCATTATGGAATAAACATGAGGGATCATTAACTTGTGGACTAAGTATTGATGAAATTAATAGTAAAGGCGGTTGTAATGTAAATAAATTATTAGCATATAAAGCATTAACTGCCTCTGCAAGTGTGAAATGGAATGGTTTTGATATTGATAAAACAATCGTAGTTCCAGACCTTGAGACTGAAGTAAATTCAATCTTCGACTACATTAACAGAGATACCTATGAAATTACTCGCAAAAGTATGAAAGTTCCTATTGAACATACTGATGGTTGTGGAATGATCCTTCCTAAGAAATCTAAAAAATCATTTATGACAAGGTTGCCATATGTAAAAGGATTACTAGTCCCCTTCCCTTTCGATGAATTTGCCATATTACATGGAAATACTAAAGTGAAGGATATATACGGTAAGGAGTGGGATATCATTGATGATGATATACAAGTAATTTTCACCAAGTCTCAATTCAAAATGAAAGCATATTATAATGATTGGCATGATTATAAGACAAGATTTAAAGAAAATAATTGTCAGGCTGTGAAGTTGAACGAAGAAGATATTGGTGAGAATGCTACATTAAATTATCAAATGTTACAGACTTTAACTGATGTGACTGATAAAGAATTAAAAGAATTATCACAGCCTACCATTGATGATGTTTTGAAGATTGGAAATGATAAAGAAACAATGTTAAGGATTTTAGGAGCAACTGAGAGAAATAAAAACAAAAATCAGTTCCAACTTGCTCTTACTATTTATCCTGAACTATTAAATGATGAGCATTCTAAAAAAGTTATAAAAGACAAGAAGAAATCAATGGTTAGCGATGCTAGAGCAGGTAAATTACGAATCAATGGGCACTATTTATATTTAATTCCAGACCTTTATGCCTTTTGTCAGAGATTATTTTTAGGTATAGAAAATCCAACAGGTTTACTATCAAATAAAGATGTGTTTTGCAATGTTTATGAAGAAGGTAAAGTTGATATTTTAAGAAGTCCTCATCTATATAAAGAACATTGCGTAAGAAATGTTATTAAAGAAGAAGAATTGAATAAGTGGTTTATTACTAATGGCATTTACACTAGCACTCATGATCCAATTTCAAAAATTCTACAATTCGATAACGATGGTGATAAAGCTCTTGTTATTCAAGATGAGTTATTTGTTACTATAGCAGAGAGAAATATGAAGGACATCTACCCTCTTTATTATAAAATGGGTTCGGCTGAACCAGAAATAATTGATAATACAAGGATTTATGACAGTCTACTTTTAGCATTTAAAGCCAATATAGGTGAAGTTAGTAATAATATCACTAAGATATTTAATTCTGAAAAAGAGATTGATTTAGATGTTGTCAAATGGCTTACTGCTGAAAATAATTACATAATTGATTATGCTAAAACATTGTATATGCCTAAACGTCCAGAGGAAGTAGAAGAGAAAATTAAAAATAGTATAAAAGGCAAAGTACCTTATTTCTTTATTGAAGCAAAAAATAAAGATAAAGACAATGTTTCTAACATTACAAAAAGTACTGTTAACAGACTAAGAAAAGTAATTCCTAATAGAAATATCAAATTCGAGACAATTGCAGGCGATTTTGATTATAAAATTTTAATGAGCAAAGATATTGAGTATGTGAATCGTAAAGTTGTAGAAACATATCGCAAATTAAACAGAACCAAAGAGTTCCTAATTAGAAGTGCAAATATTAAAGATAAATCTGAAGGACTTCTATATGTTTATAAATATATTAGAGATGAGCTATCAAAAGTTGAATCGGATGAACACAAGGTCGTTAACGTTTTAGTTAAAGAGCTATTCAATAACACTAAATCACCAAATAAAACTACATTATGGAATTGTTATGGCGATATTCTTGTATCAAACATTCGTGAAAATCTAAAAGGTACTAAGCAATGCGATTACTGCGGAGTTAGAATTGAAGTAGTTAATAACAGAGTGAAATATTGTAATGAATGTTGGAAAGAGAGGCAACGTGAACTATGGAGAGAAAATAAACAAGAGAAAAGAAAGTTGTCCAAGTTTAGAAGTCCTATAAACCATTGATATATCAACATCTAAGCTAGATTTGTAAGTTGATAGCACCTTATGAACATCGTCATATCAACGTTTATGAGCGTTTTTCCTAAATATTCGTTAAAGGAATAAAAAAACTAAAGTACAAAGAAAAATGGTTCATCCCCCTTTTTTAATTTTAAAAATACATAATACAACAAATGAATAAAAGGAGAAATCAAATTATGACTAAACAAAAAGTAAATGTAACGGAATTAGGTAAATTAACAAAGGAAGCTTTTGAAGCCAAAGGTTTTGAAATTGAATCAAAAGAATCAAAAACTTATGTAGAAACTGTATTTGAGATTATTCGTGAACGCCTACTGGCAGGTGATGATATTGATATCTTTGGGTTTGGTAAATTAGAAAATAAAACTCGTGCTGCACGTAAAGGGCGAAACCCTCAAACTGGAGTAGAAATTGACATTGCAGAAAAACGAGCAATTGGTTTCAAACCTCTCGGTGAATTAAAGAAACAACTTAATCCTTAATTTTTAATGCATGGCAAATTAATACAGGCGTTTTAAATACAAAATGGAGTTAGTGGTAGGGTTCTCCTCTACTCTTCTCTATTAATTAGATTTTAATTAAATAATCCTATCTGTAAAAACAGGACACTTAGTTCTTTAGAATTTTGCAGATAGGATTATTTTTGTACTTTTGATAATACGGAGAAAAGGATGATATTTTATGGCTAAAATAAAAAAGAATTACGAATTTAAAAATGCTGAAGTAAATTTAGAAGAAGGTTTAATTTACGAATATGGTAAAACTGATGATGATCTACAAACTCCCTCATTAAATGAAGTGCTAAAAGAATTAGCTTCTTGTGGACGTACTGATTTTTCTATTAATACAACTACTACCCCTACTCCAATTGAAGATTAAGGAGTGATTAAATGTTAAATAAACTCCAAAATGAAAGCAGTTTAGATTGGAAATATCGATTAATTGAAGAAAAATTAACTGGTGTTATTAATGATGATTGGCAAGATATCGTAGAAGCGTTGAATCTCAACATGCATCGAGACACACTACGTAAAGGTTCAATTTTCTTCTTAGAAATCAAAGAGTATTTTGAAAAGAAATTTAAGGATGGAATGTCTAATGAACAATTAGACGAAATGAAACAACTAGAAAAAGAATTATTCAAACTAAAAGTTCAATTATCAGATGAGCGTAGAGAAATTCGTAAGTATATGACTCATGAAGCACGGTTGGAGAATTTATTGCGTAAGTTATTAGATGATATTAAAGATGATATGAATAACAAACCTCTAAAGTGGGTCAAGCCTCTCCCTTCACCTACCTCAAATGGAGCATTAACTTTATTATTGAGTGACTTACATAAAGGAATGGTAACAGATAACCATTGGAACAAATATAATGATGAAATTTTCTATGAACGCCTTAATCAAGTGCGAAGCGAAGTTCTCGAATACAAAGAATTATTAAACGTAAAAGAAATTCATGTATTTGAACTTGGCGATGTTATCAGTGGATGTATTCATAGGTTAACTAAACTTAGTGAGACTGAAAATGCAGTCACTTCCACTCAAAAAGTTGCTGAAGCATTGAGTGAATTAGTATCAGTTTTAGCTAATAATTTTGAAATAGTTCATTATTATAATGTAAAAGGAAATCATGATCGTGTTGCAGCTCGTAAAGAAGAGGAAGTTCGCACAGAGTCATTCCATAGTTTTATTATGTGGTACATGGAAATGAGATTAGAAAAATTTGAAAATGTTATTTTCCATAAAAATGATATCGATAGTGAAATTATTGTTGCTGAAATACTTGGTAACAAATATTACGGAGTTCATGGTCATTTAGATAGTGTAAATACTGTAATAAGTAACTTATCTTTAATGTTAGATAAACCTAAAGCTATTTTTGCTGGACATATACATAAGAATTTTGAAAATGAAGTGCATGGTGTTGATTTAATTGTTAACGGTTCTTTTGGTGGAGTAGATGATTATGCTAAGGACGGTAGAATGACTAGTAAAGCGCATCAAAAACTACTTTGGATTACTGAGAAAGGACGTAGAGGTACTTTCTTTATAGAATTCAATTAGGTGATACATATGAAAAACTTAATATTTGAAATCAAATTTACTGCTTTTATGTACATACAGGAATTAAAAATTTTATTAAAACGGTTATTTTATTTAAAATAATACATAATTACATTTATATTTTCAGTTAATTTAATTGATTATTCATAGAAATCTCTCCTTTTAGCACATCTATTTAAGTTTAATACTTTCATAGGTGTGTCATAAAGCAGAAATGCTTGTTGAGTAGGAATATTAGGAAGTCATGAGCCTGATACACAGTGCGTCCTCCATCGTACTTCCCTGCTCTATTTTTATTTTAGTGGAGGTAATACATAGTTTTATGGAGGATATTAAAGATGGTGTTAATTAGTACTACTGCAACAGTTAGATGGAACGGTTCAACAAGAAAACATTATGAAGGTTTAGGTTATATTTGGGGAGGTCAGAATAAATGGTTTGAAGTTAAAATCGAAGACCTAATGAAAACATCTCCGATTAAAATAAACGTCAAATGTGACTATTGTAAGGAAAGCTTCATGAAGCCTTATAGAAATTTATTCAAAGAACGAGAAATTATAGATAAAGATTGTTGTTCAAATAGATGTTGTATGAAATTAAAGGGTGAGGAAGTTAGCTTAGTGAAATACGGACATAAAAGCTACGCTTCTACTGACGAAAGTAAATCGTATAAAAGAAAATTACATCAAACTTCTAAAGAAGAAGTTATAGAATTAGCAGGGTCAAAAGGAATAACAATATTAAATATTGACGAATACGAAAATGATAGGACTAGATTGATGGTAATATGTAGTAAGCATTCTGACAAAGGCGCACAAGATACTAATTTTGCTAATATTAAAAAGAATGTTCACTGCTGTAAATACATAAGACATGATAACGATTCGCAGAAGTTGGACAGTCGAGTAGTGATAGATGCATTTATAGCAAAAGATTTAATTCCATTATTTGAAGTAGAAGATTATCAAAACAATGGAACACCTCTACCCTACCATTGCCCAAAACACATAGGTGTCGGAGTACAGTTTAGAACCTATGCAAATTTAACAAATCAACGTGTAGATGGATGTTATTATTGCGCTAAAGAGAAAGCAGGAGACAATCATAGGGTTAGTTTCGATAAAATAAAAGAGAAATTCCTAGAAAAAGGATTAGAAATATTAGATGGTGAAGTTTATAAAAATAAAGAAGAACATTTAAGGTGTAGATGCATTCACCATCCTGATAAAATTCTACTTAGAAGTTATGGTACTGTCAGAAATACAAAAGAACCATGTCCTAATTGTAGGAATGAAAAGTCATTATCAGATTTAAGTAGATTCTTAAGAAGTACAATAATTAGTTGGAGAAATGCCTCAGAAAAGAATTGCAACTATGAATGTATTTTGACGGGTTCAAAAGATTATGACGTACATCACTTGTACTCATTCTCAAGTATCATAAAAGATACGTTAGAATATTTAAAAATAGATATCAATGATTATAATTCTGATGACATAATTGCTATCAAGAAAGAATTTATAAAAAGGCATGAAGAATTGTTAGGTGTATGCTTGGATAAAAAACTACATATTTTATTTCATCAAATATATTCAAAAGAAAATAATACATATGAGCAATTTGAAGAATTTAAAAATAATTACATATTCGGATCATACGAGAATGTCATTTGATTGACATTCTTTTTATTTTGAGAAATGAGGTGATTGTATTTGTCTGCAATTCAAGATAAAGATAAATATAAGAACTGTTCTATGTGCGGAGATAATAAACGTCTAACTGATTATTATAAATCTTA
>Ga0213824_1001368_pt1 | contig 14304 bp, 16 predicted proteins | sample MC6MC0906MG_FD_179892 | JGI IMG/M metagenome (GOLD analysis project Ga0213824, IMG submission 179892) | Enriched soil aggregate microbial communities from Iowa State University, Ames, United States - MC6-MC0906-MG | ecosystem: Environmental > Terrestrial > Soil > Unclassified | place: USA: Iowa...
GTTGGTTTGCGGTGCTCGGCTTCCTCATCCCCTCTCTGTTTATCGTTTTGTGGAATATGATTATCGGTCCTAAAAAAACCTCCCGCCATCAGCTGGAGGCGGCCACGACCTTGAAGAGGAACAGTACCCCCTCTTATGCTGTGCTTAGGATTGAGTATTTCGATGGGCATTCACCTATTGGAGTGGATGGCATGGAAACTGGCCCTTCGGAGGATAAATCATTACCAGATCTTATCCCATGGCTGCAAATCATGCAAGCGAAGGTGCTTTCATCTCATGAGGTTGAGCTCATGATTTCTACTAAAAATCCACCAGTCTCTACCTTACAACTTCATTTGAAACTGGATGAACAGCTGGTAGCAAAGGATACCGTATCAGCTCTTAATGCCATTGTGTTGGCTCATAAAATGTCCGTTTAACTGCAATAACTTCGACCTCAACCAGAAAGCTGTTCTTACGGTAATTGCACAGGCGGTTAAGGTCGGCATTATTCAGGGATCGCATTTGAAAGATTTGCAGAATGGTACTATGGCCACAGATCGTTTGCTTGGCTTGTATATTACGATTCAACAAAGACGGGGTAAGTAAATAAAGATAAGGCCGCATTCCACCAAACATATGCAGGATGCGGTTGTTTAATTTACTAATAATTGAATGAACAAATAGAGGCTGGGTCGTAACTAATTTTTTAAATTAACAAAGCAATATAAAAGAAAACCCGAACTATTTAGAAACCCTAAATTAGAATTTTGTAAATATTTCGGGTTTTTCATTGACTAAACCCTTCTGTCCAACCTCCTGTACATTAATCTTGAATAGTAGTTAAAATTCCATCTTCAAAATATAAATATTTATAATCATAATAAACCCCTCTTGTTCTTCTGCTGTTTGGTGGATTTCAAAAACTATTATTAGTGCTGTCATTTTAGGGTTGTTAGCACTTGTTGGTGGTTGTCTTTGCATGAATACTGGTAAAAGCATATTTTCTATTCAATTGGAGAAAATAAACCTAAATGATTTAGGGGCGATAAATTTGAACAAAAACATATTTTTTTTATTATTGTTGTTAATTTTTATATCCATTAATGAAACAGTAGATGCAAAATCAAGTGATTCCCCACAACCTCTTGAAGAATTTCTTCCTGAAATAGGATATAAAACTGTAGCGTCTGCGTTAAAAGATTTTGAACAACATTATAAAAAAGAACTTAAGCTACCACTTAGAGTACCGCCAATAAGTTTTACTCATTATTTTGGAAGATTTAATAATTTAGATGGCGATATGAATAATGCATTTGAAGTAACAATGATAAATGACCGACTCCCTCAAAATCATTTTAAAATTGATGTTCGTCCAATTCAGCATAAAATCCCATTTGAAAAATATATTTCAGATGTATTTAAGTTGAAAGATGGAAGTGATGCAGCATATATAGACAATTCGAAATTTGGTTTTAATATGTTAGTCTTTGAAAGAGATAATTGGCAGTATGTGTTTAGTATTGATCAAGATGTTTCTGATAAAGTAACATCTGAAGAACTTATTGAGATAGCAAATTCTATTGATTATCCAAATGGAAAATATTAATTAAACTTAAAAGGACGCACGTGATGGGTCTTAATTGATAAAAAATCGACCGACATAACCGATTAAAAACCGACCAAATATGTAATAGAGTGAGCATAGACGTTGAAAATAGCTAATGGAAATAGTTATCCAAAAGAAATTGATATAAGGTAGTATTAAACTAACAGTGCATTTTAGTTGTGCGAAATGTTCCTAGCTCAAATGGAGAATGGTCACATTACTCTGGTAAAGCTAGGCAGTTCCTTTCGGAATTGAAGGGTTATATCGAAGAATCAAATGAAGAGGTAACGCTCGGAAGGGTTCTCTCTTAGTCGAATAGCACTTGATCTAGTAAGAATGAAAGTGTTATAAGCTCGGCGAAAAGGCGTGAGAATTTACCGTAACAGTTCGGCTGACGAAAGCCTACCCGCGGGGGTGGTGTAAATCATGATGCTTGAGTTGAATGAATATGGTGAGAATGCGAATGAACCTACAATAAAAGGTTAAGCTGACAAACTTCTGAATGTACGGGTCTATAACTGCGATACATAGAAATGTGTATGTCACCAAATTGTGAGGTTAGATGTGGGTGAGTAAGACTAGCTAATATGAAAATCCATGATACGTTACAGGCGTATGAATGCTAACAGGCTTACAGGAAGCACCTAAGTTCATTCCATAATAGATATAATTCAACATTGTAAGCTGATAACGTGGAGGGCTTACTCTCTTTGAAGCGTTGCGAAGGAAAATAATCGTAAGATTAGCGGTTATATAACTTTACTTTATATCAGTGAAAGTGGTGGCACAGTACCGTTGAAGCGAGTAATGAACGTGGAGGGATAGCCACTAGACTAATGAAGAATTACTTAATCATGCTTGGCAAATCTTTATCGGTTAATAAGGTTCTCGTGAGACTAAAAGAGGTTCACCTTCCAAGGGAGGTACCGACTTATTGAAACGGAAGAATTGAGACATAGAAGGTATTTTGATATCAGAAGTGTTGATGATTAATTGAATTGGATTAGTTGGAACGCCGTATGCGGTGAAAGTTGCATGTACGGTGTGGACAGGGGGAAAAGCTGGCGATAATTTCAAAGGCTTACCTATCTGTATGAATAAAGAAGATTGAAAGGAAAGTAATTCACAAAAAAGGGAGGTATAAAAGGTGGACTTATTACTCTGGATAACTATTGGTTTCATAATAATCGGATTTGTTGTTCTCACTTCTATGAAAAAAGGTATGGAAAGTAAGCTCGCTTTTATAAAAGCAAATATGGAAGACGAGGAAAGTTCAAAAAAAGCTAAATCCATAATTTGGTGGATAGCCATTATATGCTTATAAGAGGTGCTACGGTTGCTATCGTTGCTCATAGGGTTTGTATGTCAAGTCCAACTGCAACACCACTGCATCTGGGGAAGATGTATTTGCTCTGATAAACGAGCTTAGAGCAATCCATGTAACCAAGTACCCATCTAACCAACTCTCGAATTGTCTGACGCTGCTCTGAGCAGGGGTAAAGAAAAGCACACCTACACACACCAATATTTGTAAAAGTGTTACACTGGATAAAACAACTGATTATTTAACTAACAGCGTAGTTTAGTGAAAGAATAGATTGGAGGAAGAGTAATGACAAAAAATAAATTAAAAGGTTTAGTTTCTTTAGGTTCTGTAATAACTGCAATTGGTTTTATATTGCTATTTTTCAGTGTTGATATTGGATTATCACTTGCTGAATATCGGATAGTTACACAAGGTGGGATGGACACTTCGCAATACCTAATTGTAATTGAAGGTTATACAAATAATTTCTTAGCTGCTGGAAGTATCCTTTTTGGGATTGGTATCTCCACTATCATTTTTGCTTATTACAAGATACTTAATATTAACGAATAGAAGTAATAAATATTGTTTTTCTTATTCAAGTAACGGGGTGCTTTAGTAAATAACTGAGATGCCATTTTATAGCTTTTTCACAATTTCTATATTCAACAATCGGGCGCAATTCTTGAATAACACAGGTAGAAAATAATCAAACATTTTTATAAAAACTATCAATATCAAACCCACTCATTTTGACTAATCTTTTTTTCAAATGAGTGGGTTTCTTCTATCTATAAAAAAACGTTTGTAGCTTATTTTTCATCTTTATTCATGAGCTACACCAGAAGCTTATCTTAGAACAGTGGAACTCTTTACTTTTATTGAAATGATGGTAGTACAAAACTCCGGTTTTTCATAACTAGAAAGGAATATTTTTCACAGTAATTCTTTGTATACTCTGTGATTCCGTTCTTTTTATTTACACTGTCTACTTGACGGGAAGTAGTTCAAACTGTATTACTTGCAATATTTAAATGTTTTGCAATTTGTGAGATCCTTAAACCTCGCTTTTTTAATTGGTGAATCTCAATATATAACACTAGCTTCTCCTCCATTGATACAGCCTCCTATAAACAGAATATTTCTAGTTTATAAGATTTGGCGAATTTTTGGCGAAAAGTGTTCATTCGATTCAAGTAGTTTCTGTTGATTCTTTTTTAGCTGTTACATTCATCTTCTTTTTCATATACATTGAGTAAAAGTATACTTACGATATACTGATTATCTTGAATCCATTGATTATAAATTCCACCATGCTCTTCTACAATTCTTTTCACATTTTTAATTCCTATTCCCTCGAATCGTCTATTCTTTCGAGTTTGAAGCTCCGCAGTATCAAATACATTTGAAATTTCTATAAGTAGGTTATTATCAAATTGTTTGATAAGAAGTGAAATCTCTTTTTCTTTAGAATTAGATAAACGTAAGACTGCGTTTATAGAATTATCTATTAAATTTCCTAGCACAACTGCAAAAATATCAGTATCTAATTTAATCTTTTCAGGAAAGAAAGATTTAACGTTTAAAGTTATTCCATTGCTTTCAGCAATAGATATTTTTTCATTCAGAAGATAATTTAGCACATAGTTATTTGTAAAATAATAATCAATGTGTTCGATTTTCTGTATCGAATTTTGAAGATATTTTTCAGCTCCAGCAGTATCTCCCTGACTTAACATACCCATTAGAACTACGTATTGATTTTTTAAGTCATGCTTCATTGAATATAGTTTAGATTGTGAATCCTTTAGTTGTTTGAAAAATTTCAATTCTGATTCAAATACTTTTTTTTGCGTTTTAGCTTTTTCAAGTTTTTCATAATAATTTCCGAGGGTTATATAAAGATATAGAATGCATAAATTCATATAAATAATACAAGTAGCAATCAATATAAAAAGAAAATTAGGTTGATTAATAATTTGATTTTCAGGTAATACGGCAGTACTTACCAGAAATAGCGATATCACTGGTATAGAAAATGTTATCATTAGGGTAAAAATATTTATAGGACCCTTTAATTTGTACATTTGAAGAACGATAATTATCAAAAAAGCTACAGCCTGTAGCATTAAAATTAAAGCCATACCTCTCCCCCCAGCCACAAAGAGAAAATTTGAATCATAAATTTTTAATCGTAATATATATAGAACGAATCAATAACTAAAAACATAAATAGAAAATAAGTTTTCCAAAAGAAATACTTTCAAATTGGATTTGAGTCTCTTTGCTAACCTTAAAAAAACTATAATGTAATGAAGATGATATTGATAAGAATAGATGGAAAATAGTTAAAGTTGAATAATTTAACGATAGTTTCCATTCATTATATTATGTCTCTTAACTTCATCAAAATTTGTTTTCTCGCATTATCCTTAAATTTGCGACTTATTGGTATGTCAACAGTTTGTTTATCATTTAAATTAACAATAATAGTATTATTTCTAATTTGTTTTACATATCTAACATTAACAATATACGAGGAGTGAACCTGTATAAAATTATCATTAACTTTGGATAAAAGGTCTCTTGTTGCAAGAATTGTTTCATATATATTAGAAGGTGTATGAATAAGTACTTTCCTTTTATTTTTTTCAAAGTAAACAATTTCACAAGAAGAAAGACTGTAAAAAGCTTTGTTATATGTAAACATAAATTTTGATTCATTTAAATCTAAATATTTGATCGCGCGATTCAAGGCAGGATATACTTTGTTTTTTGTTACTGGTTTTAGGATGTAATCAAACGTGTTAACCTTAAAAACTTTTTCCATATATTCTTTGAAACTAGTAATAAAGATAATCGGACAAGTATAATTATTCTCTCTAATGGTCTCGGCAATCTCTATTCCTGATAGATTGGGAAACTCAATATCTAAAAAATACATATCATATGTATTTTCTTTAAGTGATTCAATTAATCGAAATGGATTATAGTATATATCAATTTCAAATAATGAGGAGTCATATTCTAACATTAAATCTTCGATAGCTTTTGTAATAACAGGAACATCATCACAAATCGCAACTTTTATTACCATCGTTTCACTCCTCAATTCTAACTATATTTGTCCTAGACAGAAACCTGAGACATTCTGAAAATGCTTGTTATTTTTATAGTTTATCACCATTCAAGAAGAAGTAGTAAATTAGTTTAAATGCTTAGCCACTTCTACCATTCTACAACCATCTTTTATTAGAAAAAATCCTACCCTCTAAATCCAATCATTAGACTAGAATAGAAATAATGTCAAAAATTACATATAACTTGCAGTTTGTTACACGAAAGAAAAATAGTTTGAAAATAGATTATTATTAAAACAAATCTTTTTAGTTATCTGAAATCATTAACGATGTTAAGTTCCTATTTGTTTAATTCAGAAACTGAAATTCTGTTAATCAATACTAATTTATTTCAAAGGAGATATTTATATTGACGAATACTACAAACAATATTGTTATATCACAATTATGTAAGCGACATGGAGAAAAAGATATATTAAAAGATGTGTCTTTTGAAGCGAAACAAGGGAGAATCACAGCTTTCCTTGGACCAAATGGTGCAGGAAAAAGCTCAACTCTTCGTATTTTGTTAGGACTTGATCGTTCAACAGGAACGGCAACTTTTGGCGGAAGTAACTATATAACATTTGATACTCCATTGAAAGTGGTAGGAGCAGCATTTGACGGTATAGGAGGTACTCCTTCTAGGAGGGTAGAAACCCATCTGAAAATCATAGCAAAAAGCAACAACATTTCTTTCCGTCGTGTGTCCGAAGTATTGGAAATAGTCGGATTATCAGATAAAGGCAAAGCTAGGCTGGGAACTTTATCGTTGGGTGAAGGGCAACGGCTTGGACTTGCAGCCGCCATGCTGGGAGACCCACAATACCTCGTCCTGGATGAACCAACCAATGGACTTGATCCAACAGGTATTCGCTGGTTTAGGAAATTTATTCGTCAGCAAAGAGACTTAGGAAAAACAGTTCTGTTGTCCTCACATATTCTAACTGAAGTGGAAGCTGTGGCGGATGATGTAGTCATTATTAATCGTGGAAAAATAATAGCACAGGGTGAGCTTCGTTATGTTATGAAGAATCTGGAATCATTGGAAGATGTGTTTTTCTCTCTTACAGAAGAAGGTGAGTCAAATAAATGAAAATCTTTCATAGAACCATACAATCTGAACTGATAAAGATTTGTTCCAGAAGAGTGTGGTGGGTAATTGCTGCTTTAGTAGTCGTTCTTCAACCAATATTTTCAATAATTGTAGCCAAAAGCTATGTGCAGATTGGTTTAGACGCGACACCAGAAACTCACCCTGATATCTTAGTAGAAGCTATCCCCCCTTTGGATTATATTGGATTAGAAGTCGTATTATTTGGTTTACTACCGATGGTTGTCTTTGGAGGGATGATAGGGGCAAGTGAATATAAACATCACGAATTACGTACAACTTTACTATGTCAAAGTAGTCGTATGCAGGTGTTTTTAGCAAAAGTGCTTGCACTATTGATATGCAGTACATTTGTATCTTTTTTATCCATTTATGCTACCATTTCTACTATGCATTTCAGCTTGGGAGAACTAGGATTACATCCACTTTATTTAAGTTCAATAGCTTGGCAGTTTATTGGCTTTTCAGCACTCGATTGGATTTTACTGACTTTACTCTCTTTTGGCATCGGAGTGCTCTTTAGAAATGCCATTGTACCTTTAATTTTCTTAGTTCCTCAGGTTTTCAATCTTGGAACTTATTTAGCACGAAGGTGGGAATGGGGGGAGTATCTCCCGGTGGCAGCAGGTAATCTTCTCTTTGCAACACCAACAGACCCTCTTGAACATGAACCACTAAAAGGCGGTATCGTACTACTGATATGGGTGATGTTAGCTTTATTAACATCTTATTACACTTTTATTCGTAGAGATGTAGGAGGAAAATATTAATGTACGCTGTGCTCCGTAGTGAGAAAATAAAATTTTTTACTTTTGGTTGGTGTATTTTAGGTGTAATCGGAGCTATTATCGTTCCCTTACTCTTCTTATTAACATCAGATACACCAAAGATAGGGAGAGAGGAGGAGATACTTTCTCTTTGCTTGCAAGCCCTCTATTTAGGTCAACTAGGAATTATTGTTGCCAGTGCAGGTTATTTAGGACAAGAATATTCGCACTCTGCTCTAAGAACAACACTTCTCACACAGCCATCAAGATTAAAATTATTATATGCGAAATTTGTGAATATTACCATAATTGTAGTATTTACAGGAATAGTTTCAAGTGTACTTAGTTTACTTGTTCTTTTTTTTCAACATGATATGGAATGGACAGGTACTTTAATGATACAGTTCCTTGGAAGTATTTCTCTTGGCATACTTAGTTGGATTCAATTAGCTTGGATTACCTCTGCCTTATCTATTATGACAAAATCGCTTATAGCACCTATCGCTATCATGTTCCCGCTTATTTTGGGACTTAGCCAAATGTTGTTTACAATTTCTCAGTTGGCAAAATTTTTACCTACTCTTGCTACATTGAATCTTTTTTCAATACCAGCTTTAAATACCTTATTGGATAAATGGTCGGGGCTAGCGGTTCAATTTTCTTGGGTAGTATTATTTTTAATTATTTCTTCTTGGTTGTTTTCATATCGTAATGTTCGTTAATTTAGTATAGATTTGATTCTATTAATAAAGTGCAATTATACTGAAGATTTTGTTGCAAATTCTTCAGTATAATTACGTAATTTGTTTTTGGTATAAAAATTCATATAAATCAATCCCGCTCCAAATTGTTGTTTTCTAATGGAAAAGTAATACCTGAATATTGATGATGATTTCCAATAATTAAAAATAATCTTATTTATCGTTTTCTAATTGGAGGAAATAACATAGATTTATTTCAAAAACAAATAACTATATTTAGATCAATCGCATGAATAAGTTTACACGAAAAACATCAGAACCTACTTTAATTTCAATCGTATTAAAGATAAAACGTGAAAGAGGTGGGCATACTTGAGTGCCGCATTCAAAGAAAAAAATAATGATGTCAATATAATTATAGGCTTTTTAGTCTTTTTTTACTTAGCTTGGACCATTAAAGAATTATGGTTAATCGAATACATATATTCATTCGGTGAAATAATATCCCCTCTATTAGAGGCATTGGTTAAGAGTCTCATTTGGATTGTTCCAGTGTGGATTTATATAAAAATCCATTTACATTCAGATCCAATCAGCCATCTAAAAATGAATGTTAATGTGAAGGAAGGTGTGTTTTGGGGAATTCTTCTTTCGCTACTGTTAGGAGCCGGTTTAATTTTAGAAGCATTCCTCTTTAATGGTGTTTCTTTTCATTTTTCATTGTCTTTTGATGACTATCTAAATACTGTTCTAATGGCGGGGCTTGCTGAAGAGATTGTATTTAGAGGATTAATTTTACAAGAGTTCAATAAAAAATTAGCTTTTTGGAAGGCGAATATAATGACGGCTTTATTATTTTTAGTCATACATTATCCAATTTGGATATACAATGATATCATTTTTCGATTTGGTTCTCATATTTACGTTTTTCTTATTGGCTTACTATTTGGATTTGTTTTTAAAAAGACGGGTTCATTATGGACTGTCATCTTACTACATGCATTTCATAATTATGTTCTTAGCATCATTTAATCAAAAGGATTTATTAAGAGGAGTTATTCAATTAAAGGGCGCGGTTATTTAGGAACGAAAAGGTGGATATATGCAACTAAAAGAAATTATGGAAAAACATTATAATGGCTTTTCTATAACTCCGGATTTTTATCATCAATGGAATATAGGTATACATCTTGAGTTAGGAAATGACATTTATCAGTTTGATGATAATAATCGCCTTAACATGGAAATGTTTCACACGGTGTATAAACAGTTATCTGCTATTGTTCCTGTCCTGTTTAAGAAAACGGATGACGTTTTAGTGGTGATAAATTCATATCCTCATGGAACAAACAAATTAGCTTATCCTAACTTTTTTAAACGATATGTAAAAGAACAAAAATTAAAGTATTCCTTACACTTACATGAGTTCCAATGGCAATTCGATGAAGAAAATTTAATTGTTCAGCAAATGACATTGTTCTGTAAAGTATCGGATTTGAAGTTAGAACACCTTTTAAAAACATTAATTCATGAGGACTTCCATCCTCTACCTAAGTCCAGTCAAAATTTGAATTATATTAATCCGAATGTAATTGCTAGTAAATTAGCCAACGAAATATTAGTTGAAACTGGCCGTACAGTAAAATCATTTTTGTATGTAGGAAAAGAACCAGTGAAAAGTAAATCATGAAGGCACTCTCAGTTGAGGGTGCTTTTTATATTCCCAAACGCTTGGGATTTTGAAGGATGCGTTATTGACGTGTTCTTTTCATTTTGGAAAAAGGAAGTGTTCAGATGGAAAAATGGATTGCTGCAGTAAGCGGAGTAATTGGTACACTTGTGTCCTATTCAGTGGATGGACTTGGTATGGCGGTAACGGTTTTAATCGCTTTTATGGCTATTGATTACGCCACTGGTATTATGAGCGGAGTTATTAATCAAAACCTTAACAGTCGGATTGGTTTCAACGGTATTATCCGAAAAATTTATTACTTAATGCTAGTTGGGTCAGTGTATTTACTGGCACTAGTTATTCCAGGTATCGAGTACGCAGGGGATGGGGCAGCCATTGCATTCTGTGTACTCGAATTTATTTCTATCACGGAAAACGGTACGAAAATGGGCTTACCTACGCCTGACTTCATTAAAAATATTTTAGCAATCGTAAAGGATAAATCAGGGGAGGGGAGTGCGAAATGAGTGCCAACGTAACTACTACATGTCGAGATCTTGCCGAACTATTACCAACTGCGCAAACAGCTTGTCGATTATTATTCCAAGTGTTATAAAGCTGGCATTAAAAATATCTTTATTACGGAGACTTATCGCCCACAGGAAAGACAAAACTACTTATACGCTCAGGGTCGTACTAGACCTGGGCAAATTGTTACTTGGACATTGGACAGTAATCACAAATCACGCCTTGCTTGGGATATTGCTGTTGGTCCTCCTCATTCTTTATATGATGTAGCTACACTTACTCGAGTAGGGGCTATTGCACGCAAGATAGGTATTACGTGGGGTGGCGATTGGGTAGGTAGTATTGATCGTCCACATTTTGAGATTAAAGCAAACTGGAAGATACCTGTGGGTTATAAATTAGAAGGGCAATTAAATATTCCAAGTAACAGTAAAGGGCAAGTACAACTAATCGTAGAGGATAAAAAGGAGGAAATCAAAATGACTCAATCATGGAATCCAGGTTCACCAGCTATGAAAACTGAAACAGAGAACTTTATTGCACAGGCGGTTAAAGACGGCATTATTCAAGAATCGCATTTAAAGGATTTACAGAATGGTACAATGACCACTGATCGTTTAATTGGGTTGTATATTACGATTCAGCAACGACGTGGTAAATAATACATTTGTTCAGAAGTTGTATAGAGTGAAGTGGTATTTTATAAATGTTGATTCTCTTATTTTATAAAACCTAGGTACTCAATTAATTTTGAACCTGGGTTTTTTCTAATTATTGGGAAGAACGCTTTTCTTTAGCCCATTTTTTAGGAGTTTATTGACTTTGAATAACTTATTAGAGAAGTCGAATAATGACAGAAAATGTATAACTAAAAAATTACTTTTTTACCATTAGTTGGGTTATAATTGAGGTGGGTTATCCCCATAAAGTAAAATAAAGGAGGAAATAAATTATGTCAGCACGTGAAGTTCATATTGAAGTTATTAATGTTTCAAAAAATGAATTGCAGTTGGAAAGCAACACTAATCTCAAACATGGGGAATGGAAATCCACGCCTACCAATGTTTCTGCAGGCGGTGATGAGAAATTCCGAGCAGATTCAGATGGTTTTATGACAGGCGTTGAAGGTACGATTTTTTATAAAGTGCCTGATGGTGAAATAGCTCTGTATTTTGATAATCCTTTTGTAGGTTCTAACGATTTCAGTGCACATAGTTCGTCGCCAACTATTCAAGCTAAGGCTATTGGTGGTAGTGGAGATTCTTGCGAAGTGACTTATTTAATTACCAATAAATAAACGATTATTAAAAAAACCAGCAAAGCTATTTTTTAGCCGAGCTGGTCATTTATTATTGAAATCATAATACTAAATGTGACAGTTTAGTGAAGAAAATTATTTAAGTATAAGAACAAAATTAAATAAAAATTTCAAGTGTTTCAGTGGAAAGTTCATCCAAAATAATACTTACGTTATAAGAAGTTATTATAATAGCGTCAAAAAATGGCGGTACCCTTGGCGTAATTTGGCGCGTTTTATAAATAGTTAACAAAATACCGCCAATAAATGACGGTTATAACGCCAGATATTGGCGCAGGTTATGTATTGAATTTACTTTTATGGAAATAATAGTATATTGTTATCTCTAGTAATTAACCAATTGTTATAGCTATGACAAGTATAAAAAAATTATATTAAACTTAAATTTGGAGGTTTTATATCAATGAAAAAACATAAAGCTTTTACTAGTCTTACTTTAGCCGGGGCTTTATTGCTATAGCCCCTTTCGGAAATGTTATTCATGCTCAAGAAGTTAAAGAAGAGTTATTAGAACAATATGCAGAGAATAATGTATCTAATTTTCAAATTGAAGATCCGACATATGGTATTTTAGATATAAAAACTATTGAGGAAGAAGATAAGGTTATTACAGAAGTTTACGGCGGAGCTGAATTAGTATCTAAAACCATTCTTTATAAAACAGATGGTAAAATTGTGGAATTTGACAATTTGGGGAATAAACAGGTATCTTATATTGAAGATTATATAGAAAATATACATAGTATAAAAGATATTGGAGATCCTGAAATTGTTTCAGATATGTCTGCAATCACGGAAGTAGCAGAAGAAGTACACAATAATTCATTAAAAGCTGCAAGTTATACAGTTCCTTCGGGTTATAATTTTTTTAAAAGTGAATACAGTTCAGCTTGGAAAGCAACTGGAAATCTGTATAAGAAAACTGATGTTTCATTCGGTAAAGAATATATATTTGAATTTTCAAAAGGAACTAAATTTTCAACCATCGTTTCGATATTTACAACAATTGGCAATTTTAATGTAGCTGCAACTCTTGTATCGTTGGGAATAACAGTAGTCGGAGCAGCGATTGATGCTTATGCTGCAGGGCAATATAAAGTTCGATATACTACAGATAATTTTATTGTTGTATGTAACGGTGTGCATGGCTTGAGTACATATCAAACAGGAGTTGATGCATACATTTATAGTTCTACAACTGGAAAACTATCTATTGAAAGAATAAGAGTTGATGGAGATACTCGTTCACATTCTGATATAATACATGCAGGAATCTATAACGTAATGATTTTTAATAACTAAATTAAGTGTAGGTGAGGATTTATTAAATTTAAAAGTATTATTTTAATTATTATAGTGATTATTTGTTTGGGATATATTGCCATAGAAAAATATAATTTATTTCAACCAAAGACTAGTATTGATTTAGTGAAAAAATTAGATAGTACTAATTTTGAAAATTATAATAAATACTCTATTAATTTAAGTGAAGATAACTATAAAGATATTAAGGAATTTGTTTCAAAATTAGATCAGACTATTTTACAATTTACTGTGATTGAGTCCGGAGAAGATATATTAATATTAGAGACAACTCCTCAAACAGTAGATAATCGACTTAAAATTAAAAGTGTAAAAAAAATGTCTAAAGAAGATTTTGAGAAAGTTTTTAAGGAATAAAATTACTCACATAAAAAAGTGACCAGGACCCATTTTAAATGAGTGCCTGGTCTTTGTGTCTAATATTCTCTTACTTCAAATGAAGCAATTTTATCATGTACGACATACTCAGTTACCTTTTTATAAGGAGAAATTGTTTTTGAAAATTTAAATGTTGAAGTACCTTGTGCATTATCAAACCAATTCAAGTAATTGTTTAATACAGCATTCGTTACATCGTATTCTTTTGTTATACCATTCACCAAAGTAATGCTTAGAATAGCACTCGATGATTCACTGATCGGTTTCTTAACAACAACCGTACTTATAGCTGAAATATCTGTGTTTTCTATTGTTGCTGTAATGATTGCTGTACCTTCACGAATAGCAGTTACATTCCCATTCTGATCTACAGTAGCAATAGATTCATCACTGGAAGACCATATTACTTTTGCTGTATCTGGAGTAACTGTAGCCGTTAATTTATCTTGGCTACCTTCCAAAAGTTCTAATGTATTTCTATCTAATGAAA
>Ga0213824_1001369_pt1 | contig 14298 bp, 4 predicted proteins | sample MC6MC0906MG_FD_179892 | JGI IMG/M metagenome (GOLD analysis project Ga0213824, IMG submission 179892) | Enriched soil aggregate microbial communities from Iowa State University, Ames, United States - MC6-MC0906-MG | ecosystem: Environmental > Terrestrial > Soil > Unclassified | place: USA: Iowa...
CCGCCTCGGCACCGGTGCTGATGGCCTTGCTCGGCAGCCTGGGGCTGGTGTGGATCGGCCTGGGCAAAGGCCTGGAGCCGCTCAACCGCATGCGCGATGCCCTGCGCAGGCGGCGTGCCGACAGCGTCGAGCCGTTGCAGGTGGCAGGCTTGCCCACTGAGCTGCAGCCGCTGCTGGATACCCAGAACCAGCTGTTCCTGCGTATCGCCCAGACCCTCGAGCGTGAACGCCGCCTGACTGACGACGCCGCCCACGAACTGCGCAGCCCGCTGACCGCGATCAAGACCCACCTGCAGGTGGCCCGCATGACCGACGGCGCAGTGCGCGAGCAGGCGCTGGAACATGCCGAGCAGGGCACCGACCGTATGCACCGCACGCTGGAGCAACTGCTGATGCTGGCGCGTGTCGAGGGCAGCTTGTCGTTCGAGGATGGCCTGCAGTGCAGCGCCGAGCAGGTCGCCCGTCAGGCGGTGCAGGATGCCGGTGGCGGTGACAACCGGCGCATCGTCGTGCGCCTGCCTGAGGACGCCACCCGCATCTACCTCGGCATGCCCGCACCTCTGGCAGTGGCGGCCTTGCGCAACCTGCTGGACAACGCCCTGCGCCATGGCGGTGACACCGAGGTGGAGCTGGACGTGCAGATGGCCGATGGGCAGGTGGGCTTCATGGTCCGCGACCATGGCCCAGGCATTGCCGCGGACGACCTGCAACACCTGACCGAGCGCTTCTGGCGCAATGGCCAGAGCGGTGGGTGCGGGTTGGGGCTGGCGATTGTCCAGGCGATCGTGCAGCGCTGTGCCGGCAGCCTGCGCTTCGACAGCCAGAGCGATGGTTTGCGGGTGGTGCTGCAAGTGCCGGCGCGATCGGGCGCTTGATCTTCTTAGCCTGTACCGGCCCCAGCGCCGGCAAGCCGGCTCCCACAGAACAGTAGCGCTGCGGTCGGCGTGGGAGCCGGCTTGCCGGCGATGGGGCCGGCAACGACCACAAAAAATCCCACAACAACCGCTAAATCCGCCCCGCAGCCAAGCGTTTTCCAAGCGACAACTACCCGCACATTCGCTTGCTTGCGAGGATTCACCCATGTCCACCGCTTCCAGCCTTGCCCAGGTCCCGCCGGCCAGCGCGCCGCAGCCACTTTACGAGTTTACCGACTCGCCCTTGCTGCAACGCCAGCAGCAACAGGAATCCAACGCCCGCAGCTACCCCCGGCGCATCCCGCTGGCGCTCAAGCGCGCCCGTGGCATTCATGTCGAAGATGTCGAAGGCCGCCAGTTCATCGACTGCCTGGCCGGTGCCGGTACCTTGGCCCTGGGCCACAACCACCCTGTGGTGATCGAGGCGATCCAGCGTGTGCTGGCCGATGAAATACCGCTGCACACCCTCGACCTGACCACGCCGGTCAAGGACCGCTTCGTCCAGGACCTGTTCGGCATCCTGCCCGAAGCGCTGCGCCGTGAAGCCAAGGTGCAGTTCTGCGGCCCCACCGGTACCGACGCCGTTGAAGCAGCGCTGAAACTGGTGCGCAGCGCCACCGGGCGCAGCACCGTGCTGGCCTTCCAGGGTGCCTATCACGGCATGAGCCAGGGCGCGCTGAGCCTGATGGGCAGCCATGGCCCCAAGCAGCCGCTGGGTGCGCTGCTGGGCAACGGTGTGCAGTTCATGCCATACCCCTACGATTACCGCTGCCCGTTCGGCCTGGGTGGCGAAGCCGGGGTCAAGGCCAACCTGCATTACCTGGAAAACCTGCTGCTCGATCCGGAAAGCGGCGTGCCGTTGCCTGCAGCGGTGATACTGGAAGTGGTGCAAGGCGAGGGTGGCGTGGTGCCTGCCGATATCGAATGGCTCAAGGGTGTGCGCCGCATCACCGAACAGGCCGGTGTGGCGCTGATCGTCGATGAGATCCAGAGCGGCTTCGCCCGCACCGGGCGGATGTTCGCCTTCGAGCACGCCGGCATCGTGCCGGATGTGGTCACCCTGTCCAAAGCCATCGGTGGCAGCCTGCCGCTGGCGGTGGTGGTCTACCGCGACTGGCTCGACACCTGGAAGCCCGGCGCCCATGCCGGCACCTTCCGCGGCAACCAGATGGCCATGGCCGCAGGCTCTGCGGTCATCAACTACCTGGTCGAACACCGCCTGGCCGAGCATGCCGAGGCCATGGGCCAGCGCCTGCGTGGTCATTTGCAATCGTTGCAGAAAAACTATCCGCAGCTGGGTGATATCCGCGGCCGTGGCTTGATGCTCGGGGTGGAGCTGGTCGACCCGCACGGCCCGCGCGACGTGCTGGGCCACCCGCCGGCCAACCGTGAACTGGCACCCAAGGTGCAGCGGGAATGCCTCAAACGCGGCCTCATCCTCGAGCTGGGTGGGCGCCATGGCGCGGTGGTGCGCTTCCTGCCGCCGCTGATCATCACTGCGCCGCAGATCGATCACGTCGCGCAGCGTTTTGCCGAGGCGCTGGCCGCGGCAGTCTGACAATAACCGGGGGCGCGCAAGGCGGCCCCCGGTAACGCTACAGGTCAGTCGAACGTTCGCCCGACCCGCCAGTAGCCCATCAGCGTCAGGCACTCACGTTGCAGCCCGCGCTCCTTGATCAGGTGCCGACGGATATCCATCACCGCCGCCGATTCCCCGGCCACCCAGGCGTAGAACTCGCTGCGGGTGGTGCTGGAGCGGTCCCAGAGAATGCGCTTGTCGACATCCACGTCTTCCAGCCGTGCGCCCGGCGCAGCTTGCCCGCGCGGCAAATTGGCCAGCTCGCGCACGGCATGCTGCATGGCCTGGCCATGGTCGCACTGCAGCGTGTCACGCGGCAGCCAGTGCACACGGGTGGCCGGGCTGTGGTGCAGGGCTACGCAGTCGGCCTCAAGCGGCACCTCGATGAACGCTTCGACCGCAAGGTCGGGTTGTTCATCGGCCAGTTGTTCAAGGATGCCGGCGATGGCGGGCAATGCCGTTTCGTCCCCGGCCAGCAGCACGTTGCGCGCGCCCTGGGGCGGCTTCCATTCATACCCGCCGGGGTCGCCGGCATGGGCCTGGTTTGGCGCAAGCATCTGCAGCGGGTCGCCGACCCGGGCCGCGGTCGCCCAGGCCGATGCGGGGCCATTCACGCCATGCAGGACGAAGTCGACGTCTACTTCCATGGCTTCCGGGCGCAGGGCGCGGATGGTGTAGGTACGCATGGGCGGCCGCTGCTGGGGTGGCAGGGCGCTGTGGGCGGCTTTCCAGTGGGTACCGTCGGGCAGCACCGGTAGCGAGCCGTCAGGGGCAGGGAAAAACAGCTTTACCCGCTGGTCGGGCGCCAGGCTGTTCATGTCGGCCACGTCCGGGCCGGTGAATACCAGGCGGCTCAGTGATGGTGAAAGGGTGATGCGCTGCTTGAGTTGCAGGTCGAACAGGCGATAGGGGGTGGTGACCGGCGTGTGGTCGCCAACCAGGCGGCGCAAGCCTTGCTGAATCGCCTGGGTGATGCGGGAAGGGTTGGACATGCGGAGGTCCTCTTTGCAGGGGCGGCTTTCTTGGTGGACGAGCCGCCGCCGCCGCAAATTACCGCCGCACGCTGCTCCGCTTACCAGCCGCGCCCGGAGTTGACCCAGAAGTTGACCGACAACGACGTCGACACCGACTCCACCTGGTGGAACCAGCCTTCGGGCAGGAACAACAGGTCGCCGGCTTCCAGCAGCACGCGCAGAAAGGTGACCGCGCGCGCGTCCGGGAAGCGTTGGTAATCCGGCGCGTCCGGGTTGAAGTCGCAGCCATCGAGCCCGCCCTTGGGGGCCGTGGACCAGGTGCCTAATGCTGGCCGGTGGTGGGGCGCGGCCAGGATGAACGATTTGTGCCCCCAGACCTGGGCGAACAGGTTGTCGCTGTCATCGCGGTGCAGGGGCGTGAGGGTGCCTTTGGGGCCGATCCAGATTCGCGGCGCGATGTACAGCGACCGGTCGAAGTACGGCGGATGCTGGATGAGCTCGAGCAACTGGGCCGGCACGATGTTGTTGCCCATGTAGGCGGGCGGTGCGCTTTGCTCGGTGGGTGGCGGCGGGTTGTCCAGCGAATTGATGAAGTCGGCCATGGAGGTGGAGCGGAAGTCGCGATCGGTCGAGAAGGTCTTCTTCACGTAGTCGCCATGGCGGGTAATGCCCTGTAGTTCGGCGAAGTGTTCCAGTGAGGCCTGGCGATCGAGGTTGAACAGCTTCCACTCGCGCAAGGCGTCACGGATCACCAGCGGCGTGCCGTTGGGCAGGTAGTCGCGGCGAAACCCCTCGACCGTCAGTTGCGCCGCAGCGATGCGCTGCACCTCGGTGAGCTGCGGCAGGCTCGCCGACACCTGTTCGCTATAGCGAGGTGGCGTGACGTAGCGCTGGTTCATTTCGGTCTTCTGCGCTGCACCGCCTCGGCGCGCCTGGTCGATGATCTGTGGCAGCAAGGTGGCCAGGCCAAGATTGCCGCCGATCTTCAGCTGCCCGCTGGCGAACAGCTCTTCGACGTTGGCGCTGCCGGCCATGATCCCGAGCAGGTCCTGCTGGCTGACCTCGATGGTCACGTCCGGCGCGGCATGCCGGCCAGGCTCGGCATGGGCCTTGTCGCCGGCTTCGCACCAGTAGGCCTGCTGCGGGCCGAACACGAATTGGAAGATACCTTTAACGCCGACGGCAGCGGCATTGGCGAACAGTTTCGCCAGCGAGGTTTGCAGATCCATGGCAAGGCCTCTTCATAGGGGGATGGATGTGAGAAGTGAACGAAGGGCCGTGCGTGGAATTTAGCGCGCCGTTGGCAGGCCCTGATGCCGCGCCCAGGGTGTTGCGCACGCTTAATTTTTTGCAGGTTGTATCCGTTTCGTAGGGATAGCCGGGCACTGCCCGTGGTACCTCACTCGTACGGAAGCAATCTGATGAATGCCGAAAAGTCCCTGCAACTGGCCCGCCGTTTCATCGAACTGCCGCTGGAAAAGCGCCGCCTGTTCCTTGATGGCCTGGCCAGAGAGGGCATCGACTTTTCCCAGTTCCCGATCCCTGCGGGCGTGGCGGCCGAGGACCGCCTGGCGCCTTCCTACGCCCAGCAACGCATGTGGGTGCTCTGGCAGCTCGACCCAGAGGGTGGCGCCTACAACTTGCCGGGTGCGGTAAGGCTCAAGGGCAAGCTGGACGAGCCGGCCCTGCAGCAGGCATTCGTGACGTTGCTTGACCGCCACCAGAGCCTGGCTTGTGTGTTTGAGCAGCAAGCTGATGAAAGCCTGGCGCAAGTGCTGCGCCCCGCCGAGCCGCAGGTGCAGCGCCTGGACCTGAGCGCGTTCGCCGAGGAAGCCCGCGAGGCCCGGGTACAGGCTGAAGTGGAGGCCGAATCGCTGCGCCCGTTCGACCTGGAGCACGGGCCGCTGCTGCGCATTCGCCTGTTGCACCTGGCGGAGCAGGAGCACGTGCTGCTGCTCACCTTGCACCATATCGTCTCCGATGGCTGGTCGATGAACGTGCTGATCGACGAGTTCAGCCGCTGCTACGACGCGTTCGCCGCGGGCGAACAGCCACGCCTGCCGGCGTTGCCGATCCAGTACGTCGATTACGCCTTGTGGCAGCGCCGCTGGCTGGAAGCCGGTGAGCTGGAGCGCCAGCTGGCCTACTGGCAGGCCACGCTGGGTGACGAGCAGCCCGTGCTGGAGCTGCCGCTTGACCATGCGCGGCCTGCCACCCCGAGCTTTCGCGGCAACCGCCTTGAGTTCGCTGTCGATGCCGCCCTGGCCGAACAGCTGCGCAGCTTTGCCCGCCAGCACAACCTGACGTTGTTCATGCTGCTGTTGGCGGGGTTCGGCCTGTTGCTGCAGCGCCACACCGGCCAGGCCGACCTGCGCATCGGCAGCCCGGTGGCCAACCGCAACCGCAGCGAAATCGAGGGGCTGATCGGCCTGTTCGTCAATACCCAGGTGTTGCGCCTGCAACCGGATGCCCAAGCCGATGTACTCGATTATCTGCAGGCCGTGCGCCAGACCGTGCTCGGTGCCCAGGCACACCAGGACTTGCCGTTCGAGCGCCTGGTCGATGCGCTGAAGGTCGAACGCAGCCTGGCGCACGCGCCGCTGTTCCAGGTGATGTACAACCATCAGCCGCAGGTGGCCGACCTGGCCGCAGTCACCCTGAGCTCGGGGCTGGAGCTGTGCCCCCTGCAATGGCGCAGCCGCACCACCCAGTTCGACCTGAGCCTGGACACCTATGAGAAGGGCGGGGTGCTGCATGCCGCCTTCACGTACGCCTGCGACCTGTTCGACGCGGCCACCGTGCAGCGCATGGCCGAGCATTGGCAGACCCTGCTGCGCGCCCTGGTCGCGCAGCCACAAGCTGCCCTGTGGCAGCTGCCGATGCTCGACCAGGCGACCCTGCGCACGGTACTGCACGACTGGAACGCAACCGCCACGGATTATCCGCTGCACACCGCCGTGCACCAGCTGATCGAAGACCAGGTGCAGCGCACGCCGCAGGCACCGGCGCTGGTGTTCGGCGATACGGCACTGAGCTACGCCGAGCTGGATGCGCAGGCCAATCGCCTGGCCCATTACCTGCGCGCGCAGGGCGCCGGCGCCGACCGGCTGGTCGGCATCAGCGTGCAGCGCAGCGTCGAAATGGTGGTAGGCCTGCTGGCCATCCTCAAGGCCGGCGCCGCCTATGTGCCGCTGGACCCGGAATACCCTGCAGAGCGCCTGGCCTACATGATCGAGGACAGCGGCATCGCGCTGCTGCTCACCCAGCAGGCGTTGCTGGAAACCCTGCCGGTGCCGGCGGGCGTGCGCTGCGTGGCCCTCGACCAGTTGGCGCTGGACGCACTGCCGGCCACGGCGCTGAACCTGCCGGTGGTGGCCAGCCAGCTGGCCTACGTGATTTACACCTCCGGTTCAACCGGCCGCCCGAAAGGCGCGGGCAACAGCCATGCAGCCCTGACCAACCGGCTGTGCTGGATGCAGCAGGCCTATGGCCTGGATGGCAGCGACACGGTGCTGCAGAAGACCCCGTTCAGTTTCGACGTGTCGGTGTGGGAGTTCTTCTGGCCACTGATGACCGGCGCCCGCCTGGCGGTGGCGGCACCGGGCGAGCATCGTGACCCGGCGCGGCTGATCGCGACCCTGCAGCGCCATCAGGTGAGTACCCTGCATTTCGTCCCATCAATGCTCCAGGCCTTCATCCATGAGCCTGGCGTCGAGGCCTGCGCCAGCCTGCGGCGTATCGTCTGCAGTGGCGAGGCGCTGCCGGTGGATGCCCAGCAGCAAGTGTTCGCCAAGCTGCCGCAGGCAGGCCTGTACAACTTGTACGGCCCTACCGAGGCGGCCATCGACGTCACCCACTGGACCTGCGCCGAAGAGGGCCGCGACAGCGTGCCGATTGGCCTGCCCATCGCCAACCTGCGCACCTATGTGCTGGATGCCGGGCTGGAACCGGTCGCGCCCGGCGTGGCCGGCGAACTGTACCTGGGCGGTGTCGGCCTGGCCCGCGGTTACCATCGCCGCCCGGGGCTGACGGCCGAGCGCTTCGTCGCCGACCCGTTCGCCAGCGGCGAGCGCCTGTACCGCACCGGCGACCGTGTGCGCCAGCGCGGCGACGGCGTCATCGAATACCTGGGGCGCTTCGACCATCAAGTTAAGATCCGCGGTCTGCGCATCGAACTGGGCGAAATCGAAGCACGCCTGGCCCAGCATCCGAGTGTTCGCGAGGCGGTGGTGCTGGCCGTTGATGGCAAGCAGCTGGTTGCTTACCTGGTGCTCAACCAGCAGGTCCAAGGCTGGCAGCAGGTGCTCAAGGACTGGCTGCTGCAGGCCCTGCCCGAGTTCATGGTGCCCACCCATCTGCTGCCACTGGCCAGCCTGCCGCTGACACCCAACGGCAAGCTCGACCGCAAAGCCCTGCCGCAACCGCAGGCCAGCGCCCGCGGCGCCCATGTCGCACCAGGCAATGAAACCCAGCGCACCCTGGCCGACATCTGGTGCGCCGTACTCGGGGTGGAAAAGGTCGGCATCGACGACAACTTCTTCGAGCTGGGCGGCGATTCGATCATCGCCATCCAGGTGGTCAGCCGCGCCCGTCGCCAAGGCCTGCAGTTCAGCCCGCGTGATCTGTTCCAGTACCAGACCGTGCGCAGCCTGGCGGGCGCGGCGGGGCAGGCGGTGCAGGTCGAGGCGCAGCAGGGCCAGGTGCAGGGTGCGGCGCTGCTGAGCCCGATTCAATTGCAGTTCTTTGCCCAGGCCATGCCTGTGCGCGGCCACTGGAACCAGTCGCTGCTGTTGACCCCGCGCCAGGCGTTGGTGCCTGAGCGCCTGGCGGCGGCCGTGGCGCAGTTGCTGCGTCAGCACGACGCCCTGAACCTGCGTTTCAGTGAACGGGACGGCGACTGGCAGGCGTGGCATGCCGAAGGTGAGCAGGGGTTGCCGTTCGCCCAGCACCAAGTCGCCGATGAGCACGCACTGGCCGAGCTGTGCGAGGCCACCCAGCGCAGCCTCGACCTGGCCAACGGGCCGCTGCTGCGCGCCGCCCTGGTCCAGTTGGCGGATGGCAGCCAGCGCCTGTTGCTGGTGATCCACCACCTGGTGGTCGATGGCGTATCCTGGCGGTTACTGCTCGAAGACCTGCAACAGGCTTACCAGCAAGCCCCATTACCGGCCAAGACCAGCGCCTGGCAGGCCTGGGCGGCGCGGCTGCCGGGATTGGCCGAGCGCCACGCCGACGAGCTTGACTACTGGTGCGCGCAGACCGTGGCCGCCGAGCTGCCCTGCGACAACCCGCAAGGGCTGGCGAGCAACCGCCAGGGCCGCAAGCTTGAAGCCCGATTTGACGCAGCCTTCACCCGCCAGCTGTTGCAGGAGGCCCCGGCGGCCTACCGCACCCAGGCCAACGACCTGCTGCTGACTGCCCTGGCGCAGGCCGTGGCCGACTGGAGCGGGCAGGCCGAGGTGCTGGTGCAACTGGAAGGGCATGGCCGCGAAGAAGTGTTCGAAGACATCGACCTGTCGCGCACGGTTGGCTGGTTCACCACGCTGTTCCCGGTCCGCCTGACCCCGACACAGGCGCCGGGCAGCGCCATAAAGGCCATCAAGGAACAGCTGCGCAGCGTGCCGAACAAGGGCCTCGGCCACGGCCTGCTGCAACAGCTCGGCACCCCGGCGCAGCGCCAGGCCCTCGCCGCGCTGGCAACGCCACGCATCACCTTCAACTACCTGGGGCAGTTCGACCGCCAGTTCGACGACCAGGCCCTGTGGATCCCAGCCGTCGAGAGCAGCGGCCTGGCCCAGGATACCGATGCGCCGCTGGCCAACTGGTTGACCGTCGAAGGTCAGGTTTATGGTGGTGAGCTGGCGCTTCAGTTCGGTTTTAGTAGCCAGATGTATCAGCAGGCGACCATTGCCGAACTGCTGGCGCGCTTCAAGGCCCGCCTGAGCGAGCTGGTTGCTCACTGCTGCGCCCTGCAAGTGCCACAGGCCACTCCATCGGACTTCCCGCTCGCCGGCCTGGACCAGGCGGGGCTCGATGCGCTACCGCTGGGCTGTGCCGGGCTTGACGACTTGTTGCCACTGGCGCCGATGCAGCAAGGGCTTCTGTACCACAGCTTGCTCGGACAACAGAGCGCTAGCTATATCAACCAGATGCGTCTGGCGATCGAGGGCCTGGAGCCTGAACGTTTTCGTGATGCCTGGCAGGCCACCCTGCAGGCCCATCCCATGCTGCGTAGCGGGTTCGCCTGGGACGGTGAGTTGCAACAGCCGTTGCAGCGCGTGCAGCGCCAGGCGAGCCTGCCGTTCAGTTGTCTGGACTGGCGTGCCCGGACAGACCACCAGAAGGCGCTCGAGGCGTTGGCCCTCGAAGAGCGCGAACGTGGCTTCGACCTGCGCCAGGCGCCGTTGCTGCGCGTGGTGCTGGTGCGCCTCGGCCAGGCGCAGTGGGAGATGATCTACACCCACCATCATCTGTTGATGGACGGCTGGAGCAACGGCCTGCTGCTGGCGGAGGTGCTGCGTCGTTATAGTGGCCTGGCGGTGGCCGCGCCGGTTTCCAGCCAGCGTGATTACATTGCCTGGTGGCAGGCACAGGATGCAGTGGCCAGCGAAGCATTCTGGCGAGAGCGCCTGGCGTGCCTCGAAGCACCCACACTGCTGGCTAGCCAGTTGGCGGGCGGGGGTCAGGCTGGGCAGCGTGCGGATCTGCACCTGTCGCTCGATGCACAGCAGGTTGCCCGGCTGGAGGCTTTTGCCAAAGCCCGCAAGGTCACCTTCAACACCTTGGTGCAAGCCGCCTGGCTGCTCTTGCTGCAGCGCTATACCGGGCAGGCTTCGCCATGCTTCGGTGCCACCGTCGCCGGTCGCCCGTCCGCGCTGCCGGGGGCCGAGCAGCAGATTGGCTTGTTCATCAATACGTTGCCGGTGATCGCCTCGGCACCGCCGCAGGCTTCACTGGGGCAGTGGCTGGAGCACGTCCAGGTGCAGAACCTGGCCCTGCGCGAGCACGAACACACGCCGCTGGCCGACATCCAGCGTTGGGCCGGGCATGCCGGTGACGCCCTGTTCGATACCTTGCTGGTGTTCGAGAACTATCCGGTAGAACAGGTGCTCGAACAGGCGGCCGCCGAGGGGCTGCGGTTCGGCGAGGTGCGCAACCTGGAGCAGACCCATTATTCGCTGACCTTGATGCTGACCCTTGGGAGTACGCTGGCACTGCACTTCAACTACGACCGTGGCCAGATTGCCGACGCGCAATTGGCTCGCGTCGCCGAACACCTGATCAACCTTCTGCTGCAATTGCCGGCGCAGGCCGACAGGCCGCTTGCCGAGCTGTCGATGCTTGGCACCGACGAATGCCAGCACCTGTTGGTGGATTGGAATGACGATCAGCCTGGCCTGGCGGATGCACGTTGCATTCACGAGATGATCGAGCAGCGTGTGCGCACGCAGGGTGATGCGCTGGCGCTGATCGCCGGCACGCAACGCCTGAGCTACGCGCAACTCGATCGCCAGGCCAATCAGGTCGCCCATTGCCTGATCGAGCTGGGGGTAGGGCCAGAGGTGCGAGTTGGCGTGGCACTGCGCCGCGATGCGCAACTGCCGGTCGCCCTGCTGGGCGTACTGAAGGCCGGGGGTGCGTACGTTCCGTTGGACCCGGACTACCCGGCCGAACGGGTCGCCTACATGCTTGAAGACAGCCAGGCCAGCGTGTTGCTGACCGAGGACGGTGTACTCACACAGTTGCACGGCAGTTTACCCACCGTCCGAATGGGGCAGTTGGCCGATTACCCACAGCACTCTCCGTGCACGCAGGTCACTGCGGGCAATCTTGCCTACGTGATCTATACCTCTGGCTCCACCGGCCGGCCCAAAGGTGTGGCCATTACTCACCGCAACGTGCAGGCGCTGGTCGAGTGGACCGCTCAGGTCTTCAGTCCGCAGGACTTGCAAGGCGTGCTGGCATCGACCTCGGTGTGCTTCGACCTGTCGGTGTGGGAGCTGTTCGTGACCCTGGCCCTGGGCGGTCAGGTGATTCTTGCGCGCAATGCCCTGGAGCTCCCGCAGCTTCCTGCCCGTGAGCACGTGCGGCTGATCAACAGCGTGCCTTCGGCGGTCGCCGCGCTGGCCCGTGCGGGGCAGATTCCTGACAGCGTGCAAATCGTCAACCTGGCGGGTGAGCCACTCAAGCAGGCGCTTGTCGACACCCTGTATGCCAGTGGTTCGATCAAGCACGTCAACGACCTGTACGGGCCCTCGGAAGACACCACCTATTCCACCTGGGTGCGCCGCAGCGCCAACGGCCAGGCCAGCATCGGCCGGCCACTGAGCAACAGCAGCGGTTTCGTGCTTGACGACCTGCTGCAGCCAGTGCCCGGCGGACTTCGCGGCGAGCTCTATCTGGGCGGCGCCGGCGTCACCCGAGGCTACCTGTTGCGCCCGGGGTTGACTGCCGAGCGTTTCGTGCCCGACCCGTTCGGCAGCGCGGGCGGGCGCCTGTACCGTACCGGCGACCTGGTGCGCCTGGGCGCACAGGACAACCTTGAATACCTGGGTCGAGTCGACCATCAGGTGAAAATCCGCGGCCTGCGTATCGAACTGGGCGAGATCGAAGCACAGTTGCTGGCTTTGGCCGGGGTTCGCGAGGCCGTTGTGCTGGCCAGCAATGAGCAACTGGTGGCCTACCTGGTCGGCGACGAACAGCTCGCCGCCGCCGATAGCGTGCGTGAACAGCTGCGCCGGGTGTTGCCGGAATACATGGTCCCAGCGCAGGTGGTCAGGCTTGAACAGCTACCGCTCACACCCAACGGCAAACTTGACCGCAAGGCGTTGCCGACTGTGGCAAACGCCCCCCGCAAAGCCCTTTACAGAGCACCGCAATCGAGCCTGGAACAACAGCTGGCGGCGCTGTGGTGCGATGTCCTGCAGCTTGAGCGGGCAGGGCTGGACGATGACTTTTTCGAACTCGGTGGCCACTCGCTGCAACTGGTGATGATGCAGACGCGGGTGCGCGGCCTGCTGGGTATCGACGTGACCCTCAAGCAACTGCAGGGGCTGCGCACGCTCGGTGATCTGGCTACCTATCTACAACAGATGCAGTCCGAGCAAGGACAAGATCTGGAGCTCGAGCTGATTTTCGGCGCGCTCGACGAACTGGAGGAAGACAATGCTTAAGCAAGGTGGCGCACGCCCGGAACAACTGGTCGCCCGGATCAGGGCGCTGAGCGGCGACAAGCGCCGGCAATTGTTTGCGCGTCTGCGAGACATGGGCGTCAACGTCGCGCACTTGCCCATCGTGCCGGCCCAGGACAGTGGCCCGGCACCGTTGTCCTATGCCCAGCAGCGCCAGCACTTCCTCTGGCAGCTTGACCCGCAGGGTTGTGCGTACAACATCCCGGTGGCACTACGCCTGCGCGGCGCGCTCGACATCGATGCGCTGCGCCAGGCCCTTGAAGCGCTGGTCGAACGCCAGGCGAGCCTGCGCACCCGTTTCGTCGAAGCGCAGGGTGAGGTTTACCAGGTTGTGGACGATGCGTCGGGCGCAGTCCCCCTGTCGATTGACACTTCGCCAGTTTTCGCTCACTTGCGGGATAGGCACATCCAGACGCTCGTCGAAACGGAATTGCGCACGCCGTTCGACCTGGCCAACGAACCGCTGTGGCGTGTGCGACTGGTGGGCTTGGCTGAAGACGACTTCGTACTGTTGATGACGCTGCATCACGCGATCAGTGATGGGTGGTCGATGGGCGTGGTGGTCGATGAACTGCTGGCCTGTTATGGCGCGGCAGCGCAGGGACAGGCAACCGGCCTGGCAGCGTTGTCGATCCAGTACCACGACTATGCACGCTGGCAACGCGAATGGATGGAATCGGGCGAACTGCAGCGGCAGTTGGACTACTGGACCACCACGCTTGGCGAACTGCCACCGGTGCTGGCGCTGCCCACCGACCATCCGCGGCCACAGCATCAAAGCCTGCGTGGCGCGCGGCTGGCATTGCCGCTGCCGCCGATGCTGAGCGAAGCCTTGCATGCACTTGCCCAGCGCCAGGGCGCTACGGTGTTCATGCTGCTTCTGGCGTCGTTCGCCGTAGTGCTGCAACGTTGCAGCGGCCAGCACGACCTGCGCATCGGCGTGCCCAATGCCAATCGAAACCGCAGCGAGACCGAGCGCCTGGTAGGCCTGTTCGTCAACACTCAGGTACTGCGTCTGCAGGTCGATGACAGCCTGCCATTCGCACAGTGGTTGCACCAGGTCGAGCAGACGGTCAATGACGCTCAGGCCCACAGCGAGTTGCCGTTCGAACAGCTGGTAGAGGCCCTGCAGCCCGAGCGCAGCCTGGGGCATAACCCGCTGTTCCAGGTCATGCACAACCACCAGGTGAGCAAAGGGCAGACGCTGAAGGCCAGCCTGGGTGACTTGCAGATCGAAGGCCTGCCGCTGGAAGCCCAGACCGCTCAGCTTGACCTGACCCTGGAAACCCAGGATACCCCGGATGGCCTGTGTGCCAGCCTGGTCTATGCCACCGACCTGTTCGAGCCACAGACGGTGGCAAACCTGGGCCGCCACTGGCTGAACCTGCTGCAGTCCATTGTCTGCGCGCCGGAGACCCGAATCGGCGAACTGCCGATGCTGGACAACGACGAGCGCGTGCTGCTCGAGCAGTTCAACGCCACCACCACCCCCTACGACCTGACCCAGACCGTGCATGGCCTGTTCGAGCAGCAGGTGCAGGCCAACCCCGATGCGCCTGCCTTGCTGTTCGGCGAACAGCAACTGAGCTACGCCGAGCTCAATGCCCGGGCCAACCGCCTGGCGCACCGGCTGATCGCCGCCG
>Ga0213824_1001379_pt1 | contig 14226 bp, 14 predicted proteins | sample MC6MC0906MG_FD_179892 | JGI IMG/M metagenome (GOLD analysis project Ga0213824, IMG submission 179892) | Enriched soil aggregate microbial communities from Iowa State University, Ames, United States - MC6-MC0906-MG | ecosystem: Environmental > Terrestrial > Soil > Unclassified | place: USA: Iowa...
AACCCAAGCGCATACGGTCATTTTAGGCGCGATTGCCCAAGCGACAAAAAAGATTAAAATTGCCAGCTCGGCAACGGTGTTAAGTACATCAGACCCCGTTCGTGTGTATGAAGATTTTGCGACACTTGATTTAATCTCAAACGGTCGGGCTGAAATTGTTGCTGGACGTGGTTCACGCGTTGGGGCCTATAGCTTGCTTGGTTATGATGTACGTGATTATGAGGAACTATTTGAAGAAAAAATGGAGCTTTTGCTGAAATTAAATGCCGAAGAAAGGGTGACATGGGAAGGTCAATTCCGGGCACCACTGGAAAATGCATCTATTCTTCCGCAGCCTAAAAATGGTCATATGCCGATTTGGCGTGCTGTAGGCGGTCCGCCAGCGAGTGCCATTAAAGCAGGATATGCAGGTGTACCTATGATGCTGACAACACTTGGCGGCCCAGCGATTAATTTTAAAGTAGCTGTAGATGCTTATCGTGAGGCATTAGAGCGAAGCGGTTTTGACCCAGCAGCAATGCCAATTGCAACAACAAGCTTATTTTACACAGCAGAAAATTCACAGGATGCTCTTCGTGAATACTATCCACATCTGAATACCGGTATGCAGGCTTTACGAGGCGGCGGCTATCCAAAACAGCAATTTGCCCAAGCCATTGACTATCGTGATGCGTTAATGATAGGAAGCCCACAGCAAATAATTGAAAAAATGCTCTACCAATATGAACTATTCGGTCAACAGAGATTCATGGCACAAATTGACTTTGGCGGCGTGCCATTCGATAAAATTGCAAAAAATATTGAGCTGATTGCAACTGAAATTTTACCTGCAGTAAGAAAATTTACAGCTAAGAAATAGGAGGGACGGAAAATGAAAATAGTCGGCTTATCTGGTTCAAAAGTTGGTTCTAAAACAAGAACAGCAATGAACTACACATTAAAAGTAGCAAGTGAAAAATATCCAGAGGCAGATATTACGTTGATTGATTTAGCAGAATTCGATGTTCAGTTTAGTGATGGACGCAATTATTGGGAATACGATGGCGATACAAAATATGTAACAGAAACCATCATAGCAGCAGATGCTATCATTATTGGTACACCGGTGTTCCAAGCATCGATTCCAGGAACATTGAAGAATATATTTGATTTACTGCCAGTAAACGCATTTCGCGATAAAGTGGTAAGTATGCTTGTGACAGCTGGTACACCCAAGCATTACTTAGTGGTAGAACAACAATTAAAACCTATTTTGGCTTATATGAAAGCACAGATCGTTCAGACATATGTATTTATCGAAGAAAAGGATTTTTATCGAAAAGAAATTACAAATGATGATGTGTTATTCAGAATCGAGCGTTTGGTCGAAGATACAGTAGTACTAACGGACACCTATACGAGTATTCGTGAAGCGAAAGAAGCAGTATACGATTTTTGAAGCAAGGGGACAGTTCTTATGCTTTACTTTATAGAAGCATAAGAACTGTCCCTTGTTTCTATCCTCGAGCTGCTAATATTTTCCTCTATTAATAGAGGAAGAATGATTCGAACGGTTGTTCCTTTTTGAGGCACGCTTTTTACATTAATGGATCCTTCGTGTAGAAGTACCAATTGTTTGGTGATGGCCATTCCAAGTCCAGTTCCGCTGCCGGAGTCGCTTGTATTGGTGCCCCGGTAGTAGCGGTGGAAGAGTTTATTGAGTGTTTCATTGTCCATGCCGATGCCATCATCTTCAATAGTAATCAGCATAAGATGTTGTTCAATAGCTGAAATCGATATTGTAATCTTCGTACCAGAAGGATTATATTTGACGGCATTCGCTAGCAGGTTATCAATAATCCGTTGAAACCATTTGGGATCAATCGATGCGAAAATAGTTCCATTATACGGCTTGAAGAGAAATTCCTTATCATTATTAATTGGATCATTGATGAAATGAATAATAGTTAGACGGATGAATTCATTTATGTCTACCTGTTCTTTTGCAATTGGCAGAGCCTGATTTTTTAAGCGATAGGTTAATGTTAAGTCCTCAAGTAAGTTCATCATATAGGTTGATTTTTCCGTTATGATTCCGGCGAATTCCCTTGTCTCTCCCTCTGTCCAGGAATAATTTTCGGATTCAAGCATTTGCGCATAACCGGAAATGGAGGAAAGCGGCGTTTTTAAGTCATGGGAAAGACCGCTAATCCATTCTTCACGGGTTTGTTTCATTTTCCGCCGTTGTGCTTCGTTTTGTTTTAGTATCTCTGTTAATTGTGAAAGGGTTGCAATAAGATCCTTGTACAAACGATACTTTCTTTTTAGTTTTCCCTTTTTATTTAACGTCAACGGGCGTTGATGGAGATCATGCGGCTCTTCAAATAAACCACTGCCAAGATTTTGTATCCATTTCATCATCGTGATCAATGGAACACCGAATTTTCGTGCATACCAAAATGTACCCATCAACAATAGCAGAAATAATAATACAGGAATGACGACGAAACCTTTACTCATCGTTTTAGCCAAGCTTACTTCAAGATTTGGGGTTGAACTTGAATCATGTAAGCCAACAATGATTGTTTGTTTTGACTTTGCATCAAAGTAAGCGGCAATGGAGTCGTGTTTTTTCTTTGATAGGCTGTGAAGATCCTTAATCGAGTATGTAGTGGGTTCCTTATGTGTACCGTATTGATCTACTACTTTTCCGGTTGGATCAATCAATTGTGCCCAGCCATTTTCTTCATTCATTTGTTGAAGAGTGGCAGAGGTAAGTTGAAGCTGATGATTTTTCCAATTGATATTTGCCTTCATTTCGTTTAATAAGCTAGTCTCCGTAATCTTTCTTCCGAATAAAATCAAGTACGGCTGCGGATATGTTTTTTTTAACAGCCAATGCGTGTATTCTTCAGGGGCGGTGCTATCTTGCAGCAGTAAAGCAGCCACCTCACTTTGTGTAAACTGGGTCGGGACTTGTTCAGGTGCATGGTAGGATCCAATGACATCGCCTTTTTGATTTAGGACAAGGAGCCATCCGTTTTGGTTCGCCGCGAGCTGTTTTAATTCATTATCAAATGTTGCTTTATTCCCATGTATCGTAATCCTATTAGAAAAAAAAGAGTCATCTGCCTTAGATAGGTCCTGGGTAACCTCATTATTCATAATCGAAAAGCCAATGATTCCCCAAATGAAGATTAATAGAAAGAAAAATAGGAAAAAAACAAGGATTAACTGGATAAAAAATTGAACAATAAAACGTTTATGAATGTTCATGGCAGCCACCATCGGGTACAAATTTATAGCCAAGCCCTCTTACGGTAATAATATGACGCGGCTTACTAGGATTGTCCTCGATTTTTTCCCGAAGCTTTCTAATATGGACCATAACGGTATTATCCTCACCTAGAAATTCTTCGCCCCACACTTTCTCATAAAGCTGGTTTTTACTAAATAGCTGATTTGGATGTTTACAGAAGAAAAGAAGGAGCTGATAGACCTGTGCTGGTAATTCTACTGTCCTTCCATTTACGGTCACTTCCCCAGAGAGTGTGTTTACATGGAGGGGTCCAAATTGGTAAAGCGTTTTAGAAGTATTTGTGATTTTTCCAGTGTGACGACGTAAATGGGCTTTAATCCTTGCAACGACTTCAAGGGGATTAAAGGGTTTTGTGATATAATCATCTGCGCCTAATGCAAAGCCTGAAAGTTTATCTAAATCTGTTGACCGAGCTGTCAGAAAGAATATAGGGGCATCGGTCGTTTCCCTAATGAGAGGGCAAATTTCAAAACCGCTGCGATTTGGAAGCATCACATCCAAAAGGATTAAGTCATATTGTTTGGCTCGACATAAGGCAAGAGCCTCCTCAGCTGTACCTGCCGTATCAATAAAGTTAAATGCTTCTTTTTTTAGAATCGTTGTTAACATATGTAAAATGGCTTTCTCATCATCGACAATTAATAATTGTGGTTCGTGCATAAAGAAACTCCTATCCTATTTCAATCTATAAATTATCATATCATTCAGCTGTAAAAAATCTAGGAATTAAGGAAAAATTAAGGTGGATTTTCGAATGGCTTAAGAAAGGAAAACTATAATGATGGTAAATCGTTAAAGGAGATTAATAGTAGAATGAAAGTAGAAAGGGGAATTCAAATATGTACGTGATCGGTAAAAGGGAATTTATAAGCCTATTCAAAGGGATTAAATCGTGTATAGTCATTGCGATTTTATTGATAACCTCCTATTATTCAGCAAAGTTCGCTGATTTTTTAATTTCGGGGATTGAGCTTTCAGCAAAAGAAGCTGAAAATATTCACACGTTTGGTCTTTTGGGATTGTTGTTATTCCTAGGCCAATTATTTATAGCAGGACTCTCCCATGATACAATTAACCAAGAGACACACGAACGCACGATGCGATTTTTAGTAACAAGAACGTCAAGAACCTCCATTTTACTTGGGAAGTTTTTCGGTATTTGGATGTTTTGGTTTAGTTGTTTGACGGTTTCCTTCTTGCTTACCAGTATTTTTGCACAGAAGATCGATTTTTTCATTTTCTCTCAGACTATAAGTTTAGTAACCATTCAAATATCCTTCACTATCCTGCTTTCTGTCCTAATTCCTAAGCCTGGGTTTACGATGTTTCTAGGGATTGTGTTTGGATTGGCTTTTCCGATTTTGGGATTCTGGGTTGTGTTTACATCGAATGTTTGGGTAAGCTGGATGAAGTTTTTTACGCCCTTTTATTATTTGGAGCGCGATGACTTTACGTTTATAGTGATTTTTATATTATCAGGTGTCATTCTCTTTTTCGCCAATTTCATTTTTAAAAGGAGGGAATGCTGATGATTGCCATCGAAACAAAACAGCTGAAGAAATCGTATGGATCAGTGCCAATCGTAAAAGGAATTGATCTAATCGTAGAAAAAGGGGAAATCTTTGGATTCTTAGGACGTAACGGAGCTGGTAAATCCACTTTTATTAACATATTAACCGACATAATTCAACCAAGCTTTGGTACATACTCACTGTTAGGCGTAGAAGGTCCCAATGATCAAGTAAAGAAACGAGTTGGAGTAATGCCTGATTACTCCACTTTATATGGCTCTTTAACCGCAATGGAGCATTTAAAATATCTTTCGGCTTTGTCAGGAAAGCCGGCCGGAAAGGAATGGTGTTTGGAAGTCCTAAAGTTAGTGGGCCTGGAATCGCATGCTCGAAAAAAAGTGGCTAAATTCTCATTTGGAATGAAAAAGAAATTAGGGATTGCACTGGCCATCATCCATGATCCTGAACTCCTTTTCCTTGATGAACCCACTTCCGGTTTAGATGCAGAATCTGCGATTCATATCCATAAGCTAATTCGCGGGCTGCAAAAAAGAGGGAAGACGATATTTATGACATCCCATAATCTGGCTGAAGTAGAGAAGCTGTGTACCCGAATTGCGATTATGAAAGAAGGACAGATTGTCAAAAGCGGCACAATGGATGAGCTTAGAGACTTCTATCGGTCGACCATCAAGGTTAAGATCAAGCATTCTCCGGTACCGAAGTCGGAACAGTTGAACTTACATCAGTGGCTCGAGTCAGCTGGAACAGATCTAGAAATGAATGATCCCTATGTAACCATCACGGTAAATGATGAGAAAAGAATTGCTGAAATAATTCGTGCGTTTCAGCAGTGCAGGGCAGATGTACTTCGTGTTGAAGTGGAAGAACCATCGCTTGAAGACATATTTCTAGATGAATAGATCAATGTCTAACTAAACATTTCGTCATCGAAAGACAGAAGGTGATTTTTATGTATCCTCAAATGAATGAACCTCAAAAACGATTATCTAAGGATGCGGTGAAAGTATGGATTATAAGTGAAACGATTATGAATGTAATTGGATTCATTATCCTTGGTATTTTACTCTATCTGGACTATCGTTTTTCATGGAAAGAATGGATTGGCTGGATTATAAAGGGACTGCTCCCAATCGCTGTGTTAGGTGCAGTCTGGTCATGGATTAGTCCGTTTTTACTTTATAAAAATTGGCGTTATGATGTCGATGAAGAGTTTTTGCAATTAAAATCAGGTGTAGTAAATGAAACGCATCAACTTGTCCCAATGACCAAAATACAATCAGTAGCAACCAAACAAGGGCCGCTGCTCAGAAAATATAGGCTTTGCTCTGTTTCCATTGAAACGATGGGCTCCTCTCACACAATACCTGCCCTTCCGAAAGAGATTGCCATTGAGTTAAGGAACCAAATTGCTCATTATGCAAAAATTAAGGAAGTGGAGTCATGACAAAAGTAAAACGGTACCACCCACTTCTTATGCTTTTTGATATATGGCAGCTACTAAAGAACATTTTTTTCATTTTTATTTTTTTGTTTGTAATCAAGGCAGGTTCACAATCACTCTTTATTACATATGGCAGGCTGCTTTTTTTTATAGTTTGTGGAATATCGTTTATTTACATTACTTTAAAATGGTTCACCCATAAATATGCGCTCGATGATCGGTGTTTTTATCTTTACAAAGGAATTTTCAGCAAATCGGAGCGGACTATTCCATTTTCAAAAATTCAAAATGTTAACAGTCATACCTCTCTATTTCATCGGATGTTTAATGTGACTTCCATCAGCTTTGAAACAGGAATGCCAGGTGAAGAAGCCGCTGTTAAATACGAAGTAGTTTCCAAAAAAGAAGCAGAGCGAATGGAAGAATATATAGCAAGTGTCGTACGCGAAGATGCTATGAATCTGAATCCTTCGGAAATGGCTGTGGAAAAGGAAGATTCCAACCGAACCATTCATTTTAAGCCAATGAAAAAGGATATCTTAAAAGCCAGCTTTACTTCTTTAAGCTTTCTCCTCTTCATCCCTTTACTGCTTTCTTTTTATTCCAAAGTGGATGATATCTTTCATGTGGTGGAACAAACAAAGGGGATTTTTTTCTCTATCATCGGTTCTTGGTGGATTGTTACAACCATCGTAATTGTTCTCATCATAGCTTCTGTGGGTTTCGGAATCGCGCGGACATTTTTAAAATATGGAAAGTATGAAATTTCCTCCGACCAAGATCGCATTTACATTACAAAAGGCGTCCTCGATGAAACGGCCTTTTCCATTGCAAAAGAAAAAGTGCAAGCAATTGAAATAAAACAGTCCATTCTGAAAAGATTGCTAGGCTTTGCTGAAGTGAAACTGACTAGTGCTGGGAGCTTAAGTTTAGGGGAAGAGACACATGAAATTAATTCACTGTATCCTTTCCTTCCGGTCGGGCGTGCCTATGATATGGTATCGGAAATTTTACCTGCTTATGAAGTTACACAAAAGATGAAGCGCCTCCCTAAAAAATCATTATGGGTTCGCGTGTTTAGCCCAAGTTGGATATGGATGATAGCATCTGCTGCTCTGTATTATTTTAAGCCAGCTGTTTTAGGAATAGAGCAAGCATGGTGGATTATATCGGCTGCTCTGTTAATGGTGATCGTTGCAGCAAGATGGTTAGATTTCTTACATACCCAATATATTTTGAATGATCGTTTTATTCAACTCAAAACAGGCAGTCTGACCACATCTTTATTTGTTTCCAAACGAGATAAAGTGATTGAAGTAAAAGTAACCCGGAATATTTTTCAAAAGTGGATAGGCCTTGCCTCAATAGAGACGATTAATCGAGCAAAACCGATACAGCATAATGGGATTAAGGATGTGCCAGTAGAATTTGCTGGATTGTTTTACAAGTGGTATATAGGACGCAGAAAGGAAATTGAAATTGAATAAAAATGGTAACCATTTTGTCTACCAATGGTATTCACGAGAAAGTGTTAACTAACTAATCGATTGACAAAAATTGCGAATTTCGTAGTCAGTCCTCTGCTGCATGAAAGTGGCGGGGGGCTGACCTCTTTTTTGGCTAATAGGAAAGTATAAATTTTTCAAATTTATACTTTCCTAACGCATAAGTGCAACTACGCCTCTGTCTTCGCCCTTAGGGGCTCGCCAATCGGCGAGTTTTCTTTAAGTTAAGGACATATGTCCTTCCTTAAACTATGTTTATATCTTTTAATAAAAGAGAGATCTAAACTAGGAGGAGAACCTGTGAAAGGGAGTTTATTTGCATTTTTAGGCGGGGCTTTTATTACCCTGCAAGGTGTAGTGATTACCAGGATTAGCCAAGATATTGGTACTTGGCAGGCGGCGGTGATTACCCATTTAACCGGATTCCTATTGGCTTTATTTATTCTAATGTTTGTTCGAGACGGAAATTGGCAAAGGCTTAAGCAAGTGAAACCGTTATATTTGACTGGCGGGGCTTTAGGGGCGGTTATTATTTTTAGTAATGTTACCGCTATTCAGCTTACAGGTGTTACACTTACCGTATCTGCTATGTTAATAGCCCAGTTGTGTCTGACATTTATTATTGATAGTACCGGATGGTTTGGCGTTGTGAAACAGAAGATGAGACTGCCACAGTTCATCGGGATCGGAATGATGATTGCCGGTGTGGTAATCCTAAAGTTCTAAGTGTACTAATATTCTAGATTGAGACTGTGTCAGGCTGGAGGAGAAATTGGTAATGAAAAAAATGAAAGATCAGGAGCAAATAGATCAATATTTACAGGCATATCAAATTAAATCGATATTCAATGAACCGTTACTGCCGTATTTAGAGCTCTACAGCTTTGAGCAAGGGGAACTTATTTGTTCCCAAGGTGACCCTTCACAGTATCTATATGTACTTGTTAAAGGAAAAATTAAAATCTCTACCACCTCTCCAGAAGGCAAAACACTTATCCTCTCATTTAAAACACCTCTTGAAGTGATTGGGGATGTTGAATACGTACGGGGTATTGATTTTATCAATACGGTTGAGGCCGTATCGTCTGTCATGATGATCGGTATACACTATCGTTGGTTGAAAAATTATGGAAAGGACCATTCGCCGCTGCTGCAATTTTTGCTAGACATCATTACAAAAAAGTTTACTATTAAATCTACTTCTTTGAGTTTCAATTTGATGTATCCAGTGGAAGTGCGATTGGCTAGTTATCTTTTGTCTGTCTCCTTTGATGAATCTGATTCATTATGTAATGTTCAACTAAGCATTAGTATAAAAGATGCAGCAAATTTAATTGGAACCAGCTATCGGCATCTAAATCGCGTCATCGCACAGTTCTGTAAAGAGGGTCTGGTTGAGCGGAACAATGGTTTTATCCTTGTTAAGGACAGGGAAGGATTAAGTGCAATTGCAGGTCATAATATCTACGAATAAACTCATTCATTGCACTATGCTAGTATGCACTAGATAAAGGGAGTAAAGATTATGATTCTAGGAATAGTATTCGCGATTATCGCAGGTTCGCTTGTAAGTATGCAAAATATTTTTAACAGTAAGGTCAATGAACATGAAGGAACTTGGACAACAACTTCATTAGTATTAGGCCTGGGTTTTCTATCTTCACTGATAATAGGCTTAATTTTTGAAGGAAAATATTTATTTATCTTGGAAAACATGAAGCCTTGGTACTGGGGCGCCGGTATAATCGGAGTTGGTGTAGTAACCTGTGTGGTGCAGGGGATAAGGCATCTTGGCCCAACCTATGCCATTTCCATTGTTTTGACATCACAACTAGGCTTTGCACTATTGTTGGATTCGCTAGGCTGGCTGGGGCTTGATAAAGTTCCGTTTACTTCCAAGCAAATGATCGGTGTACTGGTTATAGTAAGCGGTATCATTGTATTTAAAATAGGCGGTAAAAGTGAGAACCAGGAGCCGGCTAAGACGAATTAAAATAGTTATCACGGTTTCATACCGTAAAACAAAAGCAGAGTATGGGGAGAGCATCATGAAAAAATATCGGACTTTATTATTTGATGTAGATGATACATTATTGGATTTTGCTGCAGCAGAAAAGGAAGCACTTCGCATGCTTTTTGAGGAGAAAGGTATACCCTTAACCGCTGAAATGGAATCTCATTATAAAAAAATCAATCATGGCCTCTGGAAGTCCTTTGAAGAAGGAAAAATTGATCGTGATGAGGTAATCAATACGCGTTTTTCACTTTTATTTAAGGAATACGGTCAAGTAGTAGATGGGGCATTATTAGAAAAAAGCTATCGCAGTTATTTAGAAGATGGACATCAGCTTGTGAATGGAGCATTTGAATTAATAACAGACCTGCAACATCAATATGACTTATATATTGTGACAAATGGGGTTTCCAAGACACAAGATAAGCGTTTGCGTGCGTCAGGATTACATCCAATCTTTAAAGGTATTTTTGTTTCCGAGGATACAGGCTATCAAAAGCCAATGAAGGAGTATTTTGATTATGTCTCTGCCCGAATTCCTGACTTTTCTGCTGAGCAAACACTAATTATTGGAGATTCCTTAAGCTCGGATATTAAAGGCGGACAGCAAGCGGGGCTAGACACATGTTGGTTCAACCCCGATAAAAAAACAAATGACACGGAAATTGTTCCAACGTATCAAATCCACCAGCTTGATGAACTGTATCGAATAATTGGATAACCATGAGAATAGGGAATATTAATTAATAATCAAGGAATTTTCAATAAAACAGTTATACCTGTATAATGAGATCAAACTGATTAGAAGGTGATCCCTCTATGCGTTATTTAATTATCTTGTTTATTGCTATTCCTGCAGCAGAAATAGGTTTACTCCTCTTATCAGGAAAAACAATTGGAGTTTGGCCAACAATAGTCCTCATTATTTTGACTGGGGTAATTGGAGCGTATTTAGCTAAGAGAGAAGGCCTGCAAACGATTCGGAAGGCACAGGAGCAGCTAAGAAATGGTCAAATTCCAGGTGAGGCTGTATTAGATGGCATATGTATATTAATTGGCGGAATACTTTTGCTATTACCGGGTTTTATTACCGACATTAGCGGCTTTTTATTGCTTTTCCCCCCAACAAGACGACTAGTTAAATTCCTAATGATTAATTCTATTCGAAAAAAGATTAAAAGAGGCAATATAAAAATAATAAAATGAACAAACGTCAATCTTCTTGGAAGTTGGCGTTTTTTTTATTAACAATCAGTACACGTTATACCATTGTTTATTTTTTTCAATGCTCCTTGGATATTTGAATCGTTGTGCGTCTATATGAAAAATCCAGTTTGTTTTAGAAAGGTCTAGATTAATGAAAGGATCAACCATAACTGTGAAAAATAATTTATAATGGAATTATATTGATAATGGGGTAAATCCATAACGAACGAAATATTTAGTTCTTGAAAACCGTTTAAGGAAGGAAAATGATTATGTCAAATTATTGGGGTAGGCCTAAATTAAAAATTCCAAAGTCAAAGAGTGAATGGATTTGGGATTTTATCGGATATTTATGTTATTTTGGATCAATCATTGTTTTACTTTATGTTTGGAGAACACTTCCTGAAGAAGTACCTGCCCATTACAATGCTGCAGGTGAGGTGGACCGCTTGGGATCAAAAGGGGAACTTCTTATTTTACCTATTGTGGGGGTATTCATTGCTCTTTTAATGACCGTTTTAGAAAAATTCCCTGAAGTACATAATTATCCTAAACGATTTAATGAATCGAACGCGGAACAGTTTTATTTAAATAGCCGAAAACTTGTTAATCAGATAAAAAATATTTGTCTCATACTTTTTTCGCTCATCTTATTTGAATCTATTTCCATTGCTTTAGACTGGGGTTTCAGGTTTGGAATATGGTTTTTACCGATCACGATTATTGGCACTGTTATTCCAATAGTTTTTGGAATACTTAAAATGAAAAGGATTAAATAATCGAAGCATAAGAACCGTCCCTTTGCTTCCCCCTTGCATATACTATATAATTATTCATATATTTTTGAAATTAAAGGCTTTGAGAAGGAAAAGTAAATTGGGCAGTATTTGATAGAGAGCTTCTGATGGTGGAAATGAAGTAAATGAACCCTTTTGAAAATGACCTTTGAGCTTCGTACCGAACGCTTATGGCAAGTAGGCTGCGACGGGAATGGCACTCGTTATTACAGCAGCAGTATCTCTTAAAAAGACGTACTGATCGAGGCAAATAGTGTGAGCTATTTGTAAATGTAGGTGGTAACACGGGTATACTCGTCCTAATCGTAATGATTAGGGCGTTTTTTTATTTTATTTTTGGGAGGAATACAAAATGACAATTGTAATCGGAGGGGCATGGCCATATGCCAATGGATCGTTACATCTAGGTCATATTGCGGCATTATTGCCAGGAGATATTTTAGCAAGGTATTACAGACAAAAAGGAGAGAAAGTCCTTTACGTTTCAGGTAGTGACTGTAATGGCACACCGATCTCGATTCGGGCTAATCAAGAACATACAACAACAGAGAAAATCGCCAACCGGTACCATGAGGAGTTTATAGAGTGTTTTAGAAAATTAGGATTTACCTATAATCTTTACACACGAACGGATGCCAAACATCATCATGAATCCGTTCAAAGCATATTTTTAAAACTATTGGAAAATGGCTATTTATATCCGAAAAAGATTGAGCAAGCGTATTGTGAACATGACAAGCAGTTTCTGCCGGATCGTTTTGTAGAGGGGATTTGTCCTAATTGTGGGGCAAAGGCGAGAGGAGATCAATGTGATAATTGTTCAAAAATTCTCGACCCACTGGATTTACTTGAAAAAAGATGTAAAATTTGCGGAAATGAGCCGGTTATTAAGGAAACGGAGCATTTTTATTTTGCCTTTAGTCAATTTCAACATGAGTTAGAGTACTTCGTCAACAAAGCGGATGAGGATCATCGCTGGCGGGAAAATGCTGTGGTGTTAACGAAAAGATACTTGCAAGAAGGCGTTCCAGATAGAGCTGTTACACGAGACTTGCCAAATGGTGTGGATGTTCCAGTTGCAGGATTTGAAGGGAAGAAAATTTATGTTTGGATCGAAGCAGTTTCGGGATATTTGACGGCCAGTTTAGAATGGGCTAAACAAAATGGTGAAAGTATTGAACAGTTATGGAATGAAGATACAGTTTCTTATTATGTACACGGGAAGGATAATATCCCATTCCATACGGTTATTTGGCCCGCTATCCTAATGGGGATTAAGAGCAATGCTTTACCGACACATATTATTTCGAATGAATATTTGACACTGGAGAAAAGAAAGTTATCAACGAGCCAAAATTGGGCGGTCTGGGTCCCATACATGTTAAGCAAATATGATCCGGATTCTATTCGCTACTTCTTAACAATCAATGCTCCAGAAAATCGCGATACCGATTTCTCATGGCGTGAATTTATTTATAGTCACAATGGTGAACTGCTTGGGGCATATGGAAATTTCGTTAATCGCACGTTAAAGTTTATTGAAAAATCGTTTGGTGGCAGAATACCGCAAGTTGAAGTAGAAACGCAGATTAAGGAAAATACAATCGAACTTTTCAACACTTCAGGAGACTTAATTGAAAATGGGCATTTTAAAAAAGCGATAGAGGGAATTTTCCAATATATTCGTGGTGCAAACCGTTATTTTGATGAACAACAACCTTGGATTCAAATAAAGGATAATCCTATTAAGGGCGATGTTACGTTAGCAACGTGTACGTATATCATTTCGAATTTAGCCCAATTACTGCAGCCGTTTTTGCCCTTTTCCTCAGAAAAAATTCGAAAAATGTTAGGCATCTTAACGGTTGAATGGCATGAACAATCACAACTGCCATGTAAAATTGAGTCCGTTTTACCATTGTTTGATCGCTTAGATATTCATTTGATTGAAGAAGAATATAATCATTTGGTTAATTCATCTAAATGAGAATTAATATCCACGCCGGCTGAACTTCCCCATAAAAACAAATCAAACGATTGATTAAACCGCTGGAGGCGTTGGCATATCTGCATTTCAAAACTAAACAAACGATTAATTAAATCTTTAGAGCCAAAGCAGTGTTGGTTTGAAAAAACAAATCAAACGATTGATTAAACCGCTGAAGGCGTTGGTATACCTGGCATTTCAAAACTAAACAAACGATTGATTAGATCTTTAGAGCCAAAGCAGTGCTTCAGCGCGACCAATATGAAGATGGTAAGGAGTTTGCCCAACTTGCTGCCAAGGTTCTTTACAATTTTTAAACTCTGCCCGTAAGGAACAAGTATATTAAGAGAATTAAATAATATTATCGTGATATGAGCACCTACATTATTACTAGGTGCTTTAAAGTGTTTGAAAATAGTAACATTCAAATAGATGGAAATATT
>Ga0213824_1001389_pt1 | contig 14188 bp, 13 predicted proteins | sample MC6MC0906MG_FD_179892 | JGI IMG/M metagenome (GOLD analysis project Ga0213824, IMG submission 179892) | Enriched soil aggregate microbial communities from Iowa State University, Ames, United States - MC6-MC0906-MG | ecosystem: Environmental > Terrestrial > Soil > Unclassified | place: USA: Iowa...
TCCAAAGCCGGAGTGAGGGCACACCGAGCCTAGGCGAGGTGCCGAGTGTTGGGGCGAAGCGTTTTTGGTTACTTTTGGCGCTCTTCCAAAAGTGACCCGCTGTAAGAGCGGAACCCTAAGTGGCCGTGACCGCAGCAACGGATATGTACTCAATCAAATCCAACGACATGGTCGGCCCGAAGGCCGCCACGGAAACAAGCCCCCTCCCACAATTTTTACCGCACCAGCCGAAGTTACACCTTGAACCGCGCCACCGTCTGATGCAGCGTCCCCGCCATCCCGGCCAGGTCATGCCCCGCCGTCTCGGTGTGTATCGCGCCCTGCAACACCTGCTGGGACAGGTTGCGAATGCCCACCAGGTTGCGATCCACTTCCCGCGCCACCAGCGCCTGTTCTTCGGTGGCGCTGGCAATCATCATATTGCGTTCGTTGATCTGCGAGATCGACCGGGTGATCTCGTCCAGCGCTTCTCCCGAACGTTGCGCCACGCTCAAGGTCGCCTGTACCCGCTCGCTGCTGCTGTGCATGGCGGCCACGGCGTGTTCGGTGTCCTGGCGGATATTGCCGATCATCTGCTCGATCTCCTGGGTCGAGACCTGGGTGCGGTGGGCCAACGCGCGCACTTCATCGGCGACCACTGCAAACCCGCGCCCGGCTTCCCCGGCGCGGGCCGCTTCGATGGCCGCGTTCAACGCCAGCAGGTTGGTCTGGTCGGCAATGCTGCGGATCACTTCGAGCACGCTGCTGATGTCTTGCACACGGCCGGCCAGCTGCTGGATACGCTCCGAGGTTTCCACCACGCCGGTGGCCAAGGTATTGATCGATGCCACGGTTTCCTGCACCTGCGCCTGTCCACGCTGGGCGGTCTGCTCCGACAGGCGCGAGGCTTCGCTGGTGCTCACGGCATTGCGTGCCACCTCGTCGACGGCGGCGGTCATTTCATTCACCGCCGTGGCGGCCTGTTCGATTTCCTGGCCCTGCAACTGCAGGCTGCTGCTGGTCTGGCCGCTGACCGCGCTCAACTCTTCCGACGAGCTGGCCACGCCGTCCACCGACGCGGCGATATGGCGGACCATCTGGTTAAGGTTCTGCTGCATCTGGTGCAGATTGCGCATCACACTGCCGTCGATACTGTTGCCCAACGGCACCTCGAGGGTCAGGTCACCCTCGGCGATGTGGCTCAACACCCGCGCCACTTCATCCGGCTCGCCGCCCAGCGGGCGGGTGACGCTGCGCGTGACGATCACCGCCGCCACCACCACCAGGGCCAGGCACAGCAGGAACAGCCCGAGCATGGTGCCTCGCGCCTCGTCATACAGGGTTTGCGCGGCCTGCTGACGCTCGGCGAACAGCCGCCCCTGCATGGCCATCAGCGCATCCAGGCTCTTGAACACCTCAAGCTCGGCCGGGATCACCTGCTGTTTGAGCTGGGCCAGGCCCTGCTCGCGCGCCCCTTGCCGGATCAGCGCCTGCACCTGGGTGAAGGCCGCCACGTAGGCTTCGCGGTGGGTTTTCAAGGTGGCATAGGCGGCCTTGCCTTCGGCGGTGTCGAGCAGCGGTTCGAGGGTGGCGAACGCCTGGGTGATGCGCTCGCGCGTGGTGCCGATGGAGGCCTGGGCCTGTTGGTTGTCCTGGTCGATCAGCAGGTCGCGGGTGTTGCGCCCGTTATCGCGCACCCCGGTGGCGATCACCATGATCGGCGCAATTCTGGGCCAGTCCTGCTGTACGATCTGCTCGGACTGCTGCTTGAGGGTCGCCAGGTCGTGAAGGGCGTAAAACACCAAGCCGACCAGCGCCAGCGGCGCAATCGCGAAACCGATGACAATGCGTTGTGCCGTGGTTAATTGCTTCATTGTGATAGTCCCTGATGAAAACCTGCCCGTCATGGGCAGCATCTATAAAAATCCGCTTGAGGGCGCCGATCACCCTCGCAATACAAAAGCAGGAAACAATTCGCGCAATCGGCCCCATAACTCCGGCAAGGCAGCCTGTGCCGGTGAACTCGACAATTGCGTATCGAGCATGCTGGCCGTGCGCACCATTTGCACCGCAAAGCGTTGCACACCGTTGGCTTGCAAACGCTGGGCCAGCAACAGCAACCGAGGGGGGTCGATCAAATGCCAATGCACCGTGGTACGGCACTCGTATTCCACGCCGCTGGCCAACAGGGTGTCGAGGCTGCGCCAGTTGGCGGCACCGCTGTTCCTGACCTGGGTAATCGACTGGCAATCCTCGGCCAGCGCCTTGACGTCGAAGCCGACCCAATCGGCATGCCGCAACGCATTGGCAAACCCTGCCGGCTTGATCCCGGCGCTGTGCAGGCCGACGCGAAAACCCATCGCCCGCACTTCATCCATGGCGGCCGGCAAGCCTTCCTGCAAGGTCGGCTCGCCGCCGCTGAACACCACGGCGTCGAGCAAGTCCTTGCGCCGCTGCAAAAACAGCAACACCCGGCGCCAATCCACCTCCGTGCTACCGCGCGGCGGGATCAGGTCCGGGTTGTGGCAGTAACGACAGCGCCAGGCACAGCCCTGGCAAAACAGCACACAGGCGAGCATGCCGGGGTAGTCGAGGGTGGTCAGGGGCACCAGGCCCCCGACCCGTAGCGCTCGACTCATTGGCGCCCGGCCACGGCGGCCGTTTCAGTGAAATGCACCCGCTCCTTGTGCTCGGATTGTTTGCCGGGATTGAACGCCGACACGGGCCGGTGATAGCCCATCACCCGGGTCCAGACTTCGCAGCGCTGACGTTGTGGCTGGGATGCTTGCATGGTGAATCTCCTTGCGGGTTGGAAGATCGGTTCAGTGCGCAGCGGCCAGTGCCAGCACTTCATCGCACTTGGGACAGAACTCATGCTCACCGGCGAGGTAACCGTGCACCGGGCAGATCGAGAACGTCGGGGTGATCGTCAGGTACGGCAGGCGGAAACGTCCCAACGCCTTGCGCACCAGCTGCTTGCAGGCCTGGGCCGAGGAAATCTGCTCGGCCATGTACAGGTGCAACACGGTGCCGCCGGTGTACTTGCATTGCAGTTCGTCTTGCAGCTCCAGGGCTTCGAAGGGGTCCTGGGTAAAGCCCACCGGCAGTTGCGAGGAGTTGGTGTAGTACGGCGCGACGTCGCTGCCGGCCTGCAGGATGTCCGGGTAGCGCTTGCGGTCTTCCTTGGCGAAGCGGTAGGTGGTGCCTTCCGCCGGGGTGGCTTCGAGGTTGTAGAGGTGGCCGGTGTCTTCCTGGAAGCGCAGCAAAGTGGCACGCACGTGGTCGAGCAACTTGAGAGCAAATGCGCGGCCTTCCTCGGTGTGCATGCCCTGCTCGTCGCCGGTGAAATTGCGCAGCATCTCGTGCATGCCGTTGAGGCCGATGGTAGAGAAGTGATTGCGCAAGGTGCCGAGGTAACGCTTGGTGTAGGGGTACAAGCCGGCGTCCATATGGTGCTGGATCACCTTGCGCTTGACCTCCAGGCTTTCCATGGCCATGTCCATCAGGCTGTCCAGGCGTTGCAGCAGGCCCGAGGTGTCGCCCTTGAACAGGTAGCCGAGACGCGCGCAGTTGATCGTCACCACGCCGAGGCTGCCGGTCTGCTCCGCCGAACCGAACAACCCACCGCCGCGCTTGAGCAGCTCGCGCACGTCCAGTTGCAGGCGGCAGCACATCGAGCGCACCTGGTTGGGTTGCATATCGGAATTGAGGAAGTTCTGGAAATACGGCAGGCCGTAGCGCGCGGTCATCTCGAACAGGCGGTCGGCGTTCTCGCTGTCCCAGGGGAAATCGTGGGTGATGTTGTAGGTGGGAATCGGGAAGGTGAAGACCCGGCCCTTGGCATCGCCGGCCTGCATCACTTCGATATAGGCGCGGTTGATCAGCTCCATTTCCGCTTGCAGGTCGCCATAGGCAAACGGCATTTCCTCACCGCCGATCACCGGCACCTGCTCGCGCAGATCCTCCGGGCACACCCAGTCGAAGGTCAGGTTGGTAAACGGCGTCTGGGTGCCCCAGCGCGACGGCACGTTGAGGTTGTAGATGAACTCCTGTACCGCCTGGCGCACCTCGGCGTAACTCAGTTGGTCCTTGCGCACGTAAGGCGCCAGGTAGGTATCGAACGAGCTGAACGCCTGGGCGCCGGCCCATTCGTTTTGCAGGGTGCCGAGGAAATTGACCATCTGCCCCAGGGCGCTGCTCAAGTGCTTGGGCGGCCCCGCTTCGACACGGCCCGGCACGCCATTGAGGCCTTCGTGCAGCAGCGAACGCAGCGACCAGCCGGCGCAATACCCGGCGAGCATGTCGAGGTCATGGATATGCAGATCCGCCTCACGATGCGCGCGGCCGATCTGCTGGCTGTAGACCTCGTCGAGCCAGTAATTGGCGGTGACCTTGCCCGACACGTTCAACACCAGCCCCCCCAGGGAGTAGCCCTGGTTGGCGTTGGCTTGCACGCGCCAGTCTTCGCGGTCGAGGTATTCGTTCATCGAGGTGGCGACTTCCACCAGGGTCTTGCGGTCGCGGCGCAGGCGGCCGTGTTGTTCGCGGTAGACGATATAGGCGCGCATGGAGAGGAAGTAGCCGGCGTCCATCAATACGCGTTCGACACTGTCCTGGATTTGTTCGACGTCCAGGTGTTCGATGCCCCTCAGGCGAGCCAGGACAGCACCCAGTAACAGGTCGACGTCGGCCTCCTGGTACTCGCCGGTGGCGGTACCGGCGGCGGTCAGGGCGTGGTGGATTTTTTCGGCGTTGAAGGGGACTAGGCTGCCGTCGCGTTTGTGTAGGCGGGTGCTGACCAGCGGGGTGAGCGTGTTTTGCATTTTCCGGGCTCCAGGCACTACATGTAGATATTTTTAGGTTTACAGACACAATATGCAGTGAGGTTACGGAGAATGGGGTGGGGGTCCCTTGATCGGGGTCAAGGTTTTTTGATTGGGTACATATCCGTTATTTAGGTAACGGCGGCTTAGGGTTCCGCCCTTACGGCGGGTCACTTTTGGAAAAGAGCCCCAAAAGTAACCAAAAGGGCTCTTGCCCCAACACTCGGCACCTCGCCTAGGCTCGGTGTGCCCGAACGAAGGCTTGAATCCGTGGGCCGCCGTCATGGGCCATCCTTGGCCCAGGACGGCTAACCCGGCGTCCTGCCGGGTTACCCACGGATTCAAGCCTGCGTTCGGCCAGCGTGTTTGACGGGGCGCCTAGGATCAAGATCAAAAGCCAGAGCAAAAGCAGAGCAAAAGCAGGCTGAGGTCTACCTGCTGGATGGAGATCCAAATGTGGGAGGGGGCTTGCCCCCGATAGCGCCGGGTCAGTTAAAAAATAAGTGACTGACACTCCCTCATCGGGGGCAAGCCCCCTCCCACATTTACCGAGTACACCAGACCCAACTCCGGTCGGCTCTAAGGCCGCCGCGCTTTGGCTCTTGATCTAAAATCGCCCCGTCAAACACGCTGGCCGAACGCAGGCTTTGGAGCGTGGGTAACCCGGCAGGACGCCGGGTTAGCCGCGCTGGGCCATGGATGGCCCATCGCGGCGGCCCACGCTCCAAAGCCGGAGTGAGGGCACACCGAGCCTAGGCGAGGTGCCGAGTGTTGGGGCGAAGACCTTTTGGTTACTTTTGGGTCTTTCCAAAAGTGACCCGCTGTAAGAGCGGAACCATAGGCAGCCGTTACCGCAGGAACGGATATGTACTCACCCCAAAAAAAAGCGGTCGGCCCGAAGGCCGCCACGGAAGCAAGTGCCCTCGCCACAGACCGCTGAAAAAAATGTGTAGATACTTATGCCCCGATGGCAGTGGGTCAGCTACAGATGTATCCACTGACACGGCCTCATCGGGAGCAAGCCCCCTCCCACATTTGTACCGTGTACACCCTTCCTACTCCAGTTGGCTCCAACGCCAACCCCATGGCATTTGCTGCTGCCCCCCAACCGCAATTAAGTAGTAACTGTGGTCTCGCCCCACACTCCACGAGGAATCTACCGAATATTCCCGCCCCTCTTGCCAGCCCCTGACCCAGGTGGGATACAAGCACCCTGACGCGACAAAAAACAACGTTCTACGGAGGCTCGCCATGTCCGCCCTGCCACACCCCACTTATCTCTACCGCCCAATGACCGCAGCCGACCTGCCGGCCGCCCACGATTTGTCGGTACAACTCAAATGGCCTCACCGCCTGGAAGACTGGGCAATGTTGCAACGGGTCAGCGACGGCTTCGTGGCAATGGATGGCGAGCGGCTGATCGGCAGCGCGTTCACCTGCCCCCAGGGCGACTACGCCACCATCGGCCTGGTGATCGTCAGCAATGACTACCAGGGCCAGGGCATCGGCCGGCGCTTGATGGAGAAGGCCATTGCCGCTTGCGATACGCGCACGCCGGTCCTCAACGCCACCCTCGCCGGCGCGCCGTTGTATGCCAGCCAGGGGTTCGTCGAGTTCGGCCGGGTGCAGCAGCATCAGGGCCAGGCCTTGGTGCCCGCGCTGCCGACGCTGGCCGACGGCGAAACCTGCCGGGCGCTTAACGCCGATGATCACGCCAGCCTGCTCGCGCTGGCCAAGGCCGCCAGCGGTATGGACCGCCGTGAAGTGCTGCGTGACCTGCAGGTGGAGCACGCCGTGGGTATCGAACGCGACGGCCGCCTACGCGGCTTCGCCCTGCTGCGGCCGTTTGGGCGTGGGCGGTGCATCGGCCCGGTGGTGGCGGAAAATATCGAGCAGGCCAAATACCTGATCGCCACCTTGCTGGCCCAGGTGCCGGACACCTTTGTGCGCATCGACATTCCCGTCGCCTGCGGCCTCAGCGACTGGCTCGAACAGGCCGGCCTGAAGAACATCGACACCGTCGCGCAGATGGCCCTGGGTACGCCGCCCCAGGCCAGCCACGGCGTACACCCCTTTGCCCTGATCACCCAGGCGATCGGCTGACTTTTCTCCCGGAGCACTCCCCATGTCATCTCCCCGTATCCTGCTGTTGGCACGCGCCGACGGCAGCCGCGTTGCCACGTCTTTCAACAAGGCCGCCTTGAGCGCGCTGGACCCGTTCGGCGACAGCCGCCAACTTGCCTGGATGGGCGACGATGGCGTGTCCGCCGGCTTGGTGTCCTTCAGCGGCGAAGCGGTGATCGAAGAGTTCCCCCACAGCGAAACGCTGGTGGTACATGCAGGCCATGTCGTGCTCAGTGCCGCGGAACAGACCTTGGAATTGGACGTCGGCGCCAGCGCCGTCATCGGCTTCGGCACACGCCTCACGGTGCAGGCCAGTGCAGGCAGCGAATGGGCGTTCTGCGCGGTCGAGCAGGCCGATGCCCCGGTGTGCCCCGGCCTGACCCTGCTCGACCCGCACACCCTGCTCAACTCCTCCGCCGCGCCGGAACCCCAGATACTGATCGGTCCTACCCCGCAGTGCCGCGCCCTCAACCTGTTCGACGATGCCGTGACCGAGCTGCGCGTCGGCATCTGGGACTCGACGCCCTACGCCCGCCACGGCCGCCCGCACAAACTGCACGAACTGATGCACCTGCTCGAAGGCCGCGTCACCCTGCTGGATAACGAGGGTGGCGAGGTCACGGTAAAAACCGGGGACACGGTATTCGTGGCCAAGGGCGCGCCCTGCGCCTGGACCAGCACGGTGTACGTGCGCAAGGTCTACGCGGTGAAGTGACTCAGGCCTTCAACGCCTCTTCCAGAAACGTCACCAACGCCTGTACGCGCGGGCTGCGCAGTTTGCGCGACGGCACCAGCAGCAGCACCGGTGCGCTGTCAAAGCTCCAGTCCGCCAACACACGTACCAGGCTGCCGCTGGCCACGGCGTCACTCACGTCCCACTGCGAACGCAGCACCAGCCCCAAGCCTTGCTCGGCCCAACGCCGGGCAACGCTGCCATCGTTGCTCAACAACGCAGGTTCCACGCGCAGGGTCTTGCGGCCCTGGCCTTTGCGCAGGTGCCACAGGGTCACGTCCTCATCATTTTCCCGAATGCAGATGCAGCGATGGGACGCCAGCTCGTCCGGCGAAGACGGCACGCCGTGGGCGTGCAGATAGGCCGGGCTGGCGCACAACCAGCGCTCGTTTGGTGTCAGTGGCCGCGCGGTCCACAGGCTGTCATTCAGATGGCCGATGTGAATCACCGCATCGCTGTCATGGCGATCGGGCCAGGGCGTCTCGCGCAAATCCAGATGCAAACACAGCTGCGGGTGCAGTTTGGCAAACCGCGCCAACAGCGGTGCGATGCGCTGGCGGCCATAGCCAAACGGCGCCGCCACCCTCAAGGTGCCCACCAGGGTTTCATCCTGGTGCCGGAACGACTCCGGCAGCGCCTCAAGCTGCTCCAGCAACAGCGCGCTCTCCCGCGAAAACCGCTCGCCATCCGCCGTCAGGCTGAGGCGCCGCGCATCGCGATTGGCCAGGCTCAGCCCGAGCAGCGTCTCCAACTTGCGCAGGCGCATGGACAACGCCGGCGGCGACACATTCAGGGTGCGGGCGGCGGCGCTCAGCGACTCCGAGCGGGCCAGGGTCACGGCAAGACGCAGGTCTTCGATGGAAATCATTCAATTTTACTTAATGATTGATGAGCATCGATTGAACCACAGGTTAACAACAGCTGAGTAGAGTGCAGCCTGTCCCCCGCCACACGAGTTCCGCCATGCCCACGCCGATTGCTTCCCTCGACACGCCCGCCGCGCTCGTCGACATCCCGCAGATGCAGCGCAATATCCAGCGCATGCAAGACCGCATGAACAGCCTGGGCGTGCGCTTGCGCCCACATATCAAGACCAGCAAGTGCCTGCCGGTGATCCACGCCCAGATCGCCGCCGGGGCCAGCGGTGTCACAGTGTCCACCCTCAAGGAAGCCGAGCATTGTTTCGCCGCCGGCATACGCGATGTGTTCTACGCCGTGGCCATCGCCCCAGGCAAACTGCCCCAGGCCCTGGCCCTGTGGCGCAAAGGCTGCAACCTCAGCCTGCTCACCGACAGCGTCCAAGGCGCCGAGGCCATCGTCGCTTTCGCACAGCAGCATGACGTACGCTTCGACGTGTGGATCGAAATCGATTGCGACGGCCATCGCTCCGGCCTGGCCGCACAGGACCCGGTACTGATCGACGTCGCCCGCATCCTCAGCGAGGGCGGCCTGCAGCTGCGTGGCGTGATGACCCACGCCGGCTCGAGTTACGAGCTGGACAGCCTTGAACCCCTGCAAGCGCTGGCCGAACAGGAACGCGCACTTTGCGTACACGCCGCAGACACCCTCCGCGCAGCCGGGCTGGCGTGCCCCGAGGTCAGCATCGGCTCCACCCCCACGGCCCTCTCGGCGCTGAACCTGGACGGCGTCACCGAAGTACGCGCGGGGGTGTATGTGTTCTTCGACCTGGTCATGCGCAACATCGGCGTGTGCCAGGCCGATGAGTTGGCGCTGAGCGTACTGACCACCGTGATCGGCCATCAGCCGGAAAAAGGCTGGATCATCACCGACGCCGGTTGGATGGCCATGAGCCGTGACCGTGGCACCCAGCGCCAGCACCAGGACTTCGGTTACGGCCAGGTGTGCAGCGAAGCGGGCGACTGGATCGACGGCGCGCGGGTCACCGCTGCCAACCAGGAACACGGCATCGTCAGCCTGGGCGCTGCCCACAGTGACGCGCTTGTCACGCGCTTCCCCATCGGCAGTCGGCTGCGCATCCTGCCCAACCATGCCTGTGCCACCGGCGCGCAGTTCCCGGATTATCACGCGGTGGAGGCCGATGGCAGCGTGCACACCTGGAGTCGCCTGCATGGCTGGTAATCGCATCCACTCGATTCATAGCCCCCACGCGGCACCGCCGGGCGGGCACTATTCCCAGGCGGTGGCACACGGTGGCGTGCTGTATGTGTCGGGGCAACTGCCGGTACGCGCCAATGGCGAGCACAGCACCGGGCAACCGTTCGCGGTGCAAGCCTCGCTTGCCCTGGATAACCTGGTGGCGATCCTGGGTGAAGCGGGCCTGAGCCCACGAGACCTGCTCAAAGTGACGGTGTACGTCGTCGGCATAGAACACTGGCCCGCCTTTGATCAGATTTACGCGCGCTACCTCGGTGAACATAAACCGGCCCGCGCGGTGGTGCCCGTGCCGGTGTTGCACCATGGCTACCTGATCGAAATCGACGCCGTGGCCCGTACCGCACAGGAGCAGCCTGCATGAACCCGCAAAAAAGCGCTGTGCTGATCATCGGCGGCGGCATCATGGGCGCCTCGTCGGCGTTTTTCCTGCGTCGCCGCGGCTGCTCGGTCACGCTGCTGGAGCGCGACCAGATCGGTCAGTACGCCAGCGGTGTGAACTTCGGCAATGTGCGCCGCCAGGGCCGCTACCTGGGGCAACTGGAACTGGCCAACCGTTCGTGGGCACTGTGGAAGCGCCTGCCGGAGCTGATCGACGATGACCTGGAATTCATCCCCAGCGGTCACATGCGCGTGTGCTATCGCGAAGATGAAATCGCCGAACTGGAGGCCTACGCCGCCGCGCCGGAAGCCGCGCAACTGGACCTGAAAATCTATCGCGGCGCCGAGTTGCACCAGCGTTTCGGTTTCCTCGGCCCCGAGGTGAAAGGCGGCTCCTACGCGCCCCACGACGGCCACGCCAACCCACGGCTGGCCGCGCCGGCGTTTGCCCGCGCCGCCCAGCGCCTCGGGGCGCGAATCGAGGAAAAAACCGAAGTCGCCGACGTGGAAAAGGTCAACGGCCTGTTCCACGTCACCACCACCGACGGTCAGTTGTTTGTTGCCGAGCAACTGTTGATTACCGCCGGCGCCTGGGCCGCGCGCCTGTCCGAGCGCTTCGGCGAGCCGGTGCCGCTGGAGCCCAACGGCCCGCAGATGTCGGTGACGGAACCGGTGCCCTACGCCTTGCCCACCGTGATCGGCGTGTTCACCAAGATCAAGGAAGAGGTGATCTACTTCCGCCAGATCCCGCGCGGCAACATCATCATCGGTGGCGGTGCCCGCTGCACGCCGGACATGCTCAACCGCCGCGCGTTTTTCAAACCCGAAAGCCTGCTCAACCAGATGCGCCAGATGAAACGGCTGTTACCGGGCGCCGAGAAACTGAACATCATCCGCGTGTGGAGCGGCATCGAAAGCTACACACCCGACTCCCTGCCGGTGATGGGCCCCAGCGGCAGCGTGGACGGGCTGTTTTATGCCTTCGGCTTCTGCGGCCACGGCTTCCAGCTCGGCCCTGGCGTGGGGGATGTGATGGCCGAACTGATCAGCACCGGCAGTACCAGCACCTTGATCAGCCCGTTCGATATCCGGCGCTTTACCCAACCTTCGACGGTGCCTGCAAACACCCCCACCACAGGAAAACTGATATGAGCCACGCCAGCCTGCCAGATTCAGCAGATTATCCCTTGCAGCGTTGAATAACGGCATCTTTGCGCGGGAGCCTTTTGCTAGCTTATCCGGACACCGGGCCGTGCTGTTTGCAGCGCCTATTACCGCTCCAGGGAGCCAGTTGGATGACAACTCAATCTTCAAACAGCTACAGCGTTGATGCGCAAACGGCTCACCAGTTTTACATCAACGGGCGTTGGACGTCCCCGGCGATCCCGGCGACGCTGCCAGTGATCAACCCGGCCACTGAAGCCGTGGTTGCCGAGGTGGCACGCGGGTCTGCCGAGGATGTCGACCGGGCCGTTGCGGCGGCACGCGGGGCGTTCGCCGGTTGGTCTGCGACCCCGGCTGCTGCGAGAGCCCAGGTGCTGGGGAAAATCCACGCACTGATCATTGAACGCAAAGAGCAGCTGGCACAGGCGCTGTCCCTGGAAATGGGCGCGGCCATCGGTTTTGCGCGGGCCATGCAAGTGCCGCTGGCGGCCGAACACGTGCGGGTCGCCCGTGACCTGCTGTCCAGCTATCGCTTTCAGACCGTGGAAGGTGGTACCGCAATCGAGCGCGAGTCTATCGGCGTGTGCGGCCTGATCACGCCGTGGAACTGGCCGTTGTATCAAATCACCGCGAAAGTCGCCCCGGCCATCGCCGCCGGCTGCACCGTGGTGTTGAAACCCAGCGAACTGTCGCCATTGAGCGCCCTGCTGTTTGCCCAACTGGTGCATGACGCCGGCCTGCCGCCTGGGGTGTTCAACCTGGTGAACGGCAGCGGCGCGGAAGTCGGCGCGGCCATGGCCGCCCATGGGGATATCGACATGATTTCCATCACCGGCTCCAACCGCGCGGGAGCATTGGTTGCCCAGGCGGCTGCGCCGACGGTCAAGCGGGTCACCCAGGAATTGGGGGGCAAGTCGCCGAATGTGCTGCTGCCCGACGCCGACTTCGCCAAGGCTGTGCCGCTGGGGGTGATGTCGGCGTTTCGCAACGTCGGCCAGTCGTGCAGCGCGCCGACCCGAATGATCGTGCCAAGAAGCCGCCTGGCCGAAGTCGAAGCCCTGGCGGCGGCCACCGCGAATGCACTGATCGTTGGCGACCCGCAATCGGAAGAGACACAGTTGGGCCCGATTGCCAACGAAGCCCAGTTCCATCGCGTCCAAAGCATGATCCAGGCCGGCCTCGACGAGGGGGCCAGGCTGGTGTGCGGTGGGCCTGGACGGGCGGCGGGTTTTGACAAGGGCTTCTATACACGGCCAACGGTTTTCTCCGAAGTGGACAACGCCATGCGCATTGCCCAGGAGGAAATATTCGGCCCGGTGCTGTGCATCATTGCCTATGACACGGTGGATGAAGCCGTCGCCATCGCCAACGACACGGTGTACGGGCTGGGCGCCCACGTTCAGGGACAGGACCTTGATCTTGCGCGGGCGGTGGCGTCGCGCATACGGGCAGGCCAGGTGCACCTGAACCATCCGGCGTGGAATCCGATGGCGCCGTTTGGGGGCTACAAGCGCTCGGGAAATGGGCGGGAGTATGGGGTGCAGGGGTTTGAGGAGTATCTGGAAACCAAGGCGATTATCGGGTTTGGCGAGTGAGTGATGGGCCTTTATCAAGATCAAAATAACTTATTGATTTTAAAGGGTTAAATTCTCACTCTAAAATCTTCAATCTTGCATAAACAATTTCAGGCGACCGCATTCTTGTGGTGAGCGGGCTTGTCCCGCGCTGGGCTGCGAAGCAGCCCCAAAACCAGCCTCTCCAGAGTGTCTGATACACCGCGTTCTTCTTGACTGGGGCTGCTTCGCAGCCCAGCGCGGGACAAGCCCGCTCACCACAGGGAGATGTGTCAGGGTTTGAAAAGTTGTGTGGATACCTATGCCCTCTCAGCGCATCACACCTTGACGTTCTGCCGGATATTCCAGCCAAACTTCACCGGCCCGCCGTCCTTGGCACCATCGGCCTTCTGCGGCTGATAGCTGACGTCGACGGTGGCGAAGTTCAAGGCGATGCTGTCGTACAACACATCATCGGCCGTTTCAGCGCGGGTGCTGTAGGACACCACCATGACCTCCTTCAAGGTGATCACCAGATATTCCACCGGGCTGACTCCGCCGGCCTTGCGCACCACCAGTCTGGCTTCGGGATAATGCTTGCCGCTGGCGCACGCCATCATCAGGTTGGGGCTGGATTTATCCAGGGGTTTGGTCAGGTTCAGGTTGGCAAAGTCGGCCTTGCCCGAGCCGCCTCCCGTACCGGAATGCATCGAGCCCGTTTGCGATAAACCCCAGCCCCAGTTGGTAATGTCGATCTCGTCACGATGGGCCTGGTCCCGCGATTCACCCTTGATATCGCCCAGTTTCAAAAACATATCGACTGCCATGTTGGCTCCTTGTCCTGTGGTCCGCCGGAAGTGACGTGGGGCGCACTTTTCCTCAATCGGGAGCGGGCCTACAAGACGTCAAAGTCGCATCAGGAAGTGCCCGACTGCAAATGGCGAAGCTTCCGACACTCATCCCAGTCGCGGCGTCTTTACTCTCTCAACTCCCAAAAAAGGAGTTCAGGAATGACCGTCGCCCTGTTCAAGGATGGATTCCCCTCGGCCCACCGCACTACACGCCAACGCATTGAAAGCAGCCTCGACCTGCGGCGGTTGTTCTTCGCCATAGACGCCGACCCGGCGTTGATCGGTGCGGGGGTGGTGTATATCGATGGGGATTTCAACGTGGTGGTACTGCGTGAGTTCCAGGCGATTTGCAGTGTGCGGCCGATCAAGGTGGTGCTGCGGGAAGCGCCGAGGTATGTGGGGCCGGTGGAGTTCAAGCGGATGTTGGAGCATGAGCCTCGGGAGTCG
>Ga0213824_1001390_pt1 | contig 14162 bp, 11 predicted proteins | sample MC6MC0906MG_FD_179892 | JGI IMG/M metagenome (GOLD analysis project Ga0213824, IMG submission 179892) | Enriched soil aggregate microbial communities from Iowa State University, Ames, United States - MC6-MC0906-MG | ecosystem: Environmental > Terrestrial > Soil > Unclassified | place: USA: Iowa...
GTATGAGCAGGGAAATAGAGGCTTGCCATGAACCCCCCATCAAACGAGTTGGTTTCTATGTAGCTAAGTTTATCAACAGAGTGGACAGCTTCCTCGACATTTGCCGCAATCGTTTGTTTGACTTGATCTGCTTGATAATGGTCGGCCTGAATTGTGATCATAAGAGCCGTGTTGTTAATAGGCGGCAGATAATCCCGCTGCATCTGAAAAGCAGACATGCCCCCCCAAATAATTATTAAGGCGACACATGTTAAGATTAAAACCGACCGTTTCATTGCTGCTTCAATAAATCGAATCATGACAAAATAAACCACCTTTTACAAGTAGTAAATGAATAGATAATTCTATAAGTTAAAAGGGTGACACAAAGTGATGGTTCCTAACTTGCATCATCATGAATATAACGGTTGCTTATATACATGGATAAGTGTTTGTGGGACCACTATTTTTACTTTTCGTCACCCTTTTAATCAATATATAAGGCTGTTTTCGTAAATATTGTTGTTTTTAACTAAGTTCAAACTCCTAAAAGTCATATTTTAGTAATCTAAAAATACTTTATCAGCGGATTTAAATGATTTATCAGCGAATAATTTTTTTATTGGCGATTCCAAGTCATTTATCAGCGGATTTAAGAGTTTTATCAGCGAATCAAAGAAAACAACAAACTTTTAGAAATGCGCTTTATTTATTTAGACTTTTTTTCTCCAGGATAAGGTTTATCTCCTTTTGTCGCTTTCCAAAGAATCTTGTTTAATTTTTCAGAGTCTGCATGATCAACTCCTGAAAAGTCTAGTTTTTCAGATTCCTTTGCCATTGGTGCGTTTTCCCCATTTTTACGATCAAGCGGATAGGTTGGTTCTATTACATTAAAGGATGTAAAGTTTGGTTTGTGTGTAAACGAATTGATCATTGGAACAGCCGAGGCATCGAATTGCGTCATCGGCTTCATGCCCAGGATCATTTCCATGGTCCGCAGCATGGAGGTGGTATCATAAAGTGTACTGTCCACCTTCCCTATTTGAGTGTAAGGGCTGATAACAAGTGATGTTGTTCGGTGTGCATCGACCGAATCCCATCCATTCTGGGCATCATCTTCTGTAACAAAAATAGCTGTTTCATTCCAATAAGGGGAATGGCTGACCATATCGACAAGCTTTCCAAGTGCATAATCATTTTGTGCCACCATAGCTTGCGGTGTTAATTCTCCTACCTTTGTTCCAAGCGTATGATCGTTAGGCAGGCGAACGATTTGCAGCTGCGGCAGATTCCCGTTATTTACATATTGCTGAAATTCCTCTGCCCACGCCTCAAATCGGGTTAGATCAGAAATTTTGAGATTATAGGAAGGGTAGTCTGGATCAAAATTGTTGCCCATACTAGGTTCATTCGCAATATATTTTCCTGTTGTTTTGTCATATTTGACAAATTCTCCATAGTTTCTGAAGGATACACCTGAGCGAGCGGCGTTCGTCCAGAGGAATCCTGCTTTTGGATAAGCAGCCTCATTATCCCCTTCAAAGTCATAGCCGCGGTTACGTCCAGAATAGTTAGCAAGCCAGTTTTTCTCTACATAATCATTGGCCTGTGCAGCTGTAGACCAGTTATGGCCTTGGGCACTGATTTCAGCATTCGCATAAAAGTTGTCCAATAAGACGAATTGGTCTGCAAGCTGATGGATATTTGGTGTAATCTCTTTGCCAAAGATGGTTAAGCTAGGGTCGCCATTTCCTTTTTCCATATCACCAAATACTTGGTCATATGTTCGGTTTTCCTTTATCACATAAATGACATGTTTGATTGGTGATTCCTGACCTTCAAAGCGAGGAATTGGGAATTTATCACTTGCACTGAATCCTGTTGGCTTATAAACTTCATTATTCATTTCTACTTGTTTCGTATATTTTTTCAACTGCTTCTCACTCGGAACATCGATAAAGGACATCGTTCCTTTTATCATATTCCCGATATATTGGCCTTCCTGGTTTGAACCAGCTCCAAGGCCCTTTGCATTCAGTACCATGAGCTTATCATCATTTAAGTAGATACCGCTTGGATACCATCCAGTAGGTATAAGCCCATTTACTTCTCCTGATTGCAGGTCAACAACTGCCACATCGTTATTTCCTCCATTACTAACGTATAGCGTGTTTCCATCGTTACTTAAGGCAAGTGCGTTTGGCTGGCTTCCTGCAGGAGCATTTTTATATGGGCTTAGTGAAATCGTTTTGATTTCTTTTTGTTGTTTAGGGTCAATAACTGAAATGGAATCGCTGTCGGAATTCGATACATAGATCATACCGTCCGCCACGTTTTCAATAATGGCATTCGGATGTAGTCCAACGGGAATGGTGCTTTTAATTGCTAGAGTTTCCGGGTCAACAACACTGATGCTGCTTTCACCCCAGTTACTGACATAAAGGGATTTCCCATCGAGGCTTAACTCAGCTGTGTAAGGATTTTTACCAACAGAGGTTGTTTTTACAATTTGATTGGTGGTGAGATCCACTTTTGATACGGAATGGTTTAAATTGTTAGCAACTAACAGAAACTTCCCATCTTTTGAAACAGAAATTCCTGCTGGATAGAAGTTTGTTTTGTTTTTATCTGTAAGCATAATAGGAGAACGTTCCGCTAATGTTCCGTTTTCGAATCCATAGACGCGGATTTTGTTATTACCGCCTGCTGATGCATAGACTGTTTTTCCATCCGGGCTAAAGGTGACCCCTAAATAAAGGGCTTCAGGAGATTTGTAAGGAATGGTCTGAACGACTTGCTGGGTGTTAACATCAACCACTTGAAGGGATTGCTCACCTTGACCATCATTGGAAACAATGAGATAACGATGATCAGGACTTAACGCACCATTCATTGGAAAATTACCAAGCGTCACTTGTGTACCCGGAGGAGTAACCGTCCATCCATGAGGGGTAACAGCTGTTCCATCTTCTTTAGGACCGACTAATTTCGTGTATGCCGCATAGGTTGACGTTGACCCAAGAAGCAATGTCACGAGCGATGCTGCCAGTAACTTTTTGTGTTTCATTTTAACATCTCCTTCTGATTGGGTTTGTTTTCAAAATCAATACTACTCCGTCTTTGTAAATTGGAAGTTAAGGGAAATTAAAGAAATATAAAGAAAATTAGGATTTTATATCGATTGATATTTATTTTTAGGAGGAATTTCCTATTTATGAGAGAACATAGCTCAGACAATTTGAGTACTATTTAAGATTCATAGGTTAAAGAAATGAAATTTTTCCATTAAGTGAGGATTCGTAATCGAGGCAAAAACAAAATCAATACTGTGTTGAGGAAAAACTAACTGATAATGAAAAAAACTGCTGCGAAATCATCAAACGCTAGAGATTTTGAAACAAGAGAAGACACAAGCACTATCTCACGGAGTTCTTATTTTGTAAGAAGCTGCTTATTTTTTGAGTGGATTTCTTCAATAGTGCCCTCATTAAGTTACCTTTTTAGGGAAATTCTCTCTTATCCGTCACTTTGAATGATTTACCCGTCTAAAGTGGAAATTTACCCGTTAATTTTTCTATTTTACCCGTCTGTTTTGCCGATTTACCCGTCATTTTTCCCATTTTACCCGTCAACCCCCATCTAAAAGCCACTTATTGAGCCAGATTCAGCAACCAGGATGGCTAATACCGGTTCAATATATAACATGCTCGTAACGGAGCTAACCTTTCCAGAGGAGAGTACAAAGCAGCTGTTTTTTAGAACGAAATGTTTGGACATGGCGATGTAAAGATATCTTTACATCGCCATGTTTTTATTTTATACTCAATGTAAAGATATCTTTACATCGTTATCAATAAAGGAAGTGAAGTGCTTTTGAAAGTAAGAAATAGAATTAAAGAGATTCGTTTGGCAAAAGGAATTAGTCAAATTCAAATGGCAGAAGATCTTCAGATTACGAGACAAACGATTAATGCGGTAGAGAATCACAAATATAACCCTAGCTTAGAACTGGCACTAAAACTGATGAAGTATTTTAATGTAACAATTGATGAAATATTTACGTTAGAGGAGGATTAGAATGAAAAAGAAGTGGCCCATCATTGTAGCTATTACCGTTGTTTGTTCAACGAGTATTGGTTTGTACCTAGGTAAATTATTGGTTCCTGATTTACCTGTTGGAACAGTTACAGCAGGTATCGCTGGTTCTATTTTAGGTGTAGGAATTGTTCTTGGAACTGCAAAATTTCGTGAAAGTCGAAAAAGCCATAATGTACCTGATGTAGATGAAAGAACATGGATCAATATAAAAAACTTCTATGCATTTTCCTTATATATATCGTTATTTGGCAGTATGTTACTTGTAATCGTGCTATTTGCTTTAGGTGTAGAAACCATCGAGATAGGCGCATTGAGTATCTATTTATTAGCACTATTTATGTTATTAGTGATTGGAACATTAGTTGTTAAAAGACAATAAAGTACGTAGTAGTGAAAAAAACTTCATGCTTGACTGTGGTATAATCGAGTCCTTTTTGCATTGATTTTACATTGAACAAGGCTTGCATTTTAAATTTTTCCATTATGCCCCGAAATTTGTCGCAGAGTGAATGCTATGGTCTAAATTAGCAGAGCATGCTGCCACAAACAGGACAAAGGTAAAAGAAAAAAGATTTTTGAAGTCCAATTGGTTAAATACAAAAAGGGATAGATTAAGCAGAAATAATTCTGTCTTATCTATCCCTTAATCATTTCATTATATTGGTCTGACATTCCTATGATAATCAGGAAAACTTACTTTTGACGACCTTTAATCAAGCTCTATTAAGGCCGGCCTCTTTTTCAAAAAGGAAGCAAGAGAACCGTCCCCTCGCTTCTACTTCGAAATATCAGATTTCACTGCCATGTTTGGGTTCTTTTTTTTCATAATAAAATAAGCAATAGATAAAAACACTAGCCAAGGAATACCAAATTGGAGCATAATTTTGAAATCAGTAAACCATGCTGTGATCATTAAGCTTACTAAGAGAAGTCCTCCCAATATCGTTAAATAAGGAAAGCCGATCATTCTTACCGGCAATTTACGGCCGCCCATTTTCTCCCATTTACTTCGAAAAGATAAATGTGAAATGAAAATCACTAACCAGGTAAAAAGGGAACCAAACATGGAAATCCCCATCATGAATGCATAAGAAGATCCAGGCAGTAGGGCATTGACAGCGGCAGCCAGCACAATTCCTGTTGTTGAAACCGCAAGAGCGATGGTTGGAACACCTTTTTTATTCAGTTTACCTAAAACGGCTGGAGCATACTTTTCATTTGATAATGAAAACATCGTTCGTGATGACGCATATAGCTGTCCATTCATGGATGATAAAGCAGCTGTTAAAACGATAAAATTCATGACTCCAGAGGCACCGGGAATATTTAAGATTTCCATAACTTTTACAAATGGACTTTCTTCAATCCCTGCCGATTTCCATGGAACAATCATTAACATGATTGCCATCGTCAACACATAGAAAGCAGACAAACGGAATACAGTTGCCTTCAATGCTTTCGGTACCGCTACATCCGGATCTTTTGCTTCCCCTGCAGTCACTGCGACCAATTCTGTCCCTAAAAAGCTAAACAATGAAATAAAGATGGCAATCCACATACCCTTAAAACCAAACGGCATAAACCCGCCGTGATTTACAAGATTCTTAGCACCCAAATTTTCATGGCCTGAAGTTCCAAATAGAACATACGCACCAAGAAGAATAAACCCAACAATGGCACTAACCTTGATCATCGAGAACCAGTACTCAAAAGTTGCAAATGCATTCACACTGGCAGCGTTTACATAAATGAGAACTGCTGCAAATAAGATAATCCAAACAATCCCAGGAACCCCCGGAAACCAGTATTTCATGTAGATAGCGATCGCACTAATTTCAACCCCGATTGCAAGAACTTGAGCAATCCAATAGGAGTACCGTACAAGAAAGCCTACCATGGGATGAAGATATTTATCAGCAATCGTTCCAAAAGATCCCGAGGTTGGATAGGCAACCGTCATTTCCGCCAAACAGCCCATTAACAATAAAACGATAAATGCACCTATTGTATAGCTGATTATTACACTAGGTCCTGCAGTACCAATGGCTAGTCCACTTCCAAGGAATAACCCCGTTCCAATCGCCATCCCCATCGCGATCATCGAAAGCTGACGTGTGGATAATTCTCGTTTTAAACCCTCTCCGCTAGTTGTATTCTTCATCCATTTCATCCCCTTCGTTAACCATAAGGCTTTGTCCAACCATTCCCTTTTTATAACAGGAAAAACTGCCATTAGAGGGGAAAAACCCTCTAATGGCGTTCAAAAGTGAAGCAAGAGAACCGTCCCCTCGCTTCCTAAGCGACTACTTCACGTTCATTCTTAAATTTCTCATACTGTTTTTCAGTGATAATCTTTTTGAGAATTTGAACGACTTCCCAAACTTCTGCATAGGAAGTATAAAGGGCAACAGGTGCAAGACGAATAATGTTAGGTGCTCGGAAATCAGGAATAATGCCATTTTCCTTCAATGATTTACAGATTCGCGCTGCTTCACTATGCTCAAGACTCACATGTCCGCCGCGGCGTGCATCCTCTCTTGGCGTTCCAATGAAAAAGCCCATATCTGCTAATTCATGATCAATTAAATTCATTAAATAGCGATTAATTTTAAGCGATTTTTCGCGGATATTTTCAATACCAGCCTCTGTAAAAATTTCTAATGAACCGATTAATGGTGCAACGCTAAGTACATGAGGAGTTCCAATTTGGAACGCTCCAGCTGAATGAGCCGGTGTTAATGTATGCTCCATATCAAATTGTTTCTCTTTATTTGAACTAAACCAGCCGGCAAGTCCAGGCATTTTCCCAAAATGTTTACGATTAACAAATAAGCCGCCTACACCGCCAGGTCCGCCGTTTAAATGTTTATAATTGCACCAAAACGCAAAATCAACATCCCATTCACTTAAGGAATGCGGGATGGAACCAACGGAGTGACAGCCGTCAAATCCGATTAAAATCCCTCGTTTATGTGCTTCATCGGTTAATCGTTTCATATCTAATATTTGACCGCTGCGATAAAGAACAGTCGGCAGGACAATTAAGGCAATATCATCGGTCATCGCTTCGATAATATCTTCCTCTTCTAAAAAGCGGCCATCACGGCTTTTCACACGGATGAGATGTGTATCCGGATCATAACCATGAATCTTTACTTGGCTTTGAAGCGCATAAATATCGGATGGAAATGTTAGTTCATCCGCTAAAATTTTTGTACGAGTTCCTTTTGGCTGATAAAACGTTGATACAAGCTGATGCAGATTGACGGTGGTAGAACCCGTTACAATGACCTCTTCAGCAGCAGCTCCTACTAACGGCGCAAGCTTTTCGCCCAGTTTCTCTGCCATAAAGAACCATGGATGAGTGCCCATAGTCCAGCCATCAATCCCATATTGTTTCCAATCATCTAAGGATTCTAAGAGAGTCCTTTCTGCTCTTTTCGAAAGAAGTCCTAAGGAGTTCCCATCCATATAAATAGAACCAGGCTTTAAATAAAACTCTTCTCGAAAACGCGAAAGAGTATCTTCTTTATCTAATTGTTTTGCGAAATCTAATGTTGGTAAGAAATTCGATACCATCATAATCCTCCCTTTCCCTTATTGAAATCGTTTACAAAAAAAATCATAGCAAACAATATGACATGATGTCAATATTATATTTTTGAAAATTCTAATTGTTAAAACATTCACAACCTTATTTCAACTATAGCTTTCATTTTGAATTCAATCCATATATGCTAAAGGTAATGGAGGAATAGGTATGAAAAAAACAGAGGATAAACGACATTTACGCTCGATCATAACACGGCAAAAATTATTAGAAGCTGCAAAGGAGATTTTTCTTCAAGAAGGCTTCCAAAAAGCAACAATCTCGCAAATGATAAAAAAAGCGAACATCGGTTACGGAACTGCCTATGTCCATTTTGAAGGGAAGGAAGATCTCTTAATCGTATTGATGGAGGATGTCATGGAGCGATTTTATGAAATTGCCGAGATCTCCTTCCTGCCAAAATCAAAACAAGAAGCAGAGGAAATCATTCACAAGCAAGCGAAAGCTTTTCTATTAATGGCAGAAGCTGAACGGGATATGATGCAAGTCTTTGAACAGGCAATCGGGGTTTCTGCTTTAATTTCAGATAAATGGAAAGCGATTCGGGAGAAATTTATACAGCGAATTTCAATGGACATTACCTATGCCCAACAAAACGGATTGGCGAGAGCAGAATTAAACCATGACCTTGTCGCACGAGGCTGGTTTTTTACAAATGAAATGTACCTATGGGAAATTGTCCGAGACGAACATCATGCTTCTGTTGAAGAGATTGCAAAAACCATCACCACTGTCTATGTCACCGGACTGTATATTCAGTAAGAAAGCAAGGGGAAGCAAGAGAACCGGTCCCTCGCTTCTCTCGCTTCCCCAAAAATTACGGATTAAGAAACCCGTGAGCTTCAAATTCAAAAATTCTTGCGGCTTGATCACTGCCTTGTGTCGGCTTATCGATCCACAACCGTACATATCGTGCATTCGTTAATGATATGCTATGCTCTGAAACAGCCTCTGTATTATCCGTAACCTTAACAGCTTCTGTCCAGTTTTCTCCATCAGAACTTACTTCAATTCTAAATGCTTGCGTATTAAAGGCTTGAGGCTCACCGCCAGCTTGGGCATGACGCACAACGAATTTTGAAATCGCGTATTGATCGCCGAGATCCACCTTTAACCAATGAGGCGCCGTCCCTAATGCGCACCATTTACTGTTTACCTTGCCATCAACGGCAAAGATTGCTGCTTCAGACGGGGCACACTGGCCGCTGGCGACTGCCACTTTATTCAAAGCCACATTTTTAATATCCTTGGCAGCTTCAGATATAGTAATCAATGCTTCTTTTGTGAGAACACTTTCACCCTCGCTATTTTTGGCGATCAAGGTGACAGGATAAACACCCTCTTTTTCATAGGTAACAACCGGATTTGCCTCATTGCTGACAGATGGCGTGCCACCCGCAAAATGCCACTCCACTTTTTCCGTTACCTCTGATGATGCATTGAAAAATTGAATTTTATCCCCAGGTGCTGCTACCGTTTTATCAGCACGGAAATCGGCCTCCGGCTTCGGATATGGCGGCCAATCGAACGTAACTCCAACCGGTTCGCTTCGTTTAAACTCCTTGCTTACGGCCACAATTTCTAAAGCAGTACTGCCCTCTTTCCCCATTCGTTTCAGATCGGATAGGAAAGAAACATGATTAGGTGTAGCTCCAACGAACTCACGCTCACCATTCGGTAATTTTCGATAAATCTCATAATGGCTTACGTCCGATTCAGATGGCTCCCAGGCAAGAGAGATATCTGCGTAAATTCCTTTATTAAAAGCAACTTCACTTACTTTACCTTGCTGTGGAGCATTTACTCGATCCTGTTTCTCTTTTTTGTTGAAAACCTTGATTTCCCCAATATTTATCGCATAATCTTTCACTTCTTCATCACTTTCAACTAATAGCGAGATCGCCGCGATTTTTTTACCACTATATTTTTTCAGTTTAAATGTGTCAGTAATCCATTGATGATGACTTTGTTTTTTTGCATCGAAGAAGACAAATTGATCCGGGTTATCAATAAAGCTGACACCAAGTTTCATATGTGTATCTTTCAACTCGTTTTTGTAAGTCACCGAAATTTCCGTATCCTTTTGAACAGGAAGATTGGTTTTATATAGCTTCACATGCGTAGGATTTTTTGGATCAATCGTTCCTGATAATTTTAAAGAGCTTCCGCCATAAAAAGCAGTGTCCCAATCAAAATTAACGTCAATAGCTTGTCCGCCTTCTTTCAGCCAGCGCCATGTTGGGAGGATATCTTGGAGACTGCGGTTATTCCATGACTGTTTACTTACCTGCTTTCCATCGACAGAGAACAACTTGCCGCTGCCTGTATTAAAATGCGTCACAAAAGGCAGTTCCTGTATGACGGTTTTGGCGGTGAAATAATGCGCCATTCCCTTCCAGGCACCATTTTCTGTTGTAGCAGCAGGATTTCCGTTCTTCCCAACCCAAAATTCGTTTTCCTTCTGATAAAACTGTTCCATTGTTTCAGACGTTTTAAAGGCCCAGTCAGGACGATAAATCCCTAAAGAAGTAAGTGGTGTTTTGCCCTCAGGGAAGATTCCTTGCCAAGGAACGGAAGTGTCGGTTCCTCCCGCTTCCACATCAATGCCGGTAAATAAATCATATGGACTTCTGCCTAGTGCTTGAGCTTTGTTAAAGGAAGACTGCTGATCGCGCCACCAGAAGTTTAAAAACATGCTGTCAGAGACACGTGTTTCTCTATCCTGCAAAAAGCTGCTATTTTTATCAGTCAATGCATTTTGCCAATTCACCCGCCCATCCGTCGTCATCGAATCGTACCACATGATGTGCATACCTTCTGGCTTATGCTGCTGAAGATAAACGAGGAACTCCTTCATTTTTTGGGCAGTTTTTGCATTTCCGCCTTCGGTTTCTTGATTAATAAACCAGCCATCAAAACCATAATAGTTCGCCGCTTCCAGCAGCTTGTCGGCTGCAGGGAAGGAACCATCCTCCCTTTGGGTCAGCATTTGTTCCAGCCACTGATACTTACCGCCGTATACAGTAGGAGGAAAGAAAACATTTCCTAAAATAGGTACACCGTTTTTATGAGATGCGTCAATCACGTCTGCACTTGGCGGCACAATAATGCCTTCTCCTGACGAACCAGCCCAATACACCATGAGGTCAACATATTGCCAATAGCTAAATGTATTCGCAAAAAAATCTTTCCCACCTTGAGAAGGTACACCGCTTGTATTCGGGTTTAGGGCAGACAATGCGACTAATTTCGCATCCGATTGGGCATTGTCATTTACTTTGTATAACACTTCCCGTTTGGCTAATGGAATTTGACTGCGGTTAAACACAGCGTTCGGGTCATTCTCAGGAGTCCAATTCAATAATTGTTCGGGATACCAATATGATGATTCTGGTTGTTTCGCATAGCTTGCATTTGGCCAAAATACCAATAAACACAAGCCGAAAAAGACGGCCATCAACAAATGTCCCTTTTTCAAATGATTCATTTTTCCATCTCTCCCTTTCGATTTTTTATAATGAAGCTTATTTAGCGGGCTTCCCTTTAACCATTCCATCTCGTCTTAAACTCAAAAGAAAGCGTTATCAAAAATAATTTCGACATTTTCATATGTACAACACTCAATAAAACTCATTCTTCCCCTACAATATTCGTGGTCGTACACTCCGTCAATGAACCATGAAAATGTGATAAAGTTTTTTCACTATTTCTATAAAAAATTCATAAAAAAATCCCATTCCACTTTGTTCGTGAAACAGGATAGTTTAACTCTCTTCAATGCTGGTCTCCATTAAATAGCAAAAAAATGTCGAAAGCTGTCTCCATTAAATAGCAAAAAACGTCGAAAACTTTCTCCAAGAATGATTCGGGGCACATGCACAGAAAATCCTAAAAAAGCAAAAAAGAAGCACGAGAACCGTCCCCTTGCTTCGAAAAAATAAAGGTAAAATGTTAAAAGATAGTTTATACTTGAATAAATGGTGTATTTATCCAAAAATTCACACTCTTTATAAATCTATAGGAGGAACTGATTCTGATGAAAATTCCTTGGCTTCCTGTGCTAATCTTGTTAACGGGCTTATTGTACATTTTCATTATCCCTGATAGCCCGTATGCTGTTAAGATTCTCTTCAAGCTGATCCCAATGCTGTTAATTATTCGTTATGCATACTTGCAATTTTCCGCCAAAAAAACAATTACCCATTGGCTAATCCTCATCGGTTTGTTTTTCTGTATGCTCGGCGATGGCCTAATTGGTGAGTTTGTTGTTGGTCTAAGTGCCTTTCTCATTGGCCATCTCTTTTATCTGGCAGGTTTTTTGAGTAGATGGCACTTTTCAAAGGTCCGTTTAGCGATAATATTACCAATTTCTTTATATGCTTTTATGATTGGCAGGGAGATTGTCGCTGCCTTACTTCGAGACGGTAACAATGTCCTGATTGTTCCGGTTTTGATCTATATGATCGCCATATCTTTAATGGCCTGGTCCGCTATCATGACGGGGAACAAATGGGCTATAATCGGCAGCATTTTGTTTGTTTTGTCGGATTCGATATTATCCTGGAATATGTTTGTTTCCGATATCGCCTTCTCAGATCAGCTTATCATGACAACCTATTACACCGCCCAATTTCTGATTGCACACAGCCTTCGATCGTTTGCAATCGATACCAGCCAGACTATCGTTAGAACGAGTAGCCATTTATAAAGGAGTGAATAAAATGAAAACCGTTTATGACTTTAAAGTAAAAATGCCGAATGGCGAGAAGAAATCATTACAAGAATACGAAGGAAAGCCATTAATCATTGTCAATACTGCCAGCAAATGCGGGTTTACTCCCCAATTTAAAGGACTGCAGGACTTATATGATACATACAAGGATCAAGGGTTGGAAATACTAGGTTTTCCATGTTCCCAGTTCAACCAACAGGAATTTGACGAAATTGAAAAAACAACGGAGTTTTGCCAGATTAACTACGGGGTAACTTTCCCCATCTTTGCAAAAATTGACGTAAATGGTCCGTTCTCCGATCCATTATTCAAATATTTAAAGGAACAAAAGACAGGACTTTTATCCCCTCGAATCAAATGGAATTTCACAAAATTCCTTGTGGACCGTAACGGCCAAGTGATGAAACGCTATGCACCAACAGCAGATCCAAGCAGCATCGAGGCTGACTTAGTAAAAATCTTAGGATAAACATGACGGTTCTTGTGCTTGAATCCTGATGAAGAAAAGGAGGATTAATCTGAGATCATTGACTTCAGATGAGGTAGAACAATTAGAGCAGGAGATTGAATCTAAGGAAAAGGAATTAATGCGAGTAAAAGAAGAGTTAGTCACATTGAGGAAACAGCTTCCCACGGTTACCGCAAAAGATTACACTTTTACAACCTCTGGGGGTGAAAAAGTTCATTTGAGCGAGCTGTTTGGTGATAAAAATGAATTAATAGTAATTCATAATATGGGAAAATCTTGTTCCTATTGCACCCTTTGGGCAGATGGTTTCAATGGCTTTACAAAGCATATTGAAAATAGAGCCTCCTTTGTTTTAACGAGTCCTAATGATTTTCAGACACTCGCGGAGTTTTCCAAGAGTAGGGGCTGGGCATTTAACTGTGTTTCTACTGAAGGAACCACATTTAAGGAGGACTTTGGGTTTAAGGATGAGAAGGGCTTTCCACTACCAGGTGTCTCAGTCTTCATCAAAAATGACGATGGCAGAATTGAGCATTATACAAAAGCATCATTTGGCCCTGGTGATGATTATTGCAGTATTTGGTCACTATTTGAACTGCTGCCTGAAGGAAGTAATGGTTGGGGGCCGAAGGTTCATTATTAATAGGAGTATCATACATAATCGGCTTCCGCCTTTTCCACTAGTTTCGGTCACGCAGAGGCTCTCTACGTGACCGATTTTTTCTTTTCCCATGGGTTTTGGTCACGTAGGACCTTTCTACGATGGGTTGTGGGGGAGAATTTAGTTCGTCTGTACATAAAATCATTTTTCCGATATACTAATCACCTTGTGGATGAATTAGTATGTTTTATATGTTCATACGTTTTTTCGAATTCGACTGCTAAATCAATATCCAAAGCTGTTACTCCTTTTGCAGCCCAGGTGCTGAGCGAAACATTAACAGCTTTATATTGGATGCTGATAAATGGATGGTGTTGGTTTGCTTCAGCAATTTGGCCGATTGCTGAAACAAACTGGATACCTTGCAGGTAATCTTTAAAAATATATTTTCTTACGATCCACTTATCGTCCTTTACCTTCCAGTTTTGAAGTTTTGCACACTCCAATTGTATTTCTAAAGGGGTTAATGCTGTTAACATTCTTGACCTTCCTTTAGAAGAGGAAGTAAAGCTAATCCATTATTGATTAGGCGTTGAAGCTCTTTTGTTTTGCTGAGGTTGAGCAATTCTTGATGCACTTGTTCTGTTTCCATCGTTTGCACACCATGTCCACA
>Ga0213824_1001391_pt1 | contig 14160 bp, 20 predicted proteins | sample MC6MC0906MG_FD_179892 | JGI IMG/M metagenome (GOLD analysis project Ga0213824, IMG submission 179892) | Enriched soil aggregate microbial communities from Iowa State University, Ames, United States - MC6-MC0906-MG | ecosystem: Environmental > Terrestrial > Soil > Unclassified | place: USA: Iowa...
TGCGCGAGCATGTTGATCTTCTTCAACTGACGCGCAGCGGCGAGGGCGGCAGCTTGCAGCTCCTCGGCGGCAACCACCTTGTCGAGGAAACCGGCATCTACAGCGCTTTGCGGATCGAACATCTCGCCGTTGATCACCGAGCGGTGGAACGCCGAGCGACGCAGACGATCACGCGCCAGTTCGATACCGGCGTGGTGCATGGTCATACCGATCTGCACTTCGTTCAGACCGATGCTGAACGGTCCGTCGACACCGATACGGTAATCGGCAGACAACAGAATGAAAGCGCCCTTTGCCACGGCATGACCCGGGCAAGCGACGATCACCGGAAACGGGTGGGAGAGCAGGCGACGCGCCAACGTCGACCCCGCAGTTACCAGTGCCACCGCCTCTTTAGGGCCGGCAGTCATCACTTTCAGGTCATAGCCGCCGGACAGAATCCCCGGCTGACCGGTAATGATCACGATGGCACGATCAGTTACCGCCTGATCCAGCGCCGCGTTGAATGCCGCAATCACGTCCGGAGAAATGGCATTGACCTTGCCGTTGCTCAAAGTCAGGGTCGCGATACCGTCTTCGAGGTGGTAGGAAATCAACTCACTCATGACGCTATTCCTTGTAAGAAAGATGGGCAGACGTTACCCACCGCCGCAGGCCAGGTAAAGCGCCGTGACTGACCCGCCAGTCACCGTTTCCCGGCCCGTCCAGCGTGGCGAGGCGTTCTGCTTCTATATAGAAGGGCCGCGCCCACCGAAGATTGGCCGGTTTGCCATGGGCTGCCAGCGGGCAAAACGACTTTTTCTCTTAACCGCATGAAAATTCTGAAAAAAAGTTTGCCATCGCAAAAGCTTTCGACTACATTAGCGCGCCTCGACAGACAGAACATGTTTGAAGAGATACGGTGAAGTGTCCGAGTGGCTTAAGGAGCACGCCTGGAAAGTGTGTATACAGGAAACTGTATCGAGAGTTCGAATCTCTCCTTCACCGCCACATTTAGAAAACCCTGTGAATTCAGTTACTTAGAGTTCACGGGGTTTTTCGTTTGTACTACTCAAATGTACTACTCCCGTCTGTCACCTTCCCAAATCCTTTCCTATTCCTGTCCTAGTCTGCTTGCGTCTGTGCGATTCGCACATCCTAGTTTGGTATGACCGTTCGTCTGTTCCCTGCTGGCTCATCCGCTAGTGCACTGATCAGCCTGTATCGCTCAGGGCCGACGAAGCCGTAAGGGTGATGGATGACCGCTTGTCAGGGTTATTAAAATATACCTTGCATTAGCTATGCATTTATGCTTGACAAATCGCCAATGTCGTGTTATCCTTAGCATGTAAGGTGAATATTCCTGCTGCGAACGCTCGTCACCCCTCCGCAGCACCAGTCACAACCAAATTCAAACATTGAGACCGACCCAGTCTGCTGAGGTCGGTTTTCGTGTGGCCGGGAGTCCTCAGAATGCTCCTGACGCCGGTTGCAAGCCGGTGGCCGATTCTTGCAAGACCATGGGTTCATTGCACCCACCTCAGCCGCTGACAGGGCCGGTTTGGTCGAAACTCTGTCAAACTGGCTTCCTCCCCTTGGGAGTGTCAACGCCGAGACAACTCCGGTGGGCCATGAGTTGAGAGGGCGTGTCGGTTAGATCCGCGCCCTCGAACCAAATTCGTACTAAGTGAAAACTCTTGGGAATGCTCCTACATCCCCTTTTGGCTGAGTCCTTGAAACGCTCAGCCTTTTTTCTGCGTTTCATTCAGTTCCGTTTCACTCACCGTTAATTCAACTAACAACTTCGCCCATAGGAGATTCCATGGCACGTATCGTTATGCGTGCATGTCGCAACCCGTCATGCACTAGAGGGGAGTTCCCCAGTTCCACCGCAAGAGCGGCTTACTGTTCATCAGCTTGCCGATTGATCCACCACAGACACCAAAAGAAAGAACAACAATCCCAAACCCAAGAGGTAATACCAATGGCTACACCGTCCCAACTATTCCAACCAGATGCAGCGCATCTAAAACGTCTACAAGACTTCGAAGTAGGTCAGTACAACACCCGCACCCAATGTAATATCCAAGGCCGAGAACAGCTTGGCATTATGGAAGAGTTTGAGGTGCAAGGCTTGCAACAAGCCCTCGATAAATACGTCGAGCTTGTCGCTCAAGGCTTCGCGCCGACTGGCGAGATTACCCATCTGCCCAAACTGATTGCAGGGCCAACAGTGGATTGGGTAATCCTCTCGCTGCGTAAGCCAGAATCACAAATTGAAAAAGAGATCGCTCAAATCAAGTCTCAAGTTGAGCAGGATTATTTGCAGCGCTTGGAAGCTGACAAAGCAGCGTGCGTGGCTAAGGAAGTTGAATCGCTCTTGGCTGGCGAGAAGCGCAGAAAGCAACAAGCCGAGTTGGATGCCAAAGCAGCACAAGAAGCCGAGGAATACGCTCGTGTTGAAGCCGAAGTGTTGGCGGCTCTTGGAGGCAAACAATGACCGATAAAATCGATCCGAGCACTCTGTCAGGTACGGAGTTGCTACTACGTGAGAAGTACGCCAAAGATACACTTGTTACAAGCCCCTCAGAGGCCCCTGTAGAGGCGGTAGTTAAACAAGCGCTACCAGCAGATGAAGAAGCTTCGGAAGAGCACGTAAAGGCATTTAAAGCGGCTCTGGAGCTACTTGCAGCCAGAGAGCGCGCCGATAAGATTGTTGAAGTGGCCAAGCAAGCCCAGAAGAACAAAGGAACGCAATGACAAAAACTGCTACACCGATTCAAGAGCTGAAAAAATCTCCGCAACACCACAGCATCACCCACATGACAAATCCCAAGATTCGCCTCTTCGCCTGTGCAATGGGTCAATGGCTTCGTAAATGTCACGGCTTCGACGTCGATTACTCTTACCGCTGGGTTAAAACTCAGGATGGATCTATCTACTTCGCCTTGTCAGGTTCCCGCAGTGTGCAAACTGTCTTTGCCGATTACCTAGAGAATAATCGAGGCAATTACTACAACAGTGCAACCGTAACTCAATACGGAAACAACTCAGTTGCATTCAATCGTGCATTCGACAAGCTCTTGGAGCTGAAACGTGGTCTCGGTGCTTACGGTGAAACGAAATGAGTCTACAAGAAGAAGTTGCACGCCTAACTGGTAAGCTGGTATTCGAAGTCTCAAGTGCACCGCTGACTAAGTTTCTCGGAATGCTCAAGACTGCTGAAACTGCTATGTCACGTGTTGGGAAAGAAGCCCAGCAACTACAGACTCAGTTGAATAAGACTTTCGGAGTATCCAGCAAGGGCCTGGGATCAGAGCGAATCAAGCTCAATGCCGATATCCGTAGATCTTTGGATAAAGAACTCGCCACTGAAACCAAGTTGTCCAAGCTTCGCCGTCAACAGTTTGCTGAGCGATTGGCTCAACAACGTTTGATTGCATCAGGCACTAAGCAAGAGAGCTGGCTACAAACCAATTCATTAAAAGCCCAGCAACAGGCGGCAGTGCTTTTGAGTAAACAGCACCGTGCCCAACAAGAAGCGTTAAAGGTGGAACTTGGTAAGGCTAAGTTGAATACAACTGCTGAGCAGTCAGCTTTTCGCCAAGCACGTTTGCAAGACATTCTGCAAAAGCGCCAAGCCAGAACTGTGCAGCTCCGACAGCAAGCCGTGTTGGCTCAGAACAAGTTCCAACGCGCTGAAACAGCACTGAACAACGCTCGTGCAAGTGGTATTCGCCAAGCCGAACGATACGAAGCATCTAAGGCAGCGGCTGCTGTACGTGAGGCACGAGCAGCGGTTAAGCACGACCAATCAAGCCAGCGATTCGCCTTTGCGGCTGAGCGCCACGAGGCTTGGAAGGCCCGCCAAAGTGAGCCTAAGCCCTTTAGTCTCGGTGGTATGGCTGTTGGGCTGTCAGCGGTCACAGCCGCTCTATACGGCGTTGTACGCGGTGTGACTTACTTGGGTGAGCGCATCGCGCAGCGTCAAGAGTCCGCAAGTGGAGCTGAGCAGTTCAATACCGCTCTTCAATCTGCCGGTGGAAAGAACATCCACAACCAACAGTTTGCACGTGATCAGTTTGTCGATATCTCTAACAAATATGGGATGGAAGTTTCAGTAGAGACGGCCAAGTCTTTTGCACTGTTCATCCAAGGACAGTTAGCGCTCGGTAAGACTCTGACCCAAGCCACCAAGATGTTCGAAGATCAGTCTGCGACGTTCCGTGCTGCTGCTCTCGATAAGGAAGCTCAGAAGCGCAGCGCCTACCAGATGTCACAAATTCGCGCCAAAGGAAAACCGGAAGGCTCTGATGTAAACGATTTGTTTGATGCTGTTGGTGGTGTAGTTGCTGCTTCTATTCGCCAAGCCGCTGCAACTCGCTTGGGATTCAAAGGTAAGACCGAGGATCAGGCAGGATGGTTCAAACAGGCTGTAACTGACGGTCTAATCTTATCCAAAGACTTTGATCAGGGGATGACTAATTTCCTGAATGCTAACAAGGATCTTCTTGCAAGGCAGATGAACTCCATTGCAGCGAATCAACAGCGTTCAGAGAACCAAGCCTATCTGAATGACAACACAGTCAACACTAATGCTGAGCTGAAGGCAGTGATTCTGGATCGAATCAAAGCAGAGAATGAATTGAATACGGCAATGCAGCCTTTGAAGAACACGCTCATGGAGTTCGACCAAGGACTGACTAAGTTCAACACCTCGTTGATTCGCATGCTAATCGGACATGATGCAAATGGTAACGCCACGCCAAATGCCATGCAGAAAGATCCGAATGCTCTACCGGGTACAGTGGGTGCAGCACTTGGCCCAAGATTGAAGCCAGCATCACCAAATGAACAAGCAAGTTTGGATGATCGTGCAAGACCGGGATTGTTGAATGGTCTTCGTCGTTTGTTCACTGGTGCAACAATCGCAGATGATCAATCAGCAGCGGAGGACAACAGAGGGCGTTGGGCTGGTGGACATATCAACCCAGTTCAACGAGAGAATTTCGATGTGTTCCGCATTGGCTCTCAAGATCTTGGGAAAGATCCAGAGAATGGAAAGATGAAGCAGTTCCGTATGCCTCCTGCATATACAGCAGCAGACATCATGGAGGCTTCGGCGCAACAGCAGCGCAAACAAACAGCGTTGCCTAGTGACTGGATGTCGGTAGATGATCCAAATAATGGGCGGGTTATCAAACCTGCTGAAAGCAAGATCGACCAGAGTCATACTGAGATCAACGTATCTGTCAGGGTGGATGCTCGCGGTATGTCAAAGGAAGAGGCGGAAAAGTTCACAGTCGAAACTGCACGCGCCACGTGGAATGATGAACTACGCCGAACAAGAGCCAATCAAACGGAGGTCGAATGATGAAAAGAATCATCCTTGCTATATCGCTGGGCTTCTTAGCTCAGATCGTTATAGCAACCGGCCTCACATTCTGGCTCTTCGATCACAACAACGATATGGCGTTGCAGTATGCCCAAATGGCAGAGCGTAACGCCAACGCTTACACCGACGAGGCACTACGTTTGCGATATAACCAACTCCAGTTGGAACGCTCTCAAGAACGTGAAAGCCTTCACACATGGATTGATAAGCGGATCGACTTGAAGCTTTCTCAACTCCCCAAGGAACACAAACAATGAAACAAATCTTCACTAACGCAGCGGAGGCAATGAAAGTTGCCTTCGAGCTGTCCAAACTACTGAGGCGTCCAGTATGGCGCCATATGGGCGTAGATAAGCGCGGGGCTACAGTATGGGTCGTCTCGTTAGATAGCGATCCCCATAACGCACTACAGGAGCTTACAGCATGAGTCGCGGACTACGTAATCAACGTACTTGCCATTGCAGAAACTGCGGTAATGGTTTTCTAACTTTCAAAGCCACAGCGTTCTGTGGTTCGGCTTGCCGACATTCATACATTGCCATTCATGGCACCAACAAACCAGAAACAGGAGCGTACCTAGATGGCGCTAGCAACACCGGCAACAAAACCTAAGAAACAAGACACTAGAAAGCGCTGCGGTGTATGCGGCAAGAAGTTTACGCCGACGCACGCCAGTCAAAGATACCATCCAGCCTGTTCCAGCAGTGCCAGAAAGCCGGTTAGAACGAAACGCAAACCGAAGGCTATCCCTTTAACGAATCAATTGATTGTAACGATGATTCGTGCCGCTCGTTACGCAGGGACTGTTGAGATCTTCGAAGGAAATACCGTGGCTCATTTGCATGAGCTTCGTGCAATGGTGAAGCTTCGTACACAGTTCAGCCAAACTGCTGGATACGACGAACACGGTAAAAGCTACGTCGGGCATCTGTCTCACGTCCACGCAGTCATGGGTGTCGGCGGTATGGGAAAGTTCACGCCTGACAATCTTGTCGTGTGCGATGCGAATTACAACAGGAGCTTTAGCACTACACACCTAGGCCACGGCAGTTGTATTCCTCGATTCAAGGAGCACGCCAAATGGCAGCTTGAGCAGCACCTCACCGATGCAGAGGTGATGGAGTTGATCATTGAATGTATCGGTCGTGCCACATGGAACGAGTTTGCCAAGGTTGCCAAGCTACTGCCAGCAGGCCGTCAGATGCTGGTGGATTCGCTAGAGAGACTTCTTGATCCATCGAACCCAGAACATGCTCGCCATCTACGGGCAGTGAAGGACTCGAATACATCGTCGCAAGCCTTGCGCCACATTCACGAGGTCATCACCGGCAAGGTTACATTTGAGCCTTACGTGAAGTGCTGCACGCTGATTGACTTGGTAGTGCATGAGCTAGAACGCATGAGCAAGTATCGCGGTGATCTTGCTGAGGCCCATAAAGCGCTAGTGACCGGTATTGCGATGTTTGAGCAGGTGAACGGGAGGCATGCCCGGTTTGACTTCATCGGCTACGAATATCAGATGTTCATGGACATGTTACATGGGGAAGATGTGAGTGCTCACTTCCTGCAAGGATTCGTGCAGCGCTGTGGTTTGAAAACAGAGTATGACCCTGTTCCTAACGTTGTATCTCCACCACGCGCCCTAACTGCCGATGAGCAGCAAAGACTAGAGCGTCTGGGGGCCAGGATTGCTGAGAGAGAAACAGACTGCACTGATGAACTCAGTTTCATCGAGAGGATGTGGCTCGAATGTCCAGCCCAGTTTGCCGCGCTGTGATGATCAAGTCTCGGCCTCACACGCTGGGGCTTTTTCATGTGCTGAAAAAAGTCAGATACCACCGGAAGGTGCTTTACATTTTCTGCGAGTAAAAGTTGATCCTGTTGCCCTACAGCCCTTACGTATCAGGGTCTCCAGCGTTCAGCAGGTGGGACAAAATTCGGGCTAAAATTCCTCAAATGGTTACCCGTAAAGCAGTCTGAATCTCCTAGCGGCGCTACCGATTTATCCCGTCATAGCGTGAATCAATTACCTCTTTTGCCTAATTCGAGATAAGTTTCTCCCGCAACTTAACTCAACGAAAGGAAGCACGTAATGATTTACATGATGGTATCTCTTGATCTTGCGAAAGCTGAGGGTGAGCGCGATGATTTTAACAAATATCTGGCTGATCTAAAGTGGACTAAGTTGAGCAATGTTGACACTGTTTGGGCGTTTCATATGGCCTACAATTCTGGTGATTTTATTCTAGTCCAGAATTACATAACGGCGACTCTGCTGACGGCGGCTAAAGAATTCAAGCTGGAGAAGATTTCTTATGTTGCCCAAATAGGAGATGCTAAGGCAGTAGGGGGGCAGATAGTTAAAAAGAACGGCGTGTACAGTACGCCTACATTCAATCCATATGTGAAACAACCTAAAGCATAACCCGGCGATATCTCATCAAAACCCCGCGTAAACCATGCTCCAATCATCGGTTATAAATAATCTGTCGGTTATACTCTTTACCTATAAGCCAGTGATTACGCGGGGTCTGGTGAATCTGGGTCAAGCTCGCAACGGTGAATATGCTCGCCACGAGGTTTCTTCGCCAAAACGGTAGTTTTGAGCCGGAATCACCGATTAGTGCAAATCGGCAACATTGACAGGCGCTGAGCTGATGCCTTCACTAGATCCTCCAGTCATCAGAGCAGGGGTGTGGATATGGACGTATTTAGTGGTGATGAATACATAGCGCTGGCCTTACGCCTACACCGTGGGCTTCCTGATATTCGAAGCGATGACGTGCCGCTTTTCGAGCGTTTCATCGCTAATGGCTGGGCGACTGGTGAACCAAGTGACATAAGTGGTCAGCGCACCTACTCCAACGCGATGTTGCTTCCTGCGTGCTACGAGGCGTTGAGCCTGACGCCCGAGATGTTGGTGTCAACAAACGACCGTTAAACGATACCGTCTATCCGATGGTTACACCGGTATCATCAAATTCGGGTTTACATGTTGTTGATACCATTGAATTATGATCCCTCCATTGTTGACACCCTGCGAACGGCGTGGGGATATCTAGGAGGGAGAGTAAATGAGTCGTCTATTCGGATACGGTCGTGTCAGTACGACAGAGCAGAACACCGACAACCAACTGGTGGCGCTCACATCTAAGGGTTTCGATATCAAGCCCACCCGCTGGTTCTCTGAACAAATCAGTGGCGGCGTACCAGCCCTCCAGCGTCCCCAGTTCAGCAAGATGGCCGAACGCATGGAAACGGGTGATACGTTGGTGGTGCTGAAACTGGATCGCCTAGGCCGTGACGTGCAAGACGTTCTCGCCACAGTAGAGAAGCTGGCAAAGGATGGTATCCATGTCCGTAGTCTTGACCTTGACGGTGTAGACCTCACCAGTGCAGCCGGAAAGCTCCAGCTAACAGTTCTCGCAGCAGTTGCAGCCTTTGAGCGTGATCGAATCAAGGAGCGCACCAGAGAGGGCCTTGCAAGGTCTAACAAGAAGGGTGGTCGTCCAGTGGCTACCGACACCACGGAAGCAGTGCAGAAGCTCAAGGTTAAAGGCATGACACAGGCTCAAGCAGCAGCCGAACTCAAGGTGAGCTTGCCCACCATCAAGAGACATTGGAACAAGGTTTGAATTAGACCCTGTACACCCACATTAGCCCGCCTTGAGCGGGCTTTGTTGTTTCTCTAGCTGTGGAATGTCTCTAATGTTGATCACCTCTGACAGCGTCTGAGAGCGCTACAGGGCGTCAGGTTATTTCTACTTTTTCAGCGTTTGGATAAGCCCCTGTCGCATGCCGTTAAGCAATGCGGGCAAGACTGAGATAGTTACGCCAGCCTTATTTTTTCACCATGAATTCGAAGCGCTGCACCAGTTGCACTTGTCTCGGCGGGGCGGGCCAGATTCTGGAAATTCGGCCTTGGTCACTTCGGGCATGGATAGCTGTTGATGAGCGCCATCCATGTGAGCACTGATCGTTCTTCGTTTAACAGTTCAGGTCGATCCTGCAAGAACCTCACAACGATGCGTGCCCCTTGTCCGGTAGTCACGTTGTCCGGTATGCAGATGCGGATATCACTCTCCACGGATGTTTTGTAAAACGTCGCCATACCCATCACGGCACTCACTGTGCCAAAGCATATTCCCGTGTCGTAGGGGTCTTTGAAGACGCCGCTGTTGATCCCCTTAATCGCATTCTGGCATTGAACGAGAAGTTCATTTCCCGACCCCGTTGGGCCTCCTGCTGCCATCGCTTGCCCTGTCATTGCGGCGACCAGTGCAACCGCTGCTGCAATCCCTGCTTTCATGGCTTCCCCTCGGTGAATGAAATACGGTTCAGCTAACGAGTATCCAGCCGCTATTTTGATATGTCGCCCACACCTTTGTGGCGACATAGCAGAACAAGCCCACCAACAGTAGAGCGTTGCGAAGCTTCGCGTAGGTTGGCCCCTTGTTCTCCCTAAACTGTTTGTGGAGGGTTTGTAGTCTTACTGGGTCGGTTTGATTGAGGATGAATACATTGGTACGCATCAAGAAAAGGGCGCTCTCGATTCTTTTCAGTCCGAAGGCAGCGCTTGCGGCAAACACCAAGAGGCTTACCAGAAGGAATGTCTCTTTGTTGAATCCAACATTCCCGTATGGGTTGGTCTGCGCTAGGTACGCACAAATTGCTAGATTCGCTCCAAGGATGAAGTAATCCAGCTTGTGAGCGGCCTCGTTATACATCGTCGTGACTCGTTGAATCTGCTCTTGCTGTGCATTTGCCATGTGTCATGCCCGATGTGCAGTATTCTCTAGAGCTTACCGCCTCGGTGGGGCACCATGCCATCACGTCACACGTTGAACCTGGCCCCAGCGTTTCACTTCTTGCTGTAGTCGCCGTAGCTGTACCCCAGCGTCGGTTTCTTCTGCCTGTCAGCTTCGTAGAACTGACTCAGGCGCAGGCTAACCCGTTGGTGTTCAGCCTTGAATGCGGCCAGCTCCTTGGTCAGCGTCTGGTGCATGACGATCATCCCGGCAAGGTTCTTATGCGCTTGCCGAAGGTCTCGCCGTGTCACCTCAAGTTCTGAGTGCAGGAGGTCGCATTCATGGCGAAGCATGTCTTCAATACTGGGCATGCCCAACTCAAAGCCAGAATCATTGATCAGGTCATTTTCCATCGCACACACCAAATACAAATCAAATACTGTATGTGTGTACAGTATCGTCTCTGGTGCGTGGGTCTCAAGGCTGGCAAGACAGGTGGTGATGCATATGCACAGTTGTTCTGAGAATTACGTTTTTTATACTCAGTCTAATACCGCAGCAATATATACAGACGAAGCCGAGCTGTTGATTCTGCCCCTCACGTTGTCAGCGTGCGCTGACAGTTATAGGGATAATAGGGAGCTTCGATATTGCGTTGAGCTTCTGTTTGGTGGACGCACCTTTTGAATAGATGTCGTGCGTTACGGTGTGAGTTTCGTGCCCGGTGAGTTCTTTGATCAATGCGTCTGCAACGTCTGCCCTCACCAGTGCCGTGACAAACGTATTTCTCAAGCCATGGAAGACATACAGTGAGCCAAATCCTTGTCGGGTTCGGAGCAGGCCAAATGCCTTTGAGATTGCATGTGAGCGTTTGTTGTACCGGTTTTCGGTTGTGACGGGAATCAGATAAGTGTCCTTCGAGTCGGCTACCAGACGATCCACCAAAGACTTCAAAGCTGGGTGTATAGGAACTGTGCGTACGGCTGATTTGTTCTTGCCGGTCACGATATGTAGGCTCTGAATTCCATCTGGGTATACGACATGCTCGGCCTTAAGCTGACAGATTTCCTCGATCCGAAATCCGGTGTAAGCGCCTATCAAAATCAGATCAGCTAAGGGTGTATTTCCAGCTTCAACAGCTCCGGTGTGCAGCTTCGCTATTTGATCAGTCGTGTACGCTTCACGTCTGGAACCCGAGGTTTCTCTACCGCCGCCTTGTGGTAGTTCGTGCCCTATGAACGGGTTCACCTTGTCCTGAAATTCCATCCTCCATCCGGCGTCATACTTCATCGCCCACTTCCAAAACGCAGTGCCTGCCATGAGATACTGGCCGAGAGTGTTAGGTGCGCGATCCAAAGACTTCAACCACCGATCCACCGAATCGAAGTCGAGAGACGCTCCGTTCTCCCTGAGGAATTTGGATAGACGTTCCATTTTTCCGCATTGCTGATCAATGTGTTTGGCACCACCGCCGCGACTCTCCCTGAATTCCCGGAATGCTTGAACGCGTGCATCAGTGATAGGTGATTTTGGTTTGTGTGCCTTCGGATCGTTGAGGATCAACTGTGCTTCTTCTTGCTCAGCAGGGGAGAGTTCCTGCGCCACCCCGAACACCTTTGCCATCACTTCTAAGGCCATTTCCTTGGCGAACTCAACGTTCGCCAGCTCTCCCTCAAGCCCCGTCATGGCGTACACACGATCCGCTTTTTCTCTGCGTAACCGCCCCTCTGGTGAGTCATCAAACAAGCCCTGATACAGCGCCTGAATCTCGTCAGCATTAAATGTGGTCTGGTCGTCCGTCTCACCGAGAGCGACGTCGGTTTTCAGCTTGCGTGTAGCTTGTGCCATGCCTTGTGCAACTGTCGCAATCGGGTCTTTCCACGTGTCGCCACGTGCAGCCCGTTTTCCTCTTGCTTTCTCAAATGCTGCCTTCCACTCGGCAATCACCGCGTGTCGCCGCTCCATGGCTACGCCGCGTAACCCTGTTTTCAATGAGCGAATGAGGACAGTTTTACCGCCCATAGCTACACGGACATCGGCGGGCACAGCCAGCCGCACATACCAAGTCGATTCGCCTTTTTTCTGAATCAGATGGTCTGCCATGGTGGGGCCGTAGGAGGGGAGTAGTACGGACGAGTGTATTACTCAGTTGTACTACTATTCAAGCTGAAAGCCTCGCAATACGGCGTCTTAAGGGCTGGAGAGGTGAAAAATTCGAATCTCTCCTTCACCGCCACATTCAGTACACAAAACCCCTGATTTCGAAAGAAGTCAGGGGTTTTGTGGTTTCTGGCGTCTGGATTTTATTGGCAGCGGCGTGAAGTCCGCTTTGAGCCATTACAATCGCGAATTTATTCCTCCGTATAGGGACGACATCCATAATCATTTCCACCACTCATACCATTGAAGGTCGGCAAATCACGGCATACCTGGACATTGTCAGTGCCGAGTCGGTGCAGGGCGTCAATGTGATTCGTGACATGTTCGCCGGTATGCGCGATTTTTTCGGCGGACGTTCGCAGACGCTAGAGCGGGCTTTGAAGGAGGCGCGTGTTCAGGCCACCGAAGAAATCAGGGAGAGGGCGCGTGCTTTGCAGGCGGATGCAGTGGTCGGGGTGGACTTCGAGATCAGCATGCCTGGCGGGAAGGGCGGGATGGTTGTGGTGTTTGCGACGGGGACGGCGGTGAAATTGCGCTGAATGTCGATCGCTGGTCATGTGAGCCCATCCAGATAATGGATGGGCTCTTTTTCTACGCCATCAGCCCTGCGGCTTGAGGATTACCGTGCCTCTCGAGTCGTAGGTCAGTGGTGTGTCGATGGCGACAAGAGTAGGAGTGTCCGAAGGTTGGCTCGGTTGCGCTGGCTCGCTTGGATGGTAAATGACACCAGGCTGCAGAATCGGCTTGTCCGGATACTTGATGGTGATTTCACCGGAAGCGATCTTGTCCTTGAGCAGTTCACCCCCGGCTTTGCCGGCAGCGATTTGTTCGTCCGTGAGCTTTACGACGGGCAGATTCGGGAATCCGTTGATTTGCATGTTCTCTCCTTGAGATTCATTTGTATGAAAAAGGGCAACGGCCTGTCGGCAGAATTCTTTAGCAAAGCAAGACCAGCGGTTCGTGGTCGAGTTTAATTTTTTTGAGGCCACTCGTCGGGCGCCAGCTAATCTGAATCACAAGTCCAAGAGTGACCAACTAGTCTCAAAAGCATTGGAGGTCGATATTTTTCAGGCAAAACGGGTTTTGCCGGTGTCGATCTGTTGCGAAGGGGCGAAGATATGACTGATCCGTATATCGAAGACGATGGCTCTGAATTTTCCTTCAACAACTGCGTACGGTGCGGCCAGACTGAGTATCAGTCTGGATTTGGCGAAGATCCAGTGCAGATCGGCAAGATCAAATCCACGGCACCCAAGGGACCGAAGGCGAAATTTCTCCCCAAGGTCACCACGCGAGCCAGAAAATAATCTTTGTCTGAATAACCCCGTCATCGATCGGGGTTTTTTATGACTGTGCGTGTGAAGAAATTTCTTACATTCGATGGCGGCAAAAATCAATTTGCTTTCACAAACTTTTCACGTCTGCCGCAGTAGGGTGAAGCCATCCGTTAGAAAGCAAGTCTCCAGCCCGTCTCCCCAGCGGGCTTTTTTTTGCCTGTCATAAAACCTTTTCCAGAATTACGGTCCAATCGGCGCCAAGTGCGCGAAGCCACTGATTTCGGCTGGACTTTTTCGCGGCGACGGCATTAAATCCCGGCCCTTTTTGTCATCCCAATTTTTGAGGTTTTCGTCATGCGTTTAACACTGCCCGCTCTGGTTCTGGGGCTTCTGGTTGCTCAAGGTGCAATGGCTGCCGGTGATGGCACTGCGGCGCTGGGCGGTGGTTTGGGTGGCGCGCTGGGTAATGTCGTCGGCCAGAAAATGGGCGGCAGCACTGGCGCGGCCATTGGTGCTGGCGTAGCAGGCGCGGCGGGCAGCGCAGTGGCGGCGCGCAAGGGTAGCCGGACCAAAGCGGCGATTGGCGGCGGTGTCGGTGCAG
>Ga0213824_1001397_pt1 | contig 14100 bp, 9 predicted proteins | sample MC6MC0906MG_FD_179892 | JGI IMG/M metagenome (GOLD analysis project Ga0213824, IMG submission 179892) | Enriched soil aggregate microbial communities from Iowa State University, Ames, United States - MC6-MC0906-MG | ecosystem: Environmental > Terrestrial > Soil > Unclassified | place: USA: Iowa...
GCTGCTTCCCTATCTCTACAATTTCAATAATTTTAGTTGGATTTGAATCTAAATCAACCATATTAGCTGCTTCTTTTGCTGCATTTGTACCTGAATTCATTGCAAGCCCAACATTGGCCTGCGCTAACGCTGGTGCATCATTTGTACCATCACCAGTCATTGCTACTACCTTCCCTTGTGCCTGTTCATCCTTAATGACTTGAATCTTATCCTCAGGTTTGCTTTCTGCGATAAAGCTATCTACTCCAGCTTCCTTTGCAATGGCTGCTGCTGTAAGTGGATTATCTCCTGTACACATAATGGTTTTAATCCCCATTTCACGAAGCTGTTCAAAACGTTCCTTTAGTCCAGCCTTGACAATATCCTTTAGATAAATAACGCCTAAAATTTTATCATTCAGTGCTACGACCAGAGGCGTCCCCCCTACTGTAGATACTTGTTGAACCAGCAACTCTAGATTTGAAGGAATACTGTACCCTGCCTTCAAACTCTCTCTTTTTATCGTATCATAGGCACCTTTTCGAATTTTTGTGCCATCCACCCTATCCAAGCCACTCATTCGTGTTTGTGCAGTGAAGGGAATATGTTTACTTGTCTGGATAATGCTTTTTTCACCGTCCGTATTCACCCCTAATTCGCAAGCAAGCGATAAGATAGATTTTCCCTCAGGTGTATCATCTGTTAGAGAACTAAGCCATGCAGCTTGCATTAACTCTTCTCTGGCAACTCCTTTTACTGGTAGAAACTCAGCTGCCATTCGATTGCCATATGTTATCGTGCCAGTCTTATCTAAGATTAATGTATCCACATCTCCACAGGCTTCCACCGCTCTCCCAGACATTGCGATGACGTTAAATTGTGTTACCCTATCCATACCTGCAATACCAATTGCGGATAATAATCCACCAATCGTTGTAGGAATTAAACAAACTGTAAGTGCTATTAATGTTGCGATAGAAATTGGCACATTCAAATACATAGTCATTGGATAGAGGGACACTACCACTAACAGAAAGATAATTGTTAAACTTACTAGAAGTGTATTAAGGGCTATTTCATTTGGTGTTTTTTTACGGCTAGCCCCTTCAATTAGCGTAATCATTTTATCCAGAAATGATTCGCCAGGCAATGAAGTAATTTCAATCATCAACCAATCACTCGTAACCGTCGTACCACCCGTAACGGATGAAAAATCTCCACCTCGTTCTTTTACAACAGGGGCAGATTCACCTGTTATTGCCGATTCATCCACAGTAGCAATGCCATCAATGACTTCCCCATCATTTGGAATTACCTCTCCAGCTTGAACTAATACAATATCTCCTTTTTTTAGGTCATTGGCCTGTTTAAGGATTTCCGTACCATCATGAAGCAACACACGAGCCTGTGTCACTGTCTTTGTTTTTTTTAAAGTTTGAACTTGTGCTTTACCTCTTCCTTCTGCAATTGACTCTGCAAAATTAGCAAATAGAATTGTAACAAAAAGTAGGATAGCAACTATTCCATTGTATAATCGAGCATGTTCTTCTACTACACTCCCAAACATATTTGGAAAAAGAACTAATAGCACCACAAACAAAAATCCTACTTCTACAACAAACATAACAGGATTTTTTAGCATATAAGTGGGACTAAACTTTTTTAAAGCGTCTATCATTGCATTTTTCAGCATCTTACTTGTCAAAAAACTCTTTCTTACTGTTTCCATATGCTCACTCCTCCATTAAGAATAAAGTTGTAAATGCTCTGTAATTGGACCAAGTGCTAAAGCTGGTAAAAATGTTAGGGCACCAATCATTAAAACGATAGCCACTAGTAAAAAAGTAAAAGTAGTATTATCCGTTTTTAATGTTCCTATTGAATCACTGTGCCAAAATTTTTTGGCAAGTAGTGACGCAATCGCAAGTTGAATGATAATGGTTAAATATCGTCCAAAGAACATTGCAAGTCCTGTTGTCACGTTCCAAAATGTGGAATTATCTGCTAACCCTTCGAACCCTGAGCCGTTGTTGGCAGAGGCTGAAGCAAATTCATATAAAACCTGTGATAATCCGTGAGCACCTGGATTCGTTATGCCTGCTATTCCTGTTGGTGTTACAACTGCTAGTGCTGAAAATAGCAAAATAATAGCCGGATGAATCAAAATGCATAGAGCAATTAATTTCATTTCTTTCTCTTCAATCTTTTTACCTAAAAACTGAGGAGATCGCCCAATCATTAAACAGGCAATAAAAATTGTTAGTAGAACATACATCATCATGTTCATCAGGCCGACCCCTTTACCACCAAACACAACATTTAGCATCATATTAAACATCGGTACTAGACCCCCAAGAGGCGTCAATGTATCGTGCATATTGTTAACAGATCCTGTTGTAAACGCAGTAGTGACAGTGGTAAATAATGCTGATTGTACTACTCCAAAACGCATTTCTTTTCCTTCCATGCTCCCTAGCTCCTGTGTTATACCGAGTTCACTTATAATTGGATTACCAGCCTTCTCTGCTATGTACACAGTCACTAATCCGAGTAGAAACAATATACTCATTGCTGCAAAAATAGCTAAACCTTGTTTTCCAAAAATAGTTTTCTTTTTTCTATAAGCAATCATCAAACTAAAGGCAACTACACAAGCGCCCGGCAATAGCATCATCGATAACATCTCCACTATATTTGAGAGAACGGTTGGATTTTCAAAAGGTGTTGTTGAATTGGCTCCGTTAAAGCCCCCACCATTCGTACCTATATGCTTGATCGATTCTAGAGAAGCGACAGGTCCAAGTGCAATATCTTGTAATTTTCCTTCGATCGTTTGTACTGTTTTATTTGCACTTAAGGTTTGTGGTGTCCCTTGAGATACTAAAATAATGGCAACAACGATGGAGATAGGCATTAAAATACGCGTAATAACACGAACAAAATCAATAAAGAAATTCCCAATAGTATCTGTTTTCGCAACAAGGCGACGACAGAACGCCATACAAGCTGCATAACCAGTAGCTGCAGATGTAAACATCATGAAGATAATGACTAGCATCTGTGATAAATAACTGAGTCCAGACTCACCGCTATAATGTTGAAGATTTGTATTGGTTATAAAAGAAATAATCGTGTTAAATGAAAGTGTAGCTTCCATACTGCTAATATTATTTGGATTTAAAAACAGGAATGCTTGAATGCGCAACAAAAAATATCCAATAAAAACCATAACTGCATTTGAAAGTATTAATGAAAGTACATATTCTTTACCATTCATATCTACTTGTTTAATGCCACACAATTTATAAATTACTGCATCAACTTTGTCTAGAATAGGATCAAGCCATGTTTTTTGATGTAATGTTACCCGATATAGATAATGCCCAGTTAAGATAACGAGCGGTAAATAAATAATTAATACTATGGCTATTTGCCACATAGTGCATTACCTCCTAACAGCCTTTAATAATTTTCAGGACAAAGTAATGCATGCCCTAGATAACCAAACAAGAATACAAGTACAATCACGATAAAAATCCACATTCCTATCTCCTCCTTATTGCTCATCCACTAGTTTGAAGCACCATGTAGTTAATGACAAAAGACTTCCGAAGCTTATCAGTAACAATACAACCATATAAAAGTCCATCAATAAAATACCCCTCCTTCATTTAGGTTGTTTTCATCATACTGACTTTCAAATTAATGTAGTGTTAGGAAATCTACTTTTCTATTAAGAAAGCATAAAGAGGCAAAATCTTTATACTTTCTTAATGGGAGTTAACGCTATAATACAAATGAGGTGAACGAGGATGGAAAATACACGTCCAACTCCTGAGATGTTTTTAGCAAGACTTCAACAGGAGCAACAAATTTTAGGGAATTTAAAAATCTTTCTCGGTTATGCTGCTGGAGTAGGTAAAACTTACGCAATGTTAGATGCAGCACATCAAGCTCAAAAATTAGGTAAAGATGTGGTGGTTGGCTATGTAGAACCACATCCTCGTCCAGATACGTTAGCTTTACTAGAAGGGCTTGAGCAAATTCCGACGAAAAAAATAACCTATAGAGGAAAAGCTTTTTATGAATTAGATATTGATGCCGTATTGCAGCGCAAACCAGAAATTGTTCTTATCGATGAATTGGCACATTCCAATGTACCAACAATGCGGCACAAGAAGCGTTTTGGAGATGTTGAAGAACTACTGTCAAAGGGGATTCATGTTTATACAACTGTAAATATTCAACATATTGAAAGTCTTCATGACTTAGTAGAAGAAATTACTGACATTAAAGTACGAGAGCGTATCCCTGATTACTTAATTGATCAAGCATCTCAAATAAAAGTTGTAGACATTGAACCAGATGAACTAATACAACGCCTACAAGAAGGTAAAGTTTATGCAAAACAACAAGCGGAAAAAGCACTGCATTCTTTTTTCCGTAAACAAAATTTAGTGTCATTACGAGAAATCGCATTACGTAGAGCAGCGGATACAATCAACTATAAACAAATAAACAACCATGAATCTGTCAAACACCCTGTACAAATTGAAGAACACCTACTAGTTGGTATCAGTAGCTCTCCTACAAATGCAAAAGTTATTAGAACCACTGCAAGACTTGCACAAGCATTACACGGTAAATTTACTGCTCTTTATGTGCAAAACCTGCAGGAGCAAGAAGGAAGTAGTGCAAATTCAGAACGATTACAACAACACATTAAACTTGTGGAACAGCTTGGCGGCCATGTCGTCATCGTTCAAGAAGACGACGTAGCAGCAGCTCTTGCTAATTATGCTCAAATTAGTGGGGTCACGAAACTTGTTATCGGACGAACAAGTATGAGGAAAAAATGGTGGCGACCAAGCACAAAAATAAGTGACCGCCTGAATGAATTTGTTCCGAACTTAGCCCTACACATAGTACCAGATCAAGAAAATGAACCATTTTATTTTCCTAGTATAAGTAATAAATTATCATTTGAATGGCTTGATTTGTTCAAAATGTTTATCGTATTTTGCTTCATATCAATTGTCGGCTTATATCTATATACAATTGGTATAAGCGAGTCAAACATCATTACAATTTACATTTTAGGGGTCCTCATCCTTGCTATTTGGTCAACTGGATCGATGATGAGTATTATTAACTCCATTATTGCTGTCTTACTTTTTAATTACTTTTTTACAGAGCCTCGATTTTCATTTGATGCTTATCATCGTGACTATCCAATGACATTTTTTATCATGTTTATCTCTGGCGTAATTACGAGTAGCTTAACAAAGAAGATAAAGGAGCAAACCATTATAGCCATTCGTAAATCTTATCGAATGGAGGTGCTCCTTGAAACAAATCGTAGGCTTCAACATGCTAAGTCTATTGAAGAAATAATAGTTGAAGGCATGTCTCAAATTGTTAAATTAGTAGAAAAGCCTGTACAATTTTTCGAAATAAATAACCAGGTAATTGAGAAATCATCTTTCTTTCGTACTGAAACAATGTCTAGTAGTGAAAATCAAAAAATAGCTGTACTTTTCGATAATCCAAATGAATGTGGTGTTGTTAGTTGGGTTACAAATAATAGGCATGTAGCAGGTGTATCTACAGACATCTTTCCTGAAGTGAACGCTTATTATATACCTGTTATTTCTAATGGAGATGTGAAGGGTGTTATAGGTATTGCCCTATCTAAAGTTTCCCCATTGCCTGCATTTGAGCGCAATATTTTGCACGCCATTATTAATGATTTTTCATTCGCTTTGGATAAATGGTATTTACAGAAACTTAATGAGGAAGTAGCGCGAGAAGCTGAAATGGAACAGATGCGAGCTAACCTTTTACGTGCAATCTCTCATGACCTTAGGACACCACTCACTGCTATCTCTGGAAATGCAGATATCTTACTCAACAATGCACCATTAATACCAGAGATTGAAAAAAATAAATTGTATGAAGATATTTATAAAAATTCAAAATGGCTTGTACAAATGGTTGAAAATTTACTAGCTGTATCTAAGTTAGAGGATGGGCAATTTGCGTTAGAAATGCAAATTGAACTAGTAGAAGATATTATTCAAGAGGCACTTTCCCATGTTATTCCTCAAAACAATACACATAAAATATCTTATGAAATTAAACCTGAGTTTTTATTTGCTTTAATGGATGCTCGACTCATCATACAAGTTTTCATTAATATTATCGATAATGCATTGACTTACACCCCACCAGGTAGTGCCATTACGATCATAGTGAAAGAATCAGATGGATTCGTAAGTTTTAGTATTTCTGATAATGGGCCTGGAATCGATGACGCTTTAAAAAGTAGCTTGTTTGAACCATTTACAACTGGAAAAGTACAACGCAGTGATAGTAGACGTGGTCTTGGTTTAGGCTTAGCACTCTGTCAAACAATTTTAAAATTACATGGTAGCAGCATAAACGTTTCAGATAATAAACCGCAAGGAACGATTTTTAACTTTTCGCTGAAAAAAGGAGTAATGAAATTTGATGAGTAAAAGAATTCTAGTAGTTGAGGACGATGTAGCAATTGCCAATTTAATTAAAATGACATTAGCGACAAACCATTATGAATTCGACATTGCACGTGATGGTAATAGTGCCCTTCAAAAGGCTCTTACCATAAAACCTGACGTTTTTATTTTAGATTTAGGTCTACCAGACATAGATGGCGTAGAACTAATCACAAAAATTAGAAGTTGGAATCAAACACCAATTATCGTCGTAAGTGCTCGTGGAGAAGAACATGATAAAATTAATGCTTTGGATGCAGGTGCAGATGATTATGTAACAAAGCCATTTAGTGTGGAAGAATTATTAGCAAGAATTCGGGTTGCCTTAAGAAGAATGGCCTATGAACAACCACTTGAAAAAGAGAATCCCATTTTCACAAATGGTTATCTTCAAATTAATTATGTTGATCATACAGTATTTGTAAATGGAAAAGAAATACATGTGACGCCGATTGAATATAAACTTTTAATTGTTTTATCCAAAAATGTTGGGAAAGTTCTAACACATAATTATATTTTAAAGGAAATCTGGCAAAATGCTCTTCAATCGGATGTTCCAAGTTTACGAGTTTTTATGGCTACACTTCGAAAAAAAATAGAAGTTAATCCAGCACAGCCCAAACTTATTCAGACACATGTACGGGTAGGCTACCGAATGCTTCGCTATCATGAAGAGGATGAATGAATATGGAGCCTAAGGTCTAGCTGTATTTGGACTTATACTTTACAAATTCCAGATTACATTTTGCTTTTATGTAGCTTTATTGAACCCTCCTATTAGCCTTTGCATATCATAGCTATAGTCAGGTATGTCATCAATGAAAAACAAGTAGAAAGGAGATCATTATGGTATTTCGACCACCTTATCCATACCCAATGTATCCGGGTGGCATGAGAATGCCCATGCCCATGCAAACACCTCCACAGATGTCGCCACAGTCCTTTTTCCCGCCTGGAGGCTTCCCTGTTCAACCACGAATTCCAGGCGGCTTTCCAATGGCTAATGGAATAGGTTCATTTGGAGGGCAAATGCCGATGCCACCTGTGCAAGAAGCTTCGAAAGTCGGTTCATTTTTACAGCAAGCCAACAGTTTATTTAATACAGCCAAAACCTATACCCCTTATATCCAACAAGCTATGCCGATGGTGAAAAATATTCCATCACTTTTAAAATTGTATAAAGGATTCCAAGGACTTCCTTCCGCTGGCGGTGGAGCAACAGAAGCAGCAGGAAGCGATAGTAAGGCTGCTGGAAGTAGACGGTCATCTAGGCAAAGTGCATCATTTACGCCTCCCGAGCCACTTCCATCTAAACCACGTATTTTCCAACCACCAATGTAAATGAACGTTTCTTTGTATTCACTGTCACTGTCCGTTATAATGTAGATAGGTAAGCTTGAAAGGAGTCACAACCACCATGCAAGTATTAAAAATTAATCCACGTGGCTATTGCTACGGTGTTGTGGATGCGATGGTGATCGCTCGTAACGCCGCACTTGATAAAACATTACCAAGACCTATCTACATCTTAGGGATGATTGTGCATAATAAACACGTCACAGATGCGTTTGAAGAGGATGGGATCATCACGTTAGATGGTGATAACCGCCTAGAAATTATTGAACAAGTTGAAACAGGTACTGTCATTTTTACAGCACATGGTGTTTCACCGGAAATTCGTGAGATTGCGAAGCGAAAAGGCTTAGTGTCCATTGATGCTACATGTCCTGATGTAACAGTTACCCACGATTTAATTCGTGAAAAATCAGCAGAAGGCTATGACATTATTTATATTGGTAAAAAAGGACATCCCGAACCAGAGGGTGCTATTGGCGTTGCCCCGGATCATGTCCACTTAGTACAGTCTTCTAACGATATTGATGCTTTACAATTAACGAATGATAAATTACTTGTCACAAATCAAACGACAATGAGCCAATGGGATGTCGCCCATTTAATGGATAGTTTAAAAGAAAAATTCCCACATATTGAGGTACACAAAGAGATCTGTTTAGCTACACAAGTACGTCAAGAGGCTGTTGCACAGCAAGCAGGTGAAGCGGATTTACTTATTGTTGTAGGTGATCCTAAATCCAATAACTCGAACCGCTTAACACAAGTTTCTGTAGAAATTGCAGGAACACCATCCTATCGAATTGCAGATGTTTCAGAGCTAAAAGTAGAATGGTTAAAAGGTATCAACATCGTTGCTGTAACAGCAGGTGCTTCTACACCAACACCAATTGTAAAAGAGGTTATTAACTTCCTTGATCAATTTGATGAAAATGATCCATCTACACACGAGATTAAGCGTACAGTAACACTAGATAAAATTCTGCCAAAGATTAAGACACCAACACCTGTTGATAAAATCATGCCCTATTAGTTACTCACAAAAAATCCTGATTGTTATTATGACAATCAGGATTTTCTTTATTTACTAAAGTAATAGTTTATAGGACGACCAATGCCACCATAATGGACATCCATTGTGATTTCCTCTTGTTTTTCAAGGTAATCTAAATATCTTCTAGCTGTTACGCGGGCAATGCCAATTCCACTGGCTACTTCTTCCGCTGAGGCACCATCCACCGATTGTAAAAAGTGCACAACCTTTTCAAGTGTTGTACGATTAAAACCTTTTGGGAGATTTTTTTCGGATTTCAATGTAACAGATTGATCCAACATAGTTTGTCCATCACGATAATGAAATAACTGATCTAATTCTCCCTGTGTGAGCTCTCGTTCTGTTTGAGTTTGCTTGTTAAAGCGTAAATAATTGTCAAGTGTCCCTTTAACACGTTCAAAAGAAAAGGGCTTCATAATATAATCAAAAACACCTAGATGCAGTATCTGTTTCACTGTCTCCATATCATTTGCGGCCGTCACGGTAATAACATCTACTGGTAGATCGAGCTCACGTATTTTGCGTAAGCTTGTAATACCATCTTGCTCTGGCATAAAAATATCCATAAAAACTAAATCAGGCTTCAGTTGACAAATTTGCGTAATGCCTTCTAACCCATTAGGTGCCTGTCCAACCACTTGAAAATGCTCTACCTTTTCAATAAATTGACGATTTACCTCTCGTACCATTGGATCATCCTCAATTAATAATACTCTAATCTGTGCCACAGCTAGCCCTCCATCCATTATGAATAATAAAAGGTGATTAAAAAACTTGTTCCTTTGTTAGGCTCACTGATGACTTCGATGTCACCCTGCCCTTTTTCGACAATTTCCTTTATTAAAAATAACCCTATTCCACGGTAGTTTTTCTCTTTTGTAGAATAACCATTATCAAAAATGTGCTGCTTGACCTCTTCCGTCATGCCAACACCATTATCGGTTACTAATATGGCTAATACGTCATCATCTTCATCCACAGAAACATGAATCACCTTCTCCTCGACCTGTACATCCTTTAATGCATCAAACGCATTTTCTATCAAATTACCAAAGAGAATGACGAAATCATGATGATCCAAATTAGCTGGAAATGATGTAAATCGGCTTTCACGGTCAATTTCCAATCGAATTCCTTGTTCCTTCGCATAGGAAATTTTACTGAGCAATAGCCCAGAAATATTTTCATTTTTTATTCGTTCGTTTAAAAAGTTAGTGATTTCATCATGCTCTTCCTTCACTTGTGTTAAGTAAGAAAGTGCCTGTTCATGATGACCTAGCTGTAAAAGACCCGCTATCGTATGCAGTTTATTTTTATGTTCATGTGTTTGTACACGAAGGGCTTGGACAAATGCTCTAACGCCTGTTAATTCTTCGGCAAGCTTTTTCACTTCCGTACGGTCTTTAAACATGGCCACTGCCCCAACAGTTTCGCCATTAACCTGTATCGGAATTCGATTACTCATAATACTATGATTATTAATATACAGCTCACGATTAAATAACGGCTGATCCAGCTCTAAAATTTCAGGAAGTCGTGTATCTGGCAAGACATGAAAGATTTTCTGTCCAATCAATGTAGAGGGTTTTTCATAAACGCCTAAGATATCACAGGCTTTTTCATTAAAAATCGTAATGGTCAAATCATTATCGATAGCAATGATGCCTTCGTGCATGGCATTAAACGTTTCTGTCCGTTCTACATACATTTTGGCAATTTCATGCGGCTCTAACCCAAACATTTGCTTTTTCATATGAAGCCCCAATGTTCGTGCTCCCCATACACTAAATAGTAACGATAATAGTACAGTAACCATTAGTTCGGTTTGCATTGTTTGCAGTAACTCCACTACCGTAAGAACACTGTACCCTACTACTGTAACACCTATTTGTTGTCCTTCATGGTTCATAATCGGAACAAACGCACGAACCATATTACCATGTTCTCCACGTGCAATCGACGTATAGTAATGCTCTGAAAAAGCGGCGTTTAAATCTCCAGATTGAGATATTCGACCAAGTTCCTGGCTATTAGGATGGGAATATTTTCGTCGTTGCATATCAAGAACAACAATATATTTTGCCCCATTGATATCACGGATTTCCTCTACAACAGGATTAATATGCTGTACGGCATCATAGTAATTTTCACTAGCAATATATGTTTTTATTTCAGGAAGCTGAGAGACGGTTTTTGCTACAAGGAGTGCTTGATCACTTAGTTTGGTCTTTTGCTCATTCATGACAAAACCTAACAAAAAAGTACCGCCAATGCTAAAGGAAAGCATGAGAATAAAAAAAGTCAGAGACATAATTTTTCTTTGCATGGATAACTTCTGAAATTTCAACTGACCGCCTCCCTCCTACTATATTTTAGCTTACTCCATATGTTAGAATAACAAAAACATCAGAAAATACGAATTAATTGGGTGTATACAATGAAAAAATTTATTATTGGTACGATTATAACTGTGCTTGTGTTAATCCTCACTATCAGTGTTCAACAAGGATTACTATTCGCCAAGCCACTTCCCTATGATGATGAGCAAAAGGGTTTAGACACACAGATAACAATTCATTTAAGTCATGTCGTCGCTGAAAATACCCCTAAAGGCCAAGCTGCCAACAAATTTGCTGAGCTAGTAGAAGAAAAAACAAACGGGAAGGTCAAAGTACATGTCTACTCCAACTCCTCTTTATTTAATGATGAAAATGAATTTCAGGCATTGCAAAAGGGAGAAGTGGAAATGATCATCCCTACTTTTTCTAAAATGACAGCTTATGTTCCTAATTGGCAGGTGCTTGATTTACCCTTTCTATTTAATACAAATGAGGAAGTAAAGGAAGTCCTAACGGGTTCTATTGGTGAACAATTGGTTAATGAGCTAGAGCCGTTCCATATTAAAGGGCTTGGCTTTTGGTACAATGGGTTTAAGCATCTAACCTCTGTTGAGCAGCCTATTCATACTTTTGAAGATTTACAGGGCTTACGAGTGCGTACGATGCCAAGTAAAACATTAGAAAAGCAATTTGAAGTGGTCAAAGCAACACCTATACCTATTTCTTTTAGTGAGGTCTTTTCGGATTTAGAGAAGCATGCAATAGACGCACAAGAAAATACCGCTTCTAATATCTATTCAAAGGGTTTTTACAAAGTACAAAAGCATATGACTATCACTCAGCATGGGATTTTAGGCTATGCTGTGCTAATGAATGAAACCTTTTGGAATTCTCTACCTATCAAAATTCAGCATCAGTTGTTGGATGCTATGAAAGAAACAACCGATTGGCAATTTGAGCAGGCTGAACTTATGAATGAACAAGATATGGACAAGCTGAAACAGCTAGATGATTTTGATGTGTATACAATGAGTCCCCAAGAAAGACAGCGCTTTAAGGAACAACTTGCACCTGTTTATGATTTTTATAGAGCCCATATTCAAAACGATCAAATCTTAGCAGAGATTGAAAAAATCGTTGATCCCTAATACTTTTGTTCATTAATGAAAAATCCTTACAAAACGTAAGGATTTTTTCTATTGTATTATAATAGATTCGCGAATCTCATAACTACTATAAAACAGCTTAAAACCCTTGATATTACTAGCCTTAATACCCCTTTCTCTCAGAATGAACAAAATGAACAATACAACCATTACGGTCATAAACACTATTGTCGGAAAATTTCAGCTATGATAACCACATGAAAGCGTTCACACAATATTCATAGATGTTGTAGGGGGAGAACTATATGCGGATAAATTTTAAAAACTTAACAGTACAAGTATTGATTGCCATTGTACTAGGGATTATCGTCGGAGCAACATTCCCAGAATTCGGGGCAAAGCTCAAAATCTTGGCGGATATATTTATTAAACTTATTAAAATGTTAATAGCACCAATTATCTTCTTAACAGTCGTAATCGGCATTGGTAGCATGGGGGATGTCAAAAAGGTTGGTAAAATTGGTGGAAAAGCTTTAATTTATTTTGAAATTGTTTCAACTTTTGCCCTTGCAATTGGCTTAATCGTTGTCAATATTGTTCAACCAGGTAAAGGTTTTAATACAGATGCAGCAAGCGGTGCTGATGTTTCACAATATACAGACGCGGCGGCTGCAGAGCATGGTTTAGGAGCATTTATTATGCAAATTATTCCTGAAAATGTAGTTGGTGCTTTAGCAAATGGTGAATTATTACCAGTCTTGTTCTCAGCTGTTTTATTTGGACTAGCTGCGGCGGCGATTGGTGAACCAGCTAAACCTGTTATTAAATTTTTCGAGCAAGTTGCAGATATTTTCTTTAAAATCGTTAACATGGTGATGAAAATTTCTCCTATTGGTGCGTTTGGTGCCATGAGTTATACAATCGGAAATTTTGGACTTAAATCATTAGGAAACTTAGGATTTTTAATGCTATCTGTTTACATTACAATGTTCATTTTTATTGTTGTGATCATTGGATTGATTACCCATTATTTTGGCTTTAGTATTTTTAAATTTATCAAGTACATTAAAGATGAAATCTTTATCGTTATCGGAACATCTTCATCTGAATCTGCATTACCTTCCATGATGCGTAAGCTTGAAAACTATGGTTGTTCAAAGCAAGTGGTTGGGCTAGTGATTCCTACAGGCTATTCATTTAACTTAGATGGAACATCCATTTACTTATCAATGGCTGCTATCTTTATTGCGCAAGCCTATGGTGTGGATTTAGATGTTTGGCATCAAATTACGCTATTAGCCATCTTAATGCTTACTTCTAAAGGGGCAGCTGGTGTAACAGGCTCTGGCTTTATTACACTTGCAGCAACATTAGCAGCATTCCCGATGATCCCAGTAGAGGGGATTGCCCTTTTAATCGGCGTAGATCGTTTCATGTCAGAAGCACGTGCAGTTACAAATCTAATTGGTAATGGTGTAGCAACAGTGGTCGTGTCAAAAATGGAAAAAGAATTTGATACAGAGCAGGAAAAGCGTGCTCTATCCGGTCATACCCAAATATCATAAAATGAACAGGCTGCTGAAAGCGGCTACTTTAGCAGCCTGTTCATTTATTTATAAAGAGGCATGTAGATAAAAAACACCGTAGAGCTAGTTTCTTGAAACCTCCTCGACTACCTACTCGTATAAATAATGACTGGAGGTTTCTTTATGGCAACTTTTACACTTACCTATCCG
>Ga0213824_1001398_pt1 | contig 14099 bp, 14 predicted proteins | sample MC6MC0906MG_FD_179892 | JGI IMG/M metagenome (GOLD analysis project Ga0213824, IMG submission 179892) | Enriched soil aggregate microbial communities from Iowa State University, Ames, United States - MC6-MC0906-MG | ecosystem: Environmental > Terrestrial > Soil > Unclassified | place: USA: Iowa...
AGATTCCAGGGTGTACTGGATAGACTCCGGCGACTTCATTTCCTGGATAAGCACCAGGCCTTCTTTAAGAAGCAGATATTCCTCCTGATTCAGTTCCGGATCCCTGCTTATATTTTCCAGGCAAGTAACTCCCTCCGCCCGGTAGCGGGTCGCAATCATTGATATCTTGGCAATCATCTTTTCCAGACTGGCGGAATGGGGATGCTTAAAACTTCGGAACATCGCCCGCATAGCCATAGCTATGTCAGTCAGAGAATAGGATGCGATGACAGCGCCAACGGTTCCTCCTACCACTATGATGAAAGGGCTTAACAGGAAAAGAGAGTATATGGCACCCTTTTCCAGAACAAAGCCTGTTAAAAGAGCACCTATTCCAATAATAATACCAATAAGTAATGAAAAATCCATAATTTTCTCCTTTGTAACCAATATTTGTAACATCATAATTCTATCATATAACGTGGAATCTCTGATGCTAAAATATTGCTAATATTACAATCGGATTTTTTATGGATTTTCGCATTTTTTAAAAACTTACAGCTATGGACGGATCTGTCCATTGCCATAAATAATATATTTAGTTGTTGTCAATTCCTTGAGTCCCATAGGTCCTCTTGCATGAAGTTTCTGGGTACTGATCCCTATTTCAGCTCCAAAACCGAACTCAAACCCGTCGGTAAAACGGGTGGATGCATTAACATAAACGGCTGCCGCATCAATTTCATTTAAAAACTTTTGGGCATTGTTATAATCTGATGTGATGATAGCTTCCGAATGCTTGGTGTTATAGCGGTTAATATGAGATATAGCTTCCTCCACAGAACCTACGATCTTTAAGGACAGGATATAATCTAAATATTCACAACCCCAATCCTTTTCTGTGGCAGGAACAAAGCCTTCTGCCATCGTGCAAGCTTCCTCATCCGCCCGGATTTCAACAGATTTTAATGAAAGCCTTTCTTTTAATAGAGGCAGGAAACGGGGCGCGATCTCTCTGTGAATGACCAGGGACTCGCAAGCGTTGCACACACCAATCCTCTGGGTCTTTGCATTAAATATGATATCCAAAGCCATATCAAAATCTGCAGTTTCATCGACAAAAATATGGCAGTTTCCTGTTCCTGTTTCAATGACAGGAATGGTACTGTTGTCCACTACCGTCTTTATTAACCCGGCGCCTCCCCTTGGAATCAATACATCTACATATTCCCTGAGGCGCATGAATTCCTTAGTCACTTCCCGGTTTGTATCGGTAATGAGCTGAATGGCATCCTCTGGAAGGCCTGCATTCTTTAAACCGGTACGAAGCCATTTTACAATGGCTTTATTGGATTCCAGAGCATCGCTTCCGCCTTTTAAGATCACGGCATTTCCTGATTTGAAACAGAGCCCGAAAGCGTCGGCAGTTACATTTGGTCTGGCTTCGTAGATAATACCCACAACACCCATAGGCACGCGCTTCTGGCCAATGGTAAGGCCATTGGGGCGAACCTTCATGGAAAGTACTTCCCCTACCGGGTCATCCAGTGTGGCAACGGATAAAAGTCCGTCAGCCATAGCTTCAATTCTCGCAGGAGACAGTTCCAGACGGTCAATTAACCCAGCGTTCATTCCGGAGGCGGCAGCCTTGATTACGTCTTCCTGGTTTGCTGCAAGAATTTCCGCTTCCCCTTCCAACAGAGCTGCTGCTGCTGCTTTTAAACCGTCATTTTTTTGGGCTGAACCTAGTATCCCTATGGCTCCAGCTGTTTCTTTTGCTGTCTTTCCAATCTCAGTAATCGTCATAAAAGAGTCCTCCAATCGTCTCCTTATCTAAGGAGTGATAATCCGATCCATACGTTTGTCATGTGGTTCCGTAGGAATATGGTCAAAGATCTGGAAGCCGTAGGCTATGGCAATGCGGGCATGGTTTGGTTCTCTTTCAAAAAGCCGGTCATAATATCCGCCACCGTAACCAAGCCGGTTTCCGGATTTGTCAAAAGCAACTCCCGGAACAATGACGGGAGCTTCCGGGTCATGGATTTTTAAACAGGTTGGCTTTGGCTCCATAATACCCATGATGCCTTCTTCTAAGTCTGCTTTTCCAGAAATGATATAAAATTCCAGTTCCTTTCCAACGACCTTTGGTACGGCTACGCATTTCCCTTGCTTTAATAATGCCTCCATGAACCTCCAGGTACCTGCCTCCCGGCGAAAGGATACATAGCAGTAAACACAAAATGCCCGAAGGATATCATCAAGACTCAATAGCTGCTCGCAGATGGCATCGTTCCACATACTCTCATCAGTCGTTTCCAAGGTCTTACGCTTTTCCTTTATAAATAACCTGATATCATTCTTCTCCAACTTTTCCATATTTCTTACCTAAATCTGTTACGGTACCGTCATCCTCCTGAATGGAAATGTTATTTAGATTTCCACGTAAACTGTTGCGGATGGATTCGATGTACTCTTTTCGTAAAGCGGCCTGCTCCGCTTTTTCTTCTTCTGATAATCCGGTTGCTTTTGATTTATGATAAAGTGTATTGATTCTGTCAATCTTATCCTGATTCATAGGGTTCTCCTTAATATTCGTGATTGATGTAGTCCATTAAGTCAAAGTCATGGTTTGGATGGGCCAGGAACAGGGTTCTTTTTCTTCCCCTGTTACGATCTGCTCGATGACTTCCACCTGGTCGCCATTTGCAATGACCATATCGGAACCACCGTCTGTAGCAATACGGGCGGCAGCAAGCTTTGCAGCCATGCCTCCGGTACCCACGTCACTTCCGGATGTGGATTTTCCCATCTCCATCAGCTTAGGTGTGATCTGCTTTACCAATCCGATAAACTCTGCCTTAGGGTTTTGTCTTGGATCGTCGGAATAAAGGCCGTCAATATCCGATAATAATATCAGAAGATCTGCCCCGATCAATGCGGCAACAATGGCGGAAAGCCGGTCATTATCGCCGAAATTATCCACAAGAGGAATTTCAGAGGTGGATACGGTATCGTTTTCATTGACAATCGGGATGGTCCCAAGTTTTAAAAGTTCATCAAACGTGTTCTGGGCATTATAGCGGCTGCTGTCATTAACCATAGTATTTTTGGTTAAAAGAACTTGTGCTGCTATTTGATTATATTCTGCAAACAGCTTTTGGTACACCATCATAAGTCTGGCCTGGCCCACGGCGGCAAATGCCTGTTTTTCCGATATGGTTACAGGTCTGGTATGGTGCCCAAGTGCCTGACGCCCAGCTGCAATTGCACCGGAGGAAACTAAAACCACCTGTTTTCCCTGCCCTTTTAAATCGCTGATCACCCGAACCAGTTTTTCTATTTTCATCAGATTCAAATCCCCGGTATACGCATGGGTTAAGGATGATGATCCGATCTTTATTACAATCCTATTTTTATCCTTTAGTTTTTCTCGCTCTGTGACGCTCATCTTCATTATCATCTGCTTTCTGGAATTCTTTTTGTTTCATATCTTACATCATTTTTATGATTTCGTCAATTTATATAGAAAACCTATCAAATCTGGAAGCAATGGCTTCCGCCACCTTTAAACCATCGATTGCAGCAGAGGTGATTCCTCCAGCATATCCGGCACCTTCTCCGCATGGATAGATCCCTTTCATACTGCATTCAAAGGATTCATCCCTTGGAATACGTACCGGGGAAGAGGTTCTGCTTTCCACGCCTGCCAAGATAGCATCCGGTCTGGAAAAGCCGCGAATTCTGCGTTCAAAGGCTTCCACTCCCTGGATTAGGGATTCTGACAAGTATGCAGGAAGAAACTCTCTGATATTAGTAAAATCATATAAGCCTTTAAAGGCCGGTTCCACATCACCAAATGCCTTTGAAGGCTGATTCTTTTTAAAATCACCGTAAAGCTGGACCGGAATTTTCCCGTTGTTACTTAGAAAGGCCGCTTCTTCCAGCCGTCTTTGATAAGCGATTCCGGCAAGAGGAGTCGTTCCGCCAAAATCCTCCGGTGTTACGGTAACAATCAGGGCGCTGTTGGCATTTACACCATCTCTCTTGTGGTAGCTCATTCCGTTTACCGCAAGCCTGTTTTCCTCGGAAGAGGCATTGACTACATATCCTCCGGGACACATACAGAAGGTATAAACACCTCTTCCATTTGTGCACTGATGGGTCAGCTTATAATCCGCCGGGCCCAGTATGGGATGGTTTCCCGTGCCATATTGAGAACGGTTTATGCTTTCCTGTGGATGCTGAATTCTTAAGCCCACTGCAAAAGCTTTTGCTTCCATTGGAATTCCTCTTTTATTCAGGACTTCGAACGTATCCCTGGCACTGTGCCCGATCGCCAGCACAAGGATTTCAGCCGGAATCTCTTCCTTTTCCTCGACCATCACTCCCTTAAACCTTCCGTCCTTCACTATGAAATCGGTTACGCGGCTGTTAAAGCGGACCTCTCCTCCAAGATTTATGATCTCCTTCCTCATCCCACTCACGATGCCGCTTAAAACATCTGTGCCGATATGAGGCTTATTTACATAGAGAATAGAGGGATCAGCTCCGAATTCCACAAAAAGCTCCAACACCTTCCGGTTCCTCATAAGGGGATCTTTCACAAGGGTATTAAGCTTTCCATCGGAAAAGGTGCCTGCACCTCCCTCTCCAAACTGTACATTACAATCCGGTCTTAATGTCCCGCCTTTCCAGAATAAGTCCACAGCTTCACTGCGCTTTTCCACGGACTCTCCACGTTCCAGAAGAAGGGGTCGGTATCCGTGCCTTGCCAGCATGAGCCCGCAAAAAAGTCCGGCCGGTCCGGCGCCGATGATTACCGGCCGGCTGGCCATTGTTTCGGTCCCCGGCTTTGGAAAGACGTATTCTTTTTTCTCTGATATTCCAATGTCTCCGCTTTTGACTTTATGTATCACAGACTCTTCTTTTGCAGTTTCCACGTCAATGCAGTAAGTAAAATGGATTTCCTCTTTTTTTCTTGCATCAACAGACTGTTTGATTATTTGAATGGAGCGTATTTCTTTTACCGGAATCTTTAGTGCTTTTGCTGCTTTTGCCCATAAGGCTTCTTCTGTGTGTTCCACCGGCAGCTTTAATTGATTAATTCTGATCATTGTTTCCTCCTGCATTTGTACCAGCCAGTATGCCGCAAGACCACGCCCATTGCAGGTTATAACCTCCGCAGATGCCGTCCACGTCAAGAATTTCCCCAGCAAGGTAAAGTCCGTTTACAAGTTTTGATTCCATGGTATTTGGATCGACATCCCTGGTATCAATTCCTCCGCTGCACACCTGCGCCTGATCAAAAGAATTGGCGGCAAGGATTTCTGTTTCAAGCCCCTTTAAGACAGAGGTCAACTTTTTTATCTGTATATTTGTGATATCTTTAACAAAACCTTTTTCTGAGATACCGGCTTCCTTTAATAGAATCCGGGCCAGCTTATGATTTAATACGCCATTTAAGAATTCTTCCGCTGGACGGTAGCTAAAGCGCTTCGCTCGATCCGAAAGAAGCTGTCTGGTACTGTTAAAATCCATGGAAGGTAATAAATCAAGCTCAGCCGTCACCTGTCGGCCTGTATCGATTCCTCTGGCAGCAAAACGGCTAATCTGGAAAACCGGAATGCCGGAGATTCCGTAATCCGTGAATTGAAGTTCTCCGCGGTCGGCTGCAGCAGTTTTTCCGTCTATTTTAAGCGTCACAGAGGCCTCTGTCCTGACTCCGGCGGCCTGTTTGTACCACTTTTCCCTGCACTTAAGCTGCACCAGGGCAGGCAGCGGCTTAACGATGCGGTGTCCCAAAGCCCTTGCCAGTTGATAACCGCTTCCATCGGAACCTGTTTTGGGAGCTGCCATGGAACCTGCCGCTAAAATGACGGCATCCGCCTTTTTCTTTCCTTTGGAAGTTATTAAGGATAAATCCTTCCTGATCTCCTCAACATTACAGTCAGTAACGATGGAAACGCCCAGATGGTCCAGTTCAAAGAGAAGAGCTTCCAGAACGGAGGCGGCTTGTCCGGAGTTTGGATAGACATATCCGTTCCGGTCTGTAAGTATAAGGCCTAAATCCCGGAAAAATTCCAGGGTCTGTTCCACGGTAACGTGATCCAGGACTTTTTTAATAAACTCTTGCTGACCTCCCCGGTAAGCACCATCAGGGGTCATTAAATTAGTTAAGTTGCATTTCCCATTTCCGGTGGAAAGAAGTTTTTTCCCCGGTTTGGCTGTATGTTCTAAAATGGTAACAGAAGCACCCTGTCTGGCTGCCTGGATAGCCGCTGCCAGACCGGAAGCTCCTGCTCCTACAATGATTACCTGTTGTTTCATAAAATCCTCCTGTATCCTCAGACAGACCTATTGTATCCAGTTTGCCGCTTCATTTCAAGTATTTCTTTAGCTTGTATAGGATTCCAGGTAATTAAATACCTCGATCATGGAAGAAAACCATATGCCATCCATTAATTTTCCTCGTTCTTCTTCGGGAAAGTCTGTGATGGGCATATGGGTATAAAGGCAGATGGTTGTTTTATCCTGGTAGAGGACGAGAAGATATCCGTCCTCTGAGACAAGATAAAATTTTTCTTTGCCCTTTGCATTTACGGGTTCAACCTCTTCCTGGTTTATCACAATCTGTGCTTCCGTTACAGTTTCTGTTTCTATGGTTGCCCCCGGCAGAGCCTCCTCAGGCCTTACGCTGTCCTTTGTAATGGCAAATCCAATCCCTAGGCAAATGGCAGATGCCGCTACGAACAAAAGAAAGCAGAACATATACTTCTTCATGAGATGATACCTCCTTCATGTAAGTATAGTATCTGCCTTCTTCCTTGGTTTTAATCACAAAAGATGGAATTTTCTTGCAATGCGCACCAGCTTCTTGCCTCCGGGAACACTTAAAAGCTCTGTTTCATCTACGCAACGCAGTAATAAAAGGAGAATTCCATAAACCACCACAGCTATGGCTATCGCGGCAATAACACCAAAAACATTACGTTTTAAGGTCAGATGTACAAGGAAATAGGTGCCGTAAGCAGCCGCTCCCATAACTCCCGATGCCAGAGTGGGAATAATAAATGTTTTTTTCATTTCCTGCTTGTAATTTAAAAATCTACCGATAGCGGCTCCATTTAAGATACACATGGTAAGGGCAAATAGGATGTTGGAATAAACCACGCTGTAGATTCCCATCCGGAATCCGAAAAGCATGATGCACAGGATGATTACATGAAGGATCAAGGAAATGATCGCATTCTTTAAAGGTGTCTGCATCCGGTTGATCCCCTGCAATACTCCGTTGGTCACTGTGGAAAGGGAGAAAAACACCACTGCCACAGATCCGTACATCATCATCTTAATAAGAGCCGAATTGTCATTCCTGCTGAATAACAAATTGCAGATAGGCCCTGCCAGTACGGTAAGGCCGACCGTAGCCGGTATGGCGATAAGCATAGAAAAACGAATCACCATGGAAACCTTGCTTTTTAGCTGTCCCTTCTGCCCTTCTGCCATTGCCCTTGAAAGAGAGGGGATGAGGGCGGAGGATAAGGAATTGGCTATTGCCACCGGGATGTTAAAAAGAAGCTGGTACTTCCCGATCAAGCCCCAGTTGGAAGCAATCTCCGAAGCACCCATACCCATAGCAGTCATGCCGTTTCCATAGATGCTGTTATCAATCACGGTACTTATGTTATAAGCTACGCTGCTTAAAACAATGGGGAAGACAGTCATGAAAAGAACGCCGGAAAGTTCTCCATAGGATTCCCGACGTCTTGTCCTATCCCTTCTTGCCTGTTTTTTCATGATCGGCATGTAACTGAATAAAATAAACAGCAGAAACAGCAGAGCAGCTACGGCTCCTGCCCCTGTTCCTATGGTTCCTCCTGCTGCTCCAAAGGCATAGGAGTATTCCGTAGACCCATGAACCAGATTGGACCGAAGCCCTGCCTGAAACAGCTTGGAAGCAGCATATACGCTGATGATCGCATTAACGATCTGCTCAAGGATCTGAGATATGGCCGTGGGAAGCATGGTCCCGATGCCCTGGAAATATCCCCGAAACACGCCAAGATAAGCAATTACCCAGATAGTAGGGGCCAGCGTCTTTAAGGCATAGAAGGTATAAGGCATTTTTAAAAATCGGCTAGCGAATATATCTGCTCCAAACCAGAGCACGGCAGCTCCCAGCCCGCCTACCACGGTGCCGTAGAACAGAGCCACCTGTAACACCCTTATGGAGTTACGGTACTCTTTTCTCGCCAGTCTGGTGGCAATCATCTTGGATACTGCAGTAGGCAGACTGTAAGATGATACAATCAAAAGGAGGGAATAAATGGAATAGGCAGAGCTATAATAGCCGTTTCCTTCATTCCCTAAAATAGCCGCCAAAGGGATACGGTAAAACATGCCAATGACCCGAACGATAATACCTGCCACCGCAAGGATGGCTCCCTGTATCAGGAAATTGGAAGATCCCTTTTTTGTTGTTTTTTTGCTTGTCCTATTCTTTTCCATATAACTTTACATTGGGAGAATCCTGTGCAGAAATAATGCATACCCAGGTTTTTCCCTGGTTCAGGATAATCTCGTTATTCTCCATGTCGTAATAATGTGTTGGGCCGAATTCTCCGTCCTTACTCCATTTTATGGGGATGGAACGGCCTTCTGTCACGTAACAGCCATAAGAGTCATCCTGTACGTTGATGTTTAAATAATCTGTCGTTGCATAATGGGCGGACGGACAGTACTGAAGTATGATATTCTTAACTTTAATCTGACCTTCATTGCCCTTATGGGGAGCCCCATACTGAAACCGGTAATAAAGCCCGTCCTCTTCATGATATTCAAACCACGGCTTATTGAGCACATAGCCTGGATATACCTTATAGGCATCGACGACGCTATTTGCGTCTTCCAGGGTCACCATCGTGCCATCCTTTGCAAAACGGTAATGGCCGCGGTAAGACGGGGCGTAGCTTTGTGAGTATCCCAGCTGAAGGATGGATTGGTTTAACCGGTCCCCGCTGGTGTATGCGTTGTGGGGAGCTTTCCGGTCTTTGGTGCGGAAATATGCCACCGTACCGATGCCATCGAGCCCGTTAATGTTATCCACATTGGCTAAATAAGGCTTTGCAAAGGTGCTCTGCCCGTAATGTGCATAGATGGCATCAAACTCACGGGCAAAATATGTATAATAGGTGCGGCAGCTCCTAACGGAGCCGATCCGGTCCAGATCATCATAATTTTCCAAAATAGCCATGTAACGGTTCATCCCCCCTTCTGCCGGTGCTTCATAGACCACTCCGGCACGGTTGATCCCGTATTGGGGAAGAGCTTCTTTGTCATTGCTCATCATTACTGCAACCGGCCTCCGGTTTCCGTAGGCAGAATCCACCATCTCCCCGGTAAGGTAGCTGCGTATCATTCCATCTTTTTCGGTACGTTCTTCAAAGGTATAGTATTCACCGGTATTCGCATCTGTCTCATCGTCTGCTGTCTCACTGCTGCTGATTTTGATTTCTTTTGTCTCCGGAGCCTGGGATGTTTCCATCGATTGATCCGGAACCCACACCTTTTCGTATTTTTTGCTGCAGCCGGATAAAAAAGCAGCAGAAAGCATGACGCCAGCGAATCCAAACCATACCTTTTTCATCATCTTACATATCCTCCCCGGCTTAAGATTTCCTCCTGCTTCCGTTCCATGATCTTTCGTTCATCTTCTTCCATGTGATCATAGCCGCAAAGATGAAGCATGCTGTGAGCAACTAAAAAGGCAAGCTCCCTTGTTTGGGAGTGGCCGTATTTTTCAGCTTGTTCTTCTACCTTATCGATAGATATAACAATATCTCCCAGTAAAAGTTCTCCTGTATCCGGATGAAAACAGTCATCTCCCGCTTCTTCCAGGAATTCAAAATCCGAAGGTCTTTCATATTCAATCATGGGAAAGGAAAGAACATCCGTAGGGTTGTCTATATTCCGATATTCGTTATTGATCTGGCGGATATCCTCATTGTCGGTAATGAGGACATTGACCTCAGCCTCATAAGGGCAGTCTTCATAATCCAGCGAATCTTCCACTACCCTTGTAATAATATCTTCATATGGGAGGTCCAGCTTTTTTTCGGCCTCATATTCAATATTAATCGTCATAACGTGCCTTTCTGCCGCCAATGGCTTTTGTCTTTCGTTCAACCGGCTTTTTCTTCGACTCATAATCATCGTAAGCCTGTACAATCTTCTGTACCAGAGGATGACGAACCACGTCGCTGCTGGTTAGCTGGCAGAAACCGATGTCGTCAATTCTCTTTAATATTTTCATAGCCATATCAAGTCCTGATAAGCTACCGGTAGGAAGATCTTTTTGTGTTAAGTCACCCGTTACAATCACCTTTGACCCAAAGCCGATTCTGGTGAGGAACATCTTCATCTGGGCAGGAGTGGTATTCTGGGCTTCATCAAGAATAATATAGGCATTGTCTAAGGTACGGCCTCTCATATAAGCCAGAGGTGCTACCTCAATCAGGCCTTTCTCTGAATTATGGAGATAACTCTCCGCTCCCATGATCTGATAGAGAGCATCATACAACGGCCTTAAATAAGGATCTATTTTGCTTTGCAGATCTCCCGGGAGAAACCCCAGCTTTTCTCCGGCCTCTATGGCAGGCCTGGTCAGGATGATCCGGCCTACCTCTCCGTTTTTAAAAGCCTGGATGGCCATTGCCATGGCAAGATAGGTTTTTCCGGTTCCTGCAGGACCAATTCCGAAAACGACCATCTTCTTTCTGATCTGGTCCACATACTGCTTTTGTCCAAGGGTTTTGGGTTTTACCGGTTTTCCGTTAATTGTTCTGCAGATAATGTCCTTGTCGATTTCTAAAATTTGACTATCGCTTTCAGAAAATGACAGAGAGAGAGCATAATCTACATTTTGTTCTGTAATGGCATTCCCCCGCTTGGAAAGCTCAATCAGGTTATTAAATACACTTTTTGCTTTCTGTACCATTTGCTCTGACCCAATGATCTTAAGGGCGCCATCACGTCCAATCATGGTAACATGCAGAGTCCGTTCGATTTTCTTTAAATAGCTGTCAAACTGTCCACATACATTTTTTTCGTGTTCAGCTGGGATGTCTATGATTGTCTCAATTACGCTCATTTGAATGATTTGTCTCCTCCGGTTCCTCTGATCTTTGCATCTTAACCGCCTCCCGCCTTCCTACGGGCTCCTCTGCCACGAAATCTATGGCAACCTGGCATAAAGATTCATTATCTAGTATTTTAACATGATTTTCCAGAATTTGTACCCCTTTTTCTATTAAATTTTTTTTGTGCCTCTCGTTCATATCCTCAGACAGCAGTTTTTTCTCTTCCTCTGTATAGGGACGCTCGTAGGATATATACTCTTTCCCTGTTATTTTACCAAAATAAATAGGAAGATAAAAATTCTGGAATAAATGAAGCTGCTCTTCTTCCATGGTTCGTTTCCATGAAGTTCCCTCTGGCTTGGGACGGATTAACAGGAAGGAAAAGCGAAAAGCTTTCATATAGTACCCATTCCTTACTTTTCCTGTTTCTACGTCAACTTTCTTAAAAAGTGGCATCTGTCTCGTAAAATGATATTCTGTTCTGGCTGTTATATCCGCATCCGATCGTACGAAGTGCGTGTTTATCACTGTTTCGCTGTCGTCGGTAATGGGTAGAGTGCCGCTGATCAGTACCTGCCCTTGTGTTATGGTATCGCCTATGGCTACCATCGGAACACCGCTTCGAACGATCATGGAGGTTATTACACCGTCCTTTTCTGCTATGATGTCACATGGGGTTTCATCCTTTGCAGGAATCTCTGACAACACTTCATTTTCTTTTATTTTAACCAGAAGGCGTGTTCCTGATACCCTTGCCGATACCCAGGTTATTTCAGGAAATTTGGTGCGAAAAGCTTCTTCAAGGACATCACAGTCAATGTTTGACTTTCTCATACCATACCGGATTTCTTCCGATTCACAGAACTTTATAAGAGTGTCGTATGTATACATCCGATTCCCATCGAATTCAATATCCCAGATAAACAGGGAAAGGGAATAGAGGATCAAAAAAAAGCTGATGAACCCAGCTGCATATAATTTCCGTTTTTTGTTCCGATGTAAAAAAAAAGGAAGTCCAAACTTTTTTAAAATCCTAAGTCTGACCTTCGATTTGCGCACAAGTGGCTTCACCTTACGGAACCCTTGTACCGTCATGAAAAGCTGATAGGAATGTCCGCAATTGATGACCTTCCACAATTCAATTTCATGGACACTGCACATGTTAAGAAAACGTTCCGGGGAAAAACCGGTCATTTCTATAGAAAGATAACCGAATAAATAATGATTCAGCCATGCAAGCATTTTACTTCACCTCCATTTCCCCTTTTATTCAAATTCCAGGGATTTTATATAACCGTTGATTTTCATCTCCTCATTGGTGTAGTATTCTATCATCAGCCTGCTTCCGCCAATGATCACACGACAGTTCTTTGCCTGAAGTTTGATGGAACAGTCTGTATACAGGATAATGCTTCGGTAATTTTCTATGACAACGCTGTGACGTCCAAGAAAAGATACAAGCACTTCTCCCAGAACCACGTCCTTCGGGAGTTTTAAGGCGGAAGCTGCTTTTTCCTTTGATTCCTCAAACATAATCCCTTTTCTGCCCCTCTCTTTTTATTTTTGCATACAATGGGGTTTTAATCCCTTTATACTATATGCAAAAAAGATGCGGAACATTCTACGGCCTTAAAAGTCGAAAAAACCCCTGGTCACATAGAAATGGGACCAGGGGCTCATCTTTTAACTATTAGTTATATTTACGTTTTCTTGCAGCTTCGGACTTTTTCTTACGTCTTACGCTTGGTTTCTCGTAATGCTCTCTCTTACGAATTTCCTGCTGGATACCTGCTTTTGCACAGTTTCTTTTGAATCTGCGTAAAGCACTATCTAAGGTCTCGTTGTCTTTAACGATAACATTTGACATAGCTCACACCTAACCTCCCTCCAGTTGTGTACTTGTGCATAATACAACTGTTTGGGTATTTTATAGCACTGATATGATTATAGCATAATTTTGCCATACGTCAAGAAAAACTTTTATATTTTTCTTAATGTTTCCCTTGTTAATTCAGTTGTTCAGCAACAACTTCTGTAACTTTTTCAAGGCACGCATCGACTCCTGCCGGATTTTTTCCGCCTGCCTGAGCCATATTCGGACGTCCGCCGCCGCCTCCGCCGACTAAGGAAGCAATGGCTTTGATTAAGTTGCCTGCATGGGCTCCCTTCTTCTGCGCTTCCTCCGTGACAGTAGCCATCAGATTCACTTTATCATCCTGAATAGAGGCGATTACAATGACTCCGTCGCCTAATTTATCTTTCAGCTGGTCGCCTAAATTGCGGAGTCCATTCATATCCACATCAAGAACTTTTGTGGCAAGGACCTTTACTCCCTTAATCTCTTTTACCTGTTCCATTACATTTCCAAGAGAATCTTTTGCAAGTTTGCTTTTTAACTTTTCATTCTCAGAATGCAGGGCTTTTATTTCTTCTAAAAGAGATTCGATTTTTGCCGTCAGGGATGAAGGCGTTGTCTTGGCAGTCTTTGCCGCTTCATGAAGTTCCTTTTCTGTTTCCTGATAATAATGCATCAGGCCGTCTCCGGTCAGAGCTTCGATTCTCCGGACTCCGGCTGCAATACCGGTTTCGGACAGGATCTTAAAGGAGCCGATGACTCCCGTATTGTTAATATGGGTGCCGCCGCAAAGTTCCGTGGAGAAGTCTCCCATCTTTACTACGCGGACCGTATCACCGTATTTTTCCCCAAACAGTGCCATAGCACCAGATTTTTTAGCTTCCTCTAACGTCATGATTTCCGTTTTTACAGGAAGAGATTCCTTGATTTTCTCATTTACAAGTGTTTCCACCTGGTCAATCTCTTGAAGTGTCATGGCTGAGAAATGAGTAAAGTCGAAACGCAGTCTGTCTCCGTCAACGAAGGAACCGGCCTGTTCCACATGATTGCCCAGAACAGCTCTTAAGGCTTTCTGGAGAAGATGGGTTGCACTGTGGTTTTTCCCTGTATTCTGGCGGTTGTTCTCA
>Ga0213824_1001404_pt1 | contig 14081 bp, 10 predicted proteins | sample MC6MC0906MG_FD_179892 | JGI IMG/M metagenome (GOLD analysis project Ga0213824, IMG submission 179892) | Enriched soil aggregate microbial communities from Iowa State University, Ames, United States - MC6-MC0906-MG | ecosystem: Environmental > Terrestrial > Soil > Unclassified | place: USA: Iowa...
TTGTTCATCGATTAACAAAACAACAGCAACAAAAACGATTACAAGATCAAGCTGTAAGAGAAAAAAAGAAAGGAATGAAGTATTCTCCTCGTAGTAAACGACTCAGTGGTATCAATGTATATATGACGAACACCCCTACAGATATTGTCCCGATGGGACAGGTACATGACTGGTATTCTTTGCGTTGGCAAATCGAAATTTTATTTAAAACGTGGAAGTCATTCTTTCAAATTCATCATTGTAAGAAGATAAAACCAGAACGATTAGAGTGCCATTTATATGGTCAATTGATTGCCATTCTACTCTGTTCCTCTATCATGTTTCAAATGCGCCAATTGCTCCTCATGAAGAAAAAACGAGAGCTTAGTGAGTATAAAGCCATATATATGATTAAAGACTATTTTCTTCTTTTATTCCAAACTATACAAAAAAACACCCAAGAGCTATCAAAGGTGTTACTTCGCCTGTTCAATCTCCTGCAGCAAAACGGGCGGAAATCTCATCGATATGAGAAAAAAACGGTCTTTGATATATTAGGTGTCGTTTACAATTGTACAATGTCTGAAAATCAAGCCGCTTAATTCAAAAAAGTGAAACCCGTTAGGGTTTATTTCGTATGCAAATCTTTCAATTATCTACACTTGCCTTTTAGAAAAAAGAAACAATCTCGCTTGAAATTGACTTTACATAAGCTTAGCTTGATAGCGATGTGGTCTTACCCCATGCCCATCAATTTAAGAAAACAAGTTACCCCTAAAACGATAAAAATAAACTTCACTGCTATACAAACACAAAATTTCCATTTTGAGGGTACTTAAAATCTTAGCTTGATGGGCATGTAAGGTGACCCCTATAAGAATTTTCTTGAATCTATAAAAAATTGGTGGTTCTGGGCAACAAAAAACATTGCCATGGTTAGAAAATTATTGGGTTAGCCACTTTTGGACTAATGTTTAACTCGTTCTGAACTAACCATAAATGAATAAAATAAGGAAACGAAAAAAGTGATACTATGACCATGCATCACTTTTTTCTTATGAATATGGACAATCTCTCTTGTTACTAATGAATGATTCTTCCATTCTTTCTATGTAGCCCACTCTTGTTTTATGACTTTTACATACAGCTTTTCAAATACCTTAATAGACGAGCGGTAAACACTTTGCGTTTTAATATATGTAATAGGGGAACGGCAACGATTCTTTCTTTTTGGGGCCATTCAAAAAACAGATAGAATTAAAAGAACATATTGCATTCTATCTGTTTTTTATTTTTTCACATAAAGAACATTGAGCTGCTTATACTCTTATCAGTCAGATGGTTTACTAAAACATCATCATAACAGAAATAAAAACTTTTTTATATTTTACTAATATACAAATACTTTTGATGAGTTTTCCTCTAACAAACTAGAATTATAATTAGGTGCTAGTACGATGTTTGTATATGTACCCGTACCCGAAAGGTATTTGTACCTATGTTTTAACCCCGATGGAATAAAAACAGATGCTGGACTTTTAATTATTTGTAATTCTCCTTCAATTTCCACTTCACATATGAGACCTGTACCATCTCTTCTATTCCCCCTAAAAATAAAGGCACTATCACAATGATGTGCATGAGTATCTACATGTCCTTCTAAGTTCTCATCCATATGGGCGTCGTAAAATACACGCTGTATTACATAAAATGAAGCACGTTCATCAGTTCTATAATCCATCTGTACCCAACGCTCTCCTGGACCATCACGATGAAATAAAAGCTCAGATGCTCCTTTTACAAATGGTTTACTAACTCGGAGAGACTTTGAAAGCCGAGGCCCTTTTCTTTCTATATGTTTTTGTTTTATGTTCCTTACTCTCCCTATCATTTCAGGTTGAATGCCCTCGTATGCTGAGTAATTCTGCTGAACAGCTTTTATATGATAGGATGCAGTATGAGTAAATATATTCTTTCCAATAATCGGTCTCCAATGATCTACTTGACAACCAGTAGCTAATTGGAGAGATTGCGTTAATTCAGGAATCATCTGTAGTTTAAAGCACTGTAGATTGCGCTTTTGAGCTAGAAATACTGATAAATTTAGCAAATCAACAATCCCAGCACGTTCACCTATTCCGCACAATGTAGCATCAATGACAGATGCCCCTGAATCGATTGCAGCAAGAGCATTTGCCATGGCTAATCCTAAATCATTATGAAGATGAACTTCAATCTCGCAAGGGAATGTCTCAACAGATTTCTTCACGATTGTCGCACACTGACCTGGCTCCCAAATTCCTACAGTGTCTGCTAAACTGATTCGATCTGCTCCAGCTATATGTGCAATCTTTCCAATGTAGGCGATATCTTCCCATTCCGTTCGTGAAGCATCTTCAATAGTAAAACGAATTTTCATTCCTAAAGATTTTGCTTCTTCAATAGCATGTTTCACCTGATTAATAACATAATCTTTTGATCGATTGGTATACTTTGTTTGTAAAGAAATAGGATTAATAGAAGCCCAGATTCCTATCCAATCGGCACCAGCACGATAAGCCGCATGAACTTCTTCTTTTTTCGCCCGGGCATGCATAAGTATTTCGGCGTGCTTTGCAGATGCTGCAACTTCTCGGCAAATCTCTTCTTCTTCTTCAGAGATGCCAGGGTGTCCAACTTCAATAAGCCTTACTCCAAAATCCTCTAACATGTGAAGTAATGTAATTTTGTCTTCCTTGGAGAAACGAATACCACATTGTTGTTCTCCTTCACGCAAGGTAGCATCTAATATTGTTAAACCCTTTTTCATTCCTGTTTGCCTTCTTTCGCTTCTATAAAGTTTAATGTTTGTTCGAATAAGGTATTACGATTCTTTTCATAAACAGCCCAGTGTGTTGCATCAGGGATTACTACTTCCTTTTTTTGCTTTGTACTTGTTAATTTTGACATCATATTCCGATCTGCAAATATGTCATCTTCCCCGTAAATGACAAGTAATGGAGTGGTAATCTTAGATACATCATATAGGGGCTGATTTTTCCAAATATAAAATAAATCTTCAAGTGGACCAACTGGTCGACGAATCGTTTGATTATTTTTCTTACTCATAGGATCTGAATCAATAAAAACTTGTTTTACGGCATCCATTGCTTCGTTTGTAACAATTTTTTTATTTCCCATCATCATATGCCAATGATGCATTCCTTTATCAAAGTCCACCATTTGATAAGCTGGTGCTTCAGGATTAAACTGATTAGGTTGTAGTGGGTTTTCGAAAGGCTGTGTCATCATAGGAAGTGTGAACCCGTGCATATACCCATATAAAATAAGTTTATTAATATCTTGAGGATGGGATATTGCATAATTCCCAGCCACAACACCTCCATATGACCATCCAACAATATGAATTTTTTTTACGTTTCTCTTCTTTTTAATCCAATTTACAATCGTTTCCAGATCCTTGGTTGCATCATTCAAATGAATAACCGGGCGGTTATGGGCAGGAGGATCTGACATTTCTTTAGGGCGAGAAGAACGACCAAACCCTCTGAAATCCATAGCCCAAGTATCATACCCTTTTCTGGCATACTCATCCATCCATGAAAATTTTGATACATCAAATGCTTGAGCTGTAGGTACACTAAATGGTTCTAAAAATAAGATAATTTCATCAGATGTATACTGTTTTTTATTATTTAAGTTTTTATGAAGTAAAAATAAATTTTCTTCTCCTTGCTGAATTTCTAATTCTTGTTTTACCACTTTAGAAGTTTGATCATTTTGAGAAGTTTCTTTGATATTAGAACAACTAGACATAAGTATTATCAAAAAAATCCCTAATAAACTAATATGTGTCCATTTTATCTTCATTTAGAATATTCCTTTCATTTCATAGAAATGATAGCTATGATTCCAGCCGCAATAATTAATCCAGCTGGTAACCCTTTTGTAAATAATACGGCAATAAGAGTACCTATTAAGACACCTAACAATATCGTAGGATTCATAGGTAGAACTCCTACACCTTTTCCTCCTATGTATGACACAGTAAAACCTGCTAGAATGGATCCTAATCCGATAGGAGAGGTAATTAATTTTATTACGTTTTCACTTGTAATCTTTCCAGATGTAATTGGTACTAAAAGGAATAGCATCAGAAAGAAAATACCAATTGGAAAAGAATATTGTTGAATAAAATGTAAAAAAGTTTTTTGTCCAATAGCAACTAAAACTCCTAATAAACAAGCCGCACCAGCTAGCGCATAATCCTTAACAAGTAGAGCGAGTGTAACAATAATCCCCAGTAACAAAAAAGGAAGCATATTCTCTTACCTCATCTATAATGTTGTATAATCCCAACTATCATTTTCAGGTACAGACACATGTACCATATTTTGATTTGCAAGGTTAATTTGTATTAAATTTGGACTTATTACAGGTTTTAAGTCTTCTCGATTTATTATAAATTTAAATGCTTCAAAGCTTGCTAGAATGCCTACGATATTCGCAACGGGAGACAGTACAGCCCATGGACGATCTTCTTGTACATAATTATTTGCCCATTTCTCATCCGCACCATGCTTGACGGAATGAAGAGCACGTCCATCTTTTAATTTATGAATTTTATTTTGCATTTCTGGTGTTAGCTCTTGTTGATAAGACGGGTATCCTAACGCGATTTCATAAGGCGTAGAGTCAGGAGTTAAAGACATGACGCCACCTCTAAAGGGAGGTGTAACTGCAATCCAAATAGAAGGAATCCCTAATTTTTGAGCTGTACGATGGATAATTACTCTCGCTACTAAATTATCAGTTGCATCTATAATGACATCTGTATTCGTTAGAAGTTCTAATGCATTGTCCTCGGTAACAAATTCTTTCGTTATCTCTATTTGTAATAATGGATTAATGTCTTGCAAAATTTCTAAAGCGACCTCTGCCTTTCGCTGTCCTAATTTACTGATGGAACTTAGCATTTGTCGATTGATATTACTTGCTTCAAATACATCTTGATCAATAACATGTAAAGAACCCACACCCATTCTCGCCAATTGGATAAGTGTAATTCCTCCTACGCCCCCTGCTCCAACTACAGTAACTCGAGAATTTTTTAATTTCTCCTGCTCCTCTACAGAGATAACACCAATATTTCGCGTAAAACTTTCTTCATATATATTCTGCATATCATTATTTTTAGTTAACAAGTTGTATTCCTCCTTACAGTGTTTTATAATCCCATCCACCTTTTGGGGCTTCTTTTACTTGAACCGGGATATGACTATCTAAATCTAATACAATACCTTTAGGCGCTCTAGCTAGAGGTTCACGACCAGTTAAAACTTGTATTGCTTCATGAAAACTAAATAGTGACAATAGATGAGCACGCATCGGCGTGATAATCCAGCCTACTTTTCCATCACAAAAATCTTGCGCCCACTCTTTGGGTGCGCCTTTCTCCACAGAATACCAAGCTCGACTTTTCTTTATATCAGCAATCTGTTGTCTTAATTCTTGATCTGTTAATTTGGATCCGACACTTGAGATATTTAATGCTTCTTCATAAGAAATTCCGGTTGGAAAAAATGTAGAAACAAATCCTCGTGTTGGGGGGCTACCCGACATCCCCACACTTGGTATACCTAATTCTCTAGCTGTTCTATGTATAATAACTCTTGAAGGCATATCATCTACGGCTTCTACTACAATATCATGCCCTTTTATTAGCTCGATTACATTATCTTCATCTACTCTTGTTTGTATAAAGTTTGTTGATATATAGGGATGTATATCTTTTACAACCTGTTCTGCAACTTTTGCTTTTGGTTTACCTATAACACTAGAAAGCGCTAACATTTGTCTGTTAATATTAGAAACTTCAAATTCATCGGGATCAACACCGGTAATATGTCCTATTCCCATTCGAGAAAACAGAATTGCTTCATATCCACCTACTCCCCCTAGTCCAAAAATAATGACCTTCTTATTTCGAAGACATTCTTGTTCCTGTTCAGAATACACACCAATATTCTTTTTAACCATTTCCCAATAATATGAATCCATATCCATTTTGAAGTCTCCTTTATATGTAGTAACCATTTCAAAAAATAATTCCTGTATATAAAAATAGTCTAGAAGTATGTCGTTTTTGTGTGATATTTGTAAAAAAAATAAAAAACTTTCAATTCTAATTTTTTTAACAAATGAATATATCTCCATTTATTAAAAAATTAAATAAATATAGCAATTTTTTATTTAACGGAAGATGTCTTCCGCTAACTTATTAAACTTATTATTTTAGGGATCACCATATCATTTCGAGAAAATTGTACGCTAAGGATTTTATAAAGGTTTTATGTGTTTAATAAACGGTTAGGAGTCATTAAAATTTCAAAGGTAGAAACATCAATTTCCAATAAATTCAATCTACAGTCGTATATTCGTTACTTCGAACAACAACATTCCCTACATAATAAAAAATAGATGACTTAAAATGTTTCATATCTGAAACATTTTAAGTCATCTATTTGTCAATTCCCGTTTTGATTTCTTGTTGCTTTACATAAGTGAATTTCTTTGCCTCATACTTTTACATTTATTCATAGCTTTCTGAAAAAAATTAATCTGGAATCATAGCAGTTTAAGAATTACTGCTTCCAATTATTAAAATCAGGTAATAGGGTGTACTTAATAAGATGAGTAAGAGCTTTAATTTTCGAGAGTAGATATAGGAAGATTTATATTAACTGTCGTTTCTTTACCTACTTCACTTTCAATAAATATCTTTCCTTGGTGCTTTTCAATAATTTTATAACAGATCATTAATCCTAAACCGATACCGTTTTCTTTGATACTATAAAATGGTTCCCCTAGATAAGGTAAACGTTCTTTTTCAATTCCGCATCCGTAATCAATAAATCGAATGTTTACCTGGTTTATATCGGGTATATATTCGATTTGAATCAAGACTTCCCCTCCTATTGGTGATGCTTCAATCGCATTTTTTAAGATATTAATAAAAACTTGCTTTAATTGATTTCCTTCACAAAGGACGAATGAAGTATCAGATGTAAACTCGGTTGTAATTTGTATGTTGTTCATCATTGCTTGAGGCTGAAGTATCATTACAATTTGCCTCATTAATACATTCAGGTCATTTGTTTTAATGTCTAATGCCTGAGGCTTTGCTAACACCATAAATTCATTAGTAATACTATCTATTCGCTCAATCTCTGATAAAACGATATCAATATAATATTCATTGTTCTTATTTTCTGTTGATTTTAGTAAATGCATGAATCCTTTCATTGCTGTTAAAGGATTTCTAATTTCATGGGCAATTGCAGTGGATAATTGACCTACTACAGCAAGTTTCTCCGATTTTCGTAATAATTCTTCTGTCTTTAATCGTTCAGTGATATCTCGAGAGATACTTAAGAAAACATTTTTACCATTCAAGCTGAAAATACGGATGCTAAATTCTGTTATTATTGTTTTTCCTGTTGGAAAAGTATATTCATCTTGCAAAGTAAAAAAAGACTGCCCTTCTTTAATTTTTGCTAACACTTTTATGATCATTGGAGAATTTTGAGAAACAATATTGAAAAAAGGTATTGAGAGGAGCTCTTCTCTACTATATCCAAATCTTTTACAGCCAACAGGATTTACTTCAACGAATTGAGTTGGAACTTGATCCTCATTCAGCTCTACTACGTATACCGCATCATTTGCTTGTTCGATTAGCGCACGGTATTTCATCTCACTGTCTTTTAATTGTTGATGTAATTGCTGTAGTTCTCTTTCTGCACGTTTTCTTTCAGAAATGTCTCTAGAGATTGCCGATAAAGCAATTACATTACCCCTTAAATCTAAAATGGGTGAAACTGTCAAGCTTACATCAATGAGAGTTTTATCTTTGCGTTGTTTCACTGTTTCTAACTTAGTAATATCAGGATTTTTTGTGGTAATACTTTTAATATTTTCTAAAGCTTGATCCATTAAAAAATCTGGTACGCAAGGTAATTTTTTCCCTAAGATTTCTTTTTCTGACCAACCAAATATCCTTTCATAAGCTTTATTGGCCTGTATCATATGTCCCTCTAAATCAAATATAGTGATAGCATCTACGTTATGATTAATAAATGATTCCAGTCGTTCTTTCGTTACCTTTAGTTCATTTTCCGCATTTTTTCTCTTCGTTATATCAACAGTAGATCCAACCACCTCAATAACTGTTCCCTCTCTTTTAACAGGCCTAAGAGAGACAAGAATAATAGTCTCCTCATTTGGCCATGGTAGTTCAAAAGTGACTTCTTCGCCATCCCATGCCTGTTGATAGTATTTTAGTAGTTGTGGAACTAAATGGAATGGAATAATGGAATAATCTATACTAAGTAAACTTTTACCCACCACTTGTTCAGAGTGAAATCCATGTTGATAAAATAATTGTCCATCACACAGAGTATGAATAAAATGCCCATTCACCTTTTTAAATTTTAAAATACCTCCTTGCAGTTCATGTACGGTATCCCTTAATTCTCGCTTTGATTCTAGTAATGTTTCATTCGCTTTAGCTAAATTTTCTGTTAAGCTATATAATTTTTGATAGGATTCCATAAGAAAAATACCAATCAAGAGTCCGAAAAATATAAATAATGTACCTTGGATGTCAAGAAGTATAAGTGGTATAGAAGGAAAAAAGAATCCAAATACCCAATGAATTATAGCTAAATAAACAGCTAGATAAAGAAAGACGCTTTTAAAGGGATGAATATTTTTGAGATATGTTTTAAATATAGTATATATAATAGCTATTCCTAAAGCGGCTATCAAACCTGCTCCCCAATCACCACCAAGATAGAATATACGTATAAATAAAATAAACATTAACGTAATCCAGCCGGCTGTACGACCAAAATAAATAAATGAAATTATAAGAGGAACGACTCGCAGGTCATAAAACAATCCCATGTGCTCAAAATTAAAAATCATCAAAATAGCAGCAATGATACCCGCATATATACCTCCAAATAACGGGATTGATTTAGAATTCATTTTTATTACAAATACTTGGATAAAAATGCATGAACTAACTAGAAAAGCAAAAATAGATAGATTAGTGAAAAATCCTGCAAAAAACATGTAATCCTCAATCCTCCTCCCATTGAATGTATTCGACAAAAAGTAATGAAATCCTACAAATTATCCTATCATTAGAGTGATTATTCCATAATAATAAGATAGCTAAAAAGAAGGATGATTCAATTGAATATAGAAAAAGCGTGTTTTGATCAATCTTTTTTTCAAAACACGCTTTTTAAGGTTTATTAAGTTAATTTAATCAAACTTTATTCAAAAACTACAGCTCCTTCAGGATTTCAGATACATCGCGATAGCTTAAAGAAAAATGACAGTAATAGCCCACGGCTACTAAAATAATGCCTTGCTTGAATTGTTTTCCTTTAAAATATTCCCAATAAAAAATCCCCTCAAAGCATATACACTTTAAGGGGAGAGCCTGTTTTCTATCTTATTATATACGTACAGCCGTACCACTTATGGCAACCATTAACATACCATCACGAACAACTTCATAGTCTACATCAACACCAACGATGGCATTTGCTCCTTTTTGTCTTGCAAGTTCTTTCATTTCTTCCATCGCAATATCACGTGCTTCTTTTAATTTGCTTTCATAAGCACCAGCACGACCACCGACAACATCACGAACTGAAGCGAATAAATCGCGGACAATATTTGCACCCATAATAGCTTCACCATTTACAATATCAATATAATCAATAATTTCTTTCCCTTGAATTCCCTGCGTTGTTGTTACAATCATGATTGACACTCTCCCATAACTTAAAATTTTTAATTGGCGTTTCTTATGTCTTTATTATTACATGGAAAAAGTAGCTAAACTATCTAATAACCTTACAGAAATGTGACATCTGTGTAAGGAAGATAAATTATTGTGAAAAAGGATGTTTCTATAACAAGTAAGAGAGAGAATTCCTAAGAACGATAATAGTTTTAATTTATGCAATTTCGCATAAATATCCACAAGTTAAATGCTTTATAACTCTTCTTTAAGTATCTGATTACTAAGCGTTCAAGGCCCTGACGTGATATCGTCATTTTAAAGAACGCTTCACTAATCAAAACTTTGTGTACTTCCTTTTGGTCAAACATCGACAGTCCTCCCATATCATTCCTCCTTGTTTTTAGGAGAAAACATTTGCTATAATGTAAGTAAGTTAATTAATGTGTTTTCTCTAAACCGTCCTAGGGATAGGGTGGGTTTTTATTTCTCAACTAAACAAACTGAATTTTCATTTTATCAAGCTTGTCATTTTCATCACAAGCTTGATAAAATATGAAGTACATATAGAAACACCCTTATTGGATACCTGTGCCTCCCCGTGCAGGTATTTTTGATGCTAGTTTTTAACTAACAAATACATTTTTGTCGCTCCTTTCCTGATGCTTTCAGGCATCGTCATATCCAGGAACCTATTTGCTAGGTGGGAGATACCATTAAATTCCTGAATATTAAGACAATAGAAGGCTTGTCTATCTTTCATAAATTTGTAACGTCCACTTAATAAACCATACTCAAGCTGAATCTTTACTCCCGCTGTATGGCTGCATCCTGCTGCACCTGAATAAACGAATGAAAAGGGGTCTGGAAGTTGAAATACAGTTGAATCTAAAATACGAATACGCTTGAAAACAAAAGTGTATGGAGAAGAAATCGGCATAGGTGAGGTCAATTTTCGATTTAGTAGTTTAGTTAATAGGTGTTGTAAAAATTGGACAGCCGCTTGATTAAATTGTTGATTTAATCCCTCAGGGCTGATGAGTACTTCTGTTGATGCTTCCAAACAGCCAGATAATTGAGTTAAAGAAGTCGCAGCAATATTTTGACTCATCCATACACATAAAGCGACTAAATCTTTTACTTGGTACTTACTAGTTCGCTGAACAAAACCAGCATCTCTAGCAAGATCTCGTAAGGAATTTGGAGATAAGAAGTTTTGAATTTCTTGAACAAATAGTTGTAATTCATCAGATGCAGAAATAGACATACAAAAACGCTATTCTTTCCTAGGATTCTACAGAAAGAATAGCGTTTTTTTCATTTTAGGGGGCGTTATAAAATTTTAAAGTGCTGTGTATGGGGTAGCACCAATTAAACTTTTACTGGCAGTACCACTACCTTATAATAATGATATAATAGGACGCTCAACTTTAGTTTCTTTTATTGATGAGATCGCTCATTTAAAATTGCATTATATAAAAACTGTGCATACTGTTCACGTGTTACTTTCATATCCGGAACAAATTTCCCTTCGCCAACTCCTGCTGCAATATGGTTTGATTGCACGGCACTAATCGCATCTTTTGCCCATGAATTTGCTGGAACATCGTTGAAATTATGTGGAGACTTCACATTTAGTCTAAAAGCTTTCGTAATAACTTGAGCCATTTCTGCACGTGTTAATGTAGCTTTCGGCCTAAAGTTTCCTTGATCATCGCCTTGGAAAATCCCTAGCTTAGTTAAAGCTAGTATTTCCTCAGGAAACATTGTTGAGTTTTTATCGATATCTCGGTATGGATTTTCATATTTATCTTGTTTTTCTATATGCAAAGTACGGTAAATTAATGCCGCTACTTGTTCACGTGTTACATTATCACCCATACCAAATATTCCATTCCCATAACCTGCAATAATTCCTTCATTCGCTAAATCATGAATTGCATTAAATGCCCAGTGTCCTTGTGGGACATCCTTAAATGTATTTCTATTTACTCCCGCATCAATTGTTAAATCATCATGTAAAAGAGTAATAGCATCTGTTACTCCAGTCTCACTTACATTAGAGTCAACTGTTATATCTTGCCCACTTTGTTTTTGCATGAAGACATAACCGGCAGACTTCTTTACTTGTACACGATATGTGTTTTCTATTAATCCATCAAACAAGTAATGGCCTTCTTTATCTGTTTTTACTTCTTTTAATCCATTCCCATCTTTATTTAACAGTTGAACATGAACGCCATCCATTCCTTTTTCACTTTGGTCTTGAATACCATTTTGGTTACTATCTTCCCATACTCGGCCACCTAACTTGAGAACATTCGCTTTAACAGGTTTAGAATCAGTTGCTTCCCAAATAGGAGCGGTTAATATCGGATAGTTCAAAGCTTCTATTTTTTTTCGCGTTTCTTGTGATGCTTTCAGTCCCCATTGATCAAAAAATGGTAGTACATTTTGTTTCGCTACTTTTGATGTATTGTAAATAAATGCTTGTATTTTATCTTCATCAGTTTTTGGAAGTTGATCCTTTGGTAATTCTCGATATAGTTTGTGAAGATTCGGATAAAAATCTTCTCCATATGCTAAATGAAGCTGCCAAATCATCACAAGTTTCACAAACAAGTCGTCAATATTTTTATATTCTTTATTTGTTTGTTTTAAGTATGCTAACGCTCTATCGTAATCCCCCTCTTTTTCTAAACGTGTTGGTTGATTCGGGAATAATTGTTTTTGAGCAGCTAAAGAATATAGATTAACAGTGACTTCACCCGTTCCTCTCAAATCATTCCATATCCACGGGTGTTGCTGTCTTGCATGCCCTGCTTCATGCATTTGTCCCCATCCAAATTCATTTACATTTAAAGTACTTTTAATTGCTTCACCAGCAGTAGTAAATACAGCTCCATCCAAACTTGCATACATGCCCCATTCTGGTTTGTTAGGATTTTCTACAAAAGCCCAAATGCGGTGAGTTGGACGATGTAAAGGATTAGGGTCTGTTTCAGATAATCCAGATATTTTATCTTGCGCTCGAATCATTTCATCATATTTTTCTAATAGTGGAGCAGGATCTTGATCCACAATATATTTTTGGGCACTTTCACGGGTAACAGTAAGTACTGCTTGTTCTGATCTCAATTGTACAGCATGTGCATCTGGATACTTGTTCATCATCGCAATCCAGTCTTCTTTCGTATGCTTCCCTAATTCGAAGAATGGAACATGGCTCCCGCCTTGTGTTACTTTCACTTGAATTGTTCCTGTATTTTGATAGTTATCAAATCCTAATAAACCACCATTTGGAGAAGAAATGGTATTAGATCCAGGAGAAAGAGTAATTTCTTTACCCCATTCTTTATCATATTGATGGGTCCCAATAATCGCTCTAATCTTTTGTGTTCCCGATACTTTAATCGTAATTTGCTCGTTCGGTTTCACATAGATTCCTGTTGGCATAAATGTTTTTTGCTGAGCTCTTCTTTCTCTTTCTGCTTCATCCCCATAGCTTCCTGTAGCTGGAAGATCAAATTCTCTCTGTTCATATTGGTTTGAAGTTTGTTCAGCAACTGTTTCAGCATGAGCAATCAAGCTATTTGTCATTACAGGCGAAAATAATGTAGTTGTCAAAATAGCAGACGTCACAAATACTTTCATAGGTCTTTGAAACATGTAATAATTCCTTTTCTGCATATACATAACCCTTTCCTTAGTTTGATACATATAAAACATACTCGAAGAAATAAATTTCCATCCTTGATCATGATACATAATTACGAAATGTAGAATGGGGAAATGAAACGAACTCATTTCATTCTTTCTTATTAATATGAAATTAGCATTGAACAGGTTGTATGGCAATCAAAATTATACAATTTTAGCTATTTTTCGACATTTTTATTAACTTACTAAAATAGGGGTAGCACCACATCACCATCAAGCTAAGAAATACAAATACCCCAAAACGAAAAAATAGGCTTTTTTGTTACAAGTTAGTAGAAAATTGCTATATAGAATAATTTTTTTATATGATAAAGTGGGCTTATGCTTAAATGAAAAAAGGAGAGTGACCCAGATGACAAACCAAAATGAAACGAACGCTTTACCGCCAAAAACATGTACGATTGAACGTCTCATCACGATTCAGGAGGACATTGAAAAAGTGCTTGCAGGACAGAAAACGGCTACTCGCCGCAACGGGAGATATGCAGATGTCGGGGAAGTGATGGAGCTTCAAGGTCACCGGTATGTTGTGGAGAATGTCTATTCGCAGTCACTTGGCGAA
>Ga0213824_1001405_pt1 | contig 14061 bp, 13 predicted proteins | sample MC6MC0906MG_FD_179892 | JGI IMG/M metagenome (GOLD analysis project Ga0213824, IMG submission 179892) | Enriched soil aggregate microbial communities from Iowa State University, Ames, United States - MC6-MC0906-MG | ecosystem: Environmental > Terrestrial > Soil > Unclassified | place: USA: Iowa...
TAGTAAAGGTCTTCGCGGAACTGGCCGGCCTTGGCCAGGTTCTTCAGGTCGCGGTGGGTCGCGGCGATCAGGCGCACATCGACCTTTTGCGATTGCACCGAACCCACCCGGCGAATCTCGCCTTCCTGCAGCACGCGCAGCAGGCGGGCCTGGGCTTCCAGCGGCAATTCGCCGATTTCGTCGAGGAACAGTGTGCCGCCGTCGGCGGCTTCTACCAGGCCCGCACGCCCGGCGCTGGCGCCAGTGAAGGCGCCTTTTTCGTGACCGAACAGTTCGGACTCGATCAGTGTCTCGGGGATGGCGGCGCAGTTCACCGAGATCATCGGTGCCTTGGCCCGGCGCGACAGATTGTGCAGGGCGCGGGCCACTAGCTCTTTACCGGTACCCGACTCGCCCTGGATCAGTACGTTGGAGTCGGTAGGCGCCACCTTGCGGATCTTGCTGTACATGTCCTGCATCGGCGGGCACGAGCCGATGATGCCGATTTCGCCATTGGCCGCAGCCGCGCTGCCTTTGTCGGCCAGTGCGGCCTTGCCATTGGTGGCGCGTGGCTCGGCAGCCGGTGCGGCAGCCGGGGCGTTCTGCCGGTCGCGCAGGATACGCGCCACGGCCTGCAGCATCTCGTCGTGGTCGAAAGGCTTGGCGATGTAGTCCACCGCGCCCATTTTCATCGAGTCCACCGCCGAGCGCAGGCTGGCGTAGCTGGTCATGATCAGCACCGGGGTGCCCTGGCCGAGCTTGATCAGCTCGGTGCCGGGTGCGCCTGGCAAGCGCAGGTCGCTGACGATCAGGTCGAAGGTGGCAATGCTGAAGCGTTCCTGGGCTTCCTGCACCGAGCCGGCTTCGCTGACCTGGTACTGGTTCCGCTCGAGCAGGCGACGCAAGGCCGAGCGGATGATGGTTTCGTCTTCGACGATCAGAATGTGCGGCATTGATTCAATTCTCTCGACGGTCTCGAATTTCAGGGGACGTCGCTACGACATGCCGGGGCAGGGTCACGCGGATCCGTGTGCCACGTTGCCGTTCGATGTCGGCAGGGCTGTCGATGGTGATTTGCCCATAATGCTCTTCCACGATGGAATAGACCAGAGCGAGCCCCAGTCCGGTTCCTTCGCCTGGGTCCTTGGTGGTGAAGAAGGGTTCGAACAGGCGGTCCATGATGCTTTTCGGAATGCCGCTGCCCTCGTCTTCGACGATCAGGTCGACGGTGTGCTCGCTGACATCGCTGCGTACGCGCACGGCGCTGCCGGGTGGCGAGGCGTCGCGGGCGTTGGAGAGCAGGTTGATCAATACCTGGGCCAGGCGTTGCGGGTCCCCCTCGGCCCAATGGTCGGGGTCGCAGAGGTTGAAGAACTGTACTTCGAAATTGCGCCGGTTCAACGCCAGCAGACCGATGGCATCCTGCGCCACTTCGGCCAGGCATACCGGCTCTTCGCTGTTCTGGTGGCTGCCGCCAGCGTGGGCGAAGCTCATCAGCGACTGGACGATGCGCGAAACCCGTTTGGTCTGTTCGAGGATCTGGCTCGACAGCTCGGTGATCTCGCCATCGCCTTCGCGCTCTTCGCGCAGGTTCTGCGCCAGGCAGGCGATGCCGGTGATCGGGTTGCCGATCTCGTGGGCCACCCCTGCGGCCAGGCGGCCAATGCTGGCCAGGCGTTCGGAGTGCACCAGTTTGTCTTCGAGGGCCTGGGTTTCGGTAAGGTCTTCGACCAGCAGCACCAGGCCGCTGTTGCCCGGCGCCAGCGGTTCGTCGATGGCCGCCTTGTGCAGGTTCAGCCAGCGCGGTTGGCCATCCAGTGCCAGGCGTTGCTTGTGCAAGTGCTCGTCGGGCACATCGATGAAGCCCTGCAGCAAGCCGCGCCAAGGCTCACCGATGGTCACCAGGCGTGAGCCGACCACGTGCTTGGCGGCGATGCCGGTCAACTCTTCCATGGCCTTGTTCCACATCAGGATTTCCTGGTCCTTGGCCAGCGAGCAGACGCCCATGGGCAGCTCCTGCAGGGTCTGGCGGTGGTAACGGCGCAGGGCATCGAGCTCGGCAGCCAGGCCAGTGAGGCGCGAGTGGTAATCTTCCAGGCGGCTTTCGATGAAGTGGATGTCTTCGGTAACGTAGTTCTCGTTACCGGACTTGTACGGCAGGAAGGTCTCGACCATGTCCTGGGCCACACTTGGGCCCATCAGGCCGGAAAGGTTGGCCTCGATACGATCGCGCAGGCGGCGCAGCGCGTACGGGCGACGCTCGTCGAACGGCAGGTACAGGTCACGCAGCGCCTGCTCGACCTCCTTCTGTGCGGCCTTGGCGCCCAATGGCTTGGCCAGCTGGGTGGCGAACTCCTGCGGCGAGGCGGCATGCAGTTCACGGCGCTGCGGGCGGCGCACGTTGTCCACGGCGCACGCCTCAGCGGCGCTGACTTCTTCGCTGCTGGCATTGGTGAACAGCGAAATCAGTGTGAACAACAGCACGTTGGCGGCCAGCGAGGCGATCGCCGCCATGTGCCAACTGGTGTCGTCCAGCACATAGATCATGTCCAGCAGCGGAATATAGAAGCCCTGCAGGTTGCCCAGCAGCGGCAACAGCATGGTCACCATCCACACCAGCATCCCGGCCAGCAGGCCGGCGATGAAGCCGCGGCGGTTTGCGGTGGGCCAGTACAGTACCGACAGCACCCCAGGCAGGAATTGCAGGGTGGCGACGAAGGCGACGATACCCAGGTTGGCCAGGCTCTGGTGGTTGTTCTGGGTCAGGTAGAACATGAAGCCGGCGGTGATGATGGCGACGATCAGCGCGCGGCGGGTCCATTTCAGCCAGCGGTAGATGTTGCCTTCGGCCGGTGGCTGGTACAGCGGCAGTACCAGATGGTTGAGCGCCATACCGGACAGCGCCAGGGTGGTGACGATGATCAGCCCGCTGGCAGCAGACAGCCCACCGACGTAGGCCAGCAATGCCAAGGCCTCGTTGTTGGCGGCGATGCCCAGCCCCAGGGTGAAGTACTCGGGGTTGGTGCTGGCGCCCAGCCGCAGGCCGGCCCAGAGCACCAGTGGCACGGCCAGGCTCATCAGCAGCAGGAATAGCGGCAGGCCCCAGCTGGCGCTGACCAGCGAGCGTGGGTTGAGGTTTTCGGTAAAGGCCATGTGGTACATGTGCGGCATGACGATGGCCGAGGCGAAGAACACCAGCAACAGGGTGCGCCACGGGCCCTCCTGCAACGGGGTGTGCAGCGCCGCCAGGGCTGTCTGGTTCTGCAGCAGCCACACTTCCAGCCCGTGAGGGCCGCCGAACACCCCGTAAAGGGCGTACAGGCCAACGCCGCCGAGGGACACCAGCTTGATCACCGACTCGAAGGCGATGGCGAACACCAGGCCTTCGTGCTTCTCGCGCGTGGCGATGTGGCGTGAGCCGAAGAAGATGGTGAACAGGATGATCAGCGTACAGAAGGCGAAGGCCACCCGGGCCTTGACCGGTTCGCCGGTGAGGATGCTGATCGAGTCGGCCACCGCTTGAATCTGCAGGGCCAGCAAGGGCAGTACGCCGATCAGCATGAAAATGGTGGTCAGTGCGCCGGCCCAGGTACTGCGAAAGCGGAAGGCCAGCAGGTCGGCGAGTGACGACAGCTGGTAGGTGCGGGTGATCTTGAGAATCGGGTAGAGCAACACCGGCGCCAGCAGGAAGGCCCCCGACACCCCCAGGTAACAGGCGAGGAAGCCGTAGCCATATTGATAGGCCAGGCCCACCGAGCCGTAGAAGGCCCAGGCGCTGGCGTAGACGCCGAGCGACAGGGTGTAGGTCAGCGGGTGGCGAATGATCGAGCGGGGGATCAGCCCGCGCTCGCTGATCCAGGCCACGCCGAACAGCACCATCAGGTACGCGGCGCTGATCAGGATCATCTGGGTCAGGCTAAAGCTCATCGGCATCTCGTTGGCTCTGCAGGATGAAGGTGACGACGATCAGGATCAGCCAGAGCAGGTAGGGGCGGTACCAGGCTCCGGTCGGTTCGATCCACCAGTCCATGATGGCCGGGGAGAACAGGTAGATCCCCACGACCAGAAGCAGGACCAAACGATAGATGTACATGCTGGCCTCGATGGTTGGGCGCTGCGGGCTTGGACTTATTATTGGCGCAAATGGCGGGGGCGATGCTAGCGGGAATCGGTAGTGTTAGCCAAGGGTTTGAAATTGTTGGGCTTTTGTTTTTGCGGTGGTTGCCATTGCTGGCCTCAATGCAAATCGGCCTCGGGCACTGTCGTGCGCTGCGCAATCGCCCCCGGCTGCCACTGCTGGCGCGCCACGGCCAGCACTTCAGCCGGCGTCGCCAGCAACCATTGCGGCTCGGTTTCCTGGCCCAGCGCGCGTAACGCCCGCAACAGCAACGGCGTCGCCTGATCGGCCTCAAGCGGCGGTGAACGGTACGATTTACCCAGCTTGTGCCCATCCGGCTGGATGATCAGCGGTATATGCAGGTAGCGCGGCTGGGAAAAGCCCAGCAGCTCCTGCAGGTAGAGCTGGCGCGGCGTATTGTCGAGCAGGTCGGCGCCGCGCACGATATCGGTAACCCCTTGCCAGGCATCATCCAGCACCACTGCCAGCTGGTACGCATACAGCCCGTCCCGGCGCTGGATGACGAAGTCACCCACGTCCCGTCCCAGGTGCTGTTCATACGCGCCCTGCACCCGGTCGTTGAAGCGGTAGATCAGCTCGGGCACCCGCAGGCGGATTGCCGCGCCTTCGCGAGCATGCCCGGCATTGCGGCAAAACCCTGGGTAAATACCGTTGTGGCTTTCCAGCTGCTTGCGTGAGCAGGTGCAGGCGTAGGCCAGGCCCATATTGAACAAGCGGTCCACTACCGCGGCGTAGGCGTCGTGGCGCTGGCTTTGGAACACCACCTCGCCATCCCACTCCAGCCCGTAACGTTCCAAGGTCTGCAGGATGGCATCGCGGGCGCCGGGCATTTCCCGGGGCGGGTCGGTGTCTTCCATGCGCAGCAGCCAGTGGCCACCCACGGCGCGGGCATCGAGCCAGGAGGCGAGGGCGGCGACCAGCGAGCCGAAGTGCAGGAAGCCGCTGGGGGTGGGGGCGAAGCGTCCGATGTAGCGGGAGTCGTTCATGGGCCGTAGTGCGTCTGAAAATGAAACGGGGCGCATGATGCGCCCCGTCAGGATGGAAGAAGGGTCAGCCTTTGCCGACTGTCTTTTCCTTCTTCTCCGCGATTTCCTTGCAGTCGAAGCACAGGTCCGCAGTGGGACGGGCTTCAAGGCGACGCAGGCCGATCTCGATGCCGCAGGAGTCGCACCAGCCGTACTCTTCGTCCTGGATCTTCTGCAGGGTCTTGTCGATCTTCTTGATCAACTTGCGCTCACGGTCACGGTTGCGCAGTTCCAGGGCGAATTCTTCTTCCTGGCTGGCGCGGTCGGCCGGGTCGGGGAAGTTGGCCGCTTCGTCCTTCATGTGCGTTACGGTCTGGTCCACGCTGGTCATCAGTTCAAGCTTCCAGGCCCCCAGAAGCTTGACGAAATGCTTGCGCATGGGCTCGCCCATGTACTCTTCGCCCTTGGTCTCTTTATAGGGCTCTACACCGTACATGGTCTGATTGGTTTTTTGCTTTTCTACGGTGGACATGAATAGACCGCCTCTCACTCATCTGATCCAATGCGCAGGATGCTCCATCTCCGGCACCCGCCGGCCCTGCGACTGCGAGCCGCCGAACTTACCAGATAGATCGGGGGTGCGCTACCCCGCCCGATCCTACGTGTTGACAGCGCCGCGAAGCGTACGTTCGGTGCCGCGCAGAGGTAGAATCACCAGTTTAGACCCAATTGAGAGAAGGTCATGGCCCACCCCTACAGTGCGCGCAGCCGCGCCATCGAACCCTTTCACGTCATGGCATTGCTGGCGCGGGCCAACGAACTGCAGGCGGCCGGGCACGACGTGATCCACCTGGAAATCGGCGAGCCTGACTTCACCACCGCCGCGCCGATCGTCGAGGCCGGCCAGGCCGCACTGGCTGCCGGGCATACCCGTTATACCGCCGCGCGCGGCCTGCCGGCGCTGCGCGAGGCGATCGCGGGCTTCTATGATCAGCGCTATGGCGTGGCGGTCGACCCTGAACGCATCCTCATCACCCCAGGTGGCTCTGGCGCACTGCTGTTAGCCAGCAGCCTGCTGGTCGACCCGGGCAAGCACTGGCTGCTGGCGGACCCGGGCTACCCGTGCAACCGCCACTTCCTGCGCCTGGTCGAGGGCGGGGCACAACTGGTGCCGGTGGGGCCTGAGGTGAACTACCAGCTGACGGCCGACCTGGTCGACCGCTACTGGGATCAGGACACGGTCGGTGCGTTGGTCGCTTCGCCTGCCAACCCGACGGGCACCGTGCTCGATCGCGATGAGCTGGCCAGCCTGTCCACGGCGACCCGCCAGCGCAATGGCCACCTGGTGGTGGATGAGATCTACCACGGGCTGACCTACGGCATGGATGCACCGAGCGTCTTGGAAGTGGACGATGCGGCGTTCGTCCTGAATAGTTTTTCCAAGTATTTCGGCATGACCGGTTGGCGCCTTGGCTGGCTGGTGGCCCCGCCCGACGCCGTGGCCGACCTGGAGAAGCTGGCGCAAAACCTCTACATCAGTGCTCCGAGCATGGCCCAGCACGCTGCGCTGGCGTGCTTCCAGCCAGAGACCCTGGCGATTTTCGAAGCGCGCCGCGCCGAGTTTGCCCGCCGCCGCGACTACCTGTTGCCGGCCTTGCGCGAACTGGGTTTCCGTATTGCCGTGGAGCCACAGGGCGCGTTCTATCTATATGCCGACATCAGCGCTTTTGGCGGTGATGCCTTCGCCTTCTGCCGGCATTTCCTGGAAACCGAGCACGTGGCTTTCACCCCAGGCCTGGACTTCGGTCGCCACCTGGCCAGCCATCATGTGCGTTTCGCCTACACCCAGAGCCTGCCGCGCCTGGAAGAGGCGGTACGGCGCATTGCCCGTGGTTTGCGGAGTTGGCAGGCGTAGATGATGTTCTTTCCTTTACTCGAGCAAGGGCGCCTGCTGCGCCGTTACAAGCGTTTTCTGGCGGACATCGAACTGGCCAACGGCGAACAGTTGACCATCCACTGCCCCAACACTGGCTCCATGCTCAATTGCATGCGCGAGGGTGGGCAGGTGTGGTTCAGCCGCTCCAACGACCCCAAGCGCAAGCTGCCGGGCACCTGGGAAATCAGCGAGACACCTCAAGGGCGCCTGGCGTGTGTCAATACAGGGCGGGCCAACGCGCTGGTCGAAGAAGCGCTGCGCGCTGGGGTGATCCACGAGCTGGCGGGCTTCACTGCGCTCAAGCGCGAAGTGGCCTACGGCGAAGAAGGCAGCCGCGTGGACTTTTGCCTGCAGTTCGCTGAAGGGCCGGCCTATGTCGAGGTCAAGAGCGTGACCCTGGGCTACCCGGACACGGCTGTGGCAGCCTTTCCGGATGCCGTCACGCAGCGCGGTGCCAAACACCTGCGGGAGCTGGCCACGCTGGCCCGGCAAGGTATTCGCGCCGTACAGTTGTACTGCGTGAATCTCACCGGCATCGAAGCCGTGCGCCCGGCCGAAGAGATCGATGCGGCTTATGCCAAGGCACTGCGCGCCGCCGTGGCGGATGGGGTTGAGGTGCTGGCCTATGGCGCGCGCCTGGATGCCGAGCACATCGTCATCGACCGCCCATTGCCGGTGCTGCTCAACCCTTGAACCACACTCCCTGGCTGTCTTCCAGGCAGGCCAGGGGCTGCAAGGCTTCACCCTCGCAGGGGCCGGCCACGCATTCGCCGCTTTCGATCAGGAACAGCGCGCCGTGATGGGCGCAGTGGATCAGGCTGGCGCTTTCGTCCAGAAACGCATGCGCCTGCCAGTTCAAGGGGATGCCCCGGTGCGGGCAGTGGTTGCGGTACAGGTGCACCACGCCCTGGCGACGCACGCCGAACAGTTCGATGCCGGCTACGCTGAAGGCGCGGCTGTGGCCCTCGGCCAGGGCTGCGGAAGTACATAGAAAGTGCATTGCAGGGACGACTCGTGAAACAAGTGATGGCTTGACGCTTCAATGCGAATAATTATCAAATTGCCCGCGTTCGCTGCGCCCGGCCGTCCATGGTGCGCAGTTATGCCGCTCGCCACAAGGCGTGTGGCCCGTCTTCAGAAGGAATTCGATGATGCGTCGTCCTGCCGCCTTGCTCACCCTGTGCGCAGCCCTCGTTGTTTCCACCCAGGCGTTGGCCGCCGAATTGCCACAGCGCTGGGTCAGCGCCGGCGGTGCCTTGAGTGAGTGGATCAGTGCGCTGGGTGGCGAGCCACGCCTGGTAGGGGTCGATACCACCAGCCAGCACCCTGAGTCTTTGAAGGCGTTGCCGAGCATCGGTTATCAGCGGCAGTTGTCGGCCGAGGGCATCCTCAGCCTGCGCCCGGATGTGCTGGTGGGAACTGAGGAAATGGGCCCGCCGCCGGTGCTGGCGCAAATCCGCAACGCAGGCGTTCGGGTCGAACTGTTCTCCAGCAAGGCCGAGTTGGCAGCTGTCGATGAGAACCTCAAACAGCTGGGCACGCTGCTGGGCTCCGAGCAAAAGGCGGCGCAACTGGCTGCGGATTATCACCAGCAGCTCGACGCATTGCAGGCACAGATCAAGCAGGCCCAGGCCAACCACAAGGTGCCAGGCGTGCTGTTGTTGGTCGGCCATGCTGGCGCCAAACCCTTGATTGCCGGGCAGGGCACCGCCGGTGACTGGCTGTTGCGTCAGGCCGGGGCGCGTAACCTGGCGCAGCATCAGGGTTACAAGAACTTCTCCAATGAAGCGTTGGCGGCGCTGGACCCGGATGTGGTGGTGGTCTCCGACCGCGCCTTGACCGGTGACCAGGCCGTGCAGGCATTGCTCAAGGAAAACCCGGCCCTGGCCACATCCCGAGCGGCGCGCGACAAGCGCCTGCTGTCGCTTGACCCGACCCTGCTGGTCGGCGGCCTGGGCCCACGCTTGCCGGTGGCCCTGCAAGACCTGGCGGCGGCGTTTTACCCGGCTGCGAAGGTCAGCCTCACGCAATGAAACAGCGCGTCCGGCCACGTACCCTGATCATCGGTCTGAGCCTGCTGTGCCTGTTGGCGGTCTGGTTGTCGCTTGCCCTGGGGCCGGTCAGCCTGCCGCTGTTCGATACCTTGCGCGCCGGCCTGCGCCTGCTGGGGCTGCCGATCGCCGGCGACGGCCTGCAGCAGGCCGAAATGATCCTCGGCCAGATCCGCCTGCCGCGCACCTTGCTGGGGCTGGCGGTTGGCGCGGTGCTGGCGCTGTCCGGCGTGGCCATGCAAGGGTTGTTTCGCAACCCGCTTGCCGACCCCGGCCTGGTCGGGGTCGCCGCCGGGGCCGCGATGGGCGCTGCGGTCGCCATCGTCGGCGGCAGTTGGTTTGGCGGAATGCCAGAGGCGCTCGCGCCTTATCTGTTGTCGGTGTGCGCCTTTGCCGGTGGGCTGGGGGTGACAGCACTGGTCTATCGCCTGGGGCGGCGTGACGGCCAGACCAACGTGGCCACGATGCTGCTGGCTGGCGTTGCAATGACCGCGCTGGGTGGCGCGGCAGTGGGGCTGTTTTCGTACCTGGCCGATGACGCCGCCCTGCGCACGCTGACCTTCTGGAACCTGGGCAGCCTCAATGGCGCCAGCTACGACCGGCTGTGGCCGCTACTGCTGGTGGCCGCCGGCGTGGCGCTGTGGTTGCCACGCCGGGCGCGGGCACTGAATGCATTGCTGTTGGGCGAGTCCGAAGCGCGGCACCTGGGCATCGAGGTGGAACGGCTCAAGCGCGAACTGGTGTTCTGCACCGCGTTGGGTGTCGGGGCAGCCGTGGCGGCAGCGGGCTTGATCGGCTTCATCGGCTTGGTGGTCCCCCACCTGGTGCGCTTGCTGGCGGGGCCTGACCACCGCGTGGTGTTGCCCGCATCGTTGCTGGCCGGCGGTGTGCTGATGCTGTTCGCCGACCTGGTGGCGCGCTTGGCGCTGGCACCCGCCGAACTGCCGATCGGCATCGTCACGGCATTTATTGGTGCGCCGTTTTTCCTGGTTCTGCTGATTCGAGGGCGCAGTTGATGTTGCAAGTCGAGGGCCTGCACCTGCGGCGCGGGAGCAATGAAGTGCTGCATGACATCCACTTGCAGTTGCACCCGGGCCAGGTGATGGGTGTGCTCGGCCCCAATGGTGCGGGCAAGAGCAGCCTGCTGGGCGTGTTGTGTGGCGAGCTTGCGCCGGGGCAGGGGCGGGTGACGCTGCAGGGCCAGCCACTGGCGGACTGGGCGGGGCAGGAGCGGGCCAGGCGGCTGGCGGTATTGCCGCAAGTGTCGAGCCTGGGGTTTTCGTTCAGGGTCGAGGAAGTGGTCGGCATGGGGCGCATGCCGCACGGCAGCGGCCAGGTGCGTGACGCCGAGATCGTCGAGGCGGCCCTGCGTGCGGCGGATGCCTGGCACCTGGTGGGGCGCAGCTACCTGGCCTTGTCGGGCGGTGAGCGGCAACGGGTGCACCTGGCACGGGTGCTGGCGCAGTTATGGCCGGGCGAGCAGGGCACCACGTTGCTGCTCGACGAGCCGACCTCGATGCTTGACCCACTGCACCAGCACACCACGCTGCAGGCCGTGCGCAGTTTTGCCGATCGTGGAGCGGCCGTCCTGGTGATCCTGCATGACCTGAACCTGGCGGCGCGCTACTGTGATCGTATCCTGTTGCTCGAACAGGGCCGCTGCCATGCCCTTGCATCGCCCCAGGACGTGCTGACGCCCGGGGCATTGAAGGCGGTATTTGGCATCGATGTACTGGTACAGGCTCACCCCGAGCGCGGTCATCCGCTGATCATCACCCGTTAGGAGGCATTGCCGATGCGCCGTCCATTGCTGTCTGCAAGCTCGTTGTGCCTGGTACTGGTGCTGGGGGGCTGTCAGGCCAGCTTGGCGCCGCTACCTGCCTGGCAGAGCAGCGAGGGGCGTGACAGCGCAGAACTTGGGCAAATCCACGATTTGGCCAGCGGCCAGGTCATCACGCCTGAACAGTTGGTCCAGCAGTTGGCTGCCGCACCGCGCGTGCTGGTCGGCGAAAAACATGACAACCCCGATCATCACGCGCTGCAACTGTGGTTGATGCGCGCCTTGCAGGCTCAGCGTGCGCAGGGCAGCCTGCTGCTGGAGATGTTGCAACCTGAGCAGCAACCACGCGTGGATGCGCTCGAAAGCCAGGCGCGGCTACCGCAGGACTTGCCCAAGGCACTGGCCTGGCAGGAGGGGTGGGACTGGCAGCTGTATGGGCCAATCGTCAGTGAAGCATTGCGCAGCCATGTTCCCCTGCTGGCCGCCAACGTGTCGTCGAGCGAAATGCGCCAAACCTATCGGAACCCGAAACCCTTGTCGGGGGTGCAATCGAATGCGCCAGCGGTCAAGGCGGCATTGCTCGAACAGGTCAGGGCAGGGCACTGCAATTTGCTGCCCGAAAGCCAATTGCCGGCCATGCTCGCCGTTCAGCAACAGCGTGACCGACGTATCGCCGAGCGTCTTCTGGCCGCGCCGCAACCGGCTTTGCTGTTCACCGGCGCGTACCACGCACGCAAGGACATCGGTGTGCCATTGCACCTGTCCGACCTGGGCGCGACAGGCCAGACCAGGGTGCTGTTGCTGGCCGAAGTCGGCGAGCAGGTCGAGGCGGGGATGGCGGACTATGTGTGGTACACGGCGGCGATGCCCGAGCAGGATTACTGCGCCCAACTGCGCAAATAAGGCCCTCGCCAAATTTGAGGCAAAAAAAGACCCGGCAAAAAGCCGGGTCAATAACCGTGATTAGCCTGATGAGGAGATAATCTGAGAGTCCGAACCAGGGGCTTTCAGGTTATCCAACCAGTCTCGCGACCAGTTGTGATAATCATAACGATTCTCATTTCGTCGTCAATCCCCTTTCGGGGTTTATTTCATATTTTTTTGCGCAGGGCATTTCGCATCGAGTTGTTGATTGAGCGCTTGCTTGCGCTCGGCCGGCAAATCGTTCCAGTGCATGTCCAGCAGCGCGCCTTCAATGGCGTACAGCAACACCTTCGACGCCCGGAACCCTCGCGTTTTCACGGCCTGGTAGGCACCCACCGCGCCTAGCCGACGCAAATCCGATGCACTGTGGATACCGGCCGCGTGCAACCACTGCGCGGAGGTCTTGCCAAGATTCTTCAGATGCTGCAATTCATCGTTCATCGAGCCTCCTTGCGATGGCTGAACGGGTCTTGGGTCTAAATCGCGAGCAGGTCAGAAAGGAGTGTAGCGGGGGTTGGAAAATGCGCGGCCTTTTGCCATCGGGGGCGACGAGATGCCCTGTTTGCGCAGGGATAGGCTGTTCGGGCCGGCCAGGCGGCGGCCCGAACACAGGGGCGATTACAGGCCTGGCAGGCGCTGACGGACCTGGTCGATCACCTGGTCCATGCTGCTGGCATCCTGGGTCTCGACGCGCGTGCTTTGCTGCAGTTCCACCGCATCGAGTGGCTCACGGCTGGCCTGTTGGGCTTTGACCACGTCCAGGGTGGCGTCCGACGGGTCGGTGTTTTCTGCCTGGCGCTGCTCCAGCCAGCTGGCGATGACTGCCTCCGGGGCTTGGCAATCGAGGATGAGGAATGGCACGCCGGTGGCGTTGGCGACATCCGCGGCGGCCTTGCGTTGGGCATGCTTGAGGTAGGTGGCATCGAGCACCACCGGGAACCCAGCACGCAGGAGGGTTGCGGCCAGCTGGTGCAGGCGCTGGTAGGTGGCAGCACTGGCATCCTGGTCGTAGATACCGGCTTGCAATTGGCCAGCTTCGGTTTGTGGCTGCTCACCGAACAGGCGCTTGCGCTCCACGTCCGAGCGCACGCGCACAGCGCCAAGGGCTTCGACCAGGCGCATGGCCACGTGGCTCTTGCCCACGGCCGAGACACCGTGGGTGATGGCCAGCAGGCGCGAAGGAATGGCGCTGTAGCTTTCGGCCAGGTTGGCGTAGTTGCGGTAGGTGCGCAGGCTGGTGGCGCGCTGCACGCCATCGGCACCGGCCGGCATGCTGAACAGGGCGATCTTGGCGCGAACCAAGGCGCGGTAGGCCTTGTAGAAGTTGAGCACTTCCAGGCCTTCGTAGTCGCCGGTCAGTTCCAGGTACTGGCTGACGAAGCGACGTGCCAGGCACTTGAGGCCACGGTCTTCCAGGTCCATGGCGAGGAAGCCGGTGTCGGCCCACACATCGGTCTTGCGGAACGGTTCGTTGAACTCGATGCAGTCGAAGATCACGACCTTGCCATCGATCACGGTCGCGTTACCCAGATGAATGTCGCCATGGCATTCGCGGGTGAAACCATTGGCTTTGCGCTTCTCGAACAGGTCCTTCAGGCGTTCGAAGCTGCTGCGCGCCCAAGCCTGCAGATTGTCCAGCTGCTGCAGGTCGGCCTTGTCGCTGAGGAACGGGCGGATCTGCTCGAAGTTCTGCTCGACCGGCGCCATGACGCTTTCAGCTGAACCGAAAGGTTGCTCGGCAGGTACTTTGGGCGTCTGCAGATGGAACTCGGCGATCTGCTTGGCCAGCTGGTCGATGTGGCCCGCATTCAGTTCGCCATTGGCCTGCAGGGTGTTGAGCATCTGCCCCTGAGGGAACTGGCGCATTTTCAGCGCGTACTCGATCGCCACGCCTTCCCCGCCAATATGCGGGGCTTCGGCGCTGCCGGTGATCGGCAGCACATCCAGGTACAGGCCTTCGGTCAGTCGCTGATTCAAGCGCAACTCTTCGTTACAGAAATGCTGGCGCTGATCCAGCCCGGTGAAGTCGAGGAAGCCGAAGTTCATCGGCTTCTTGATCTTGTAGGCGTACTCGCCGGTGAGCAGGACCCAGGAGATGTGCGTCTCGATCAGCTCGAAGCCTTTCACAGGGTGAGGGTAGAGGGCAGGGTTCTGCAATGCATTGATCAAGGCTTGGCTCACGGGAAATCCTTCCGGGGGCAGGGAATTCGAAGGCGCCATTATGGTCAATGGTGCCGCCCCTGCATACCGCCAGAGGGCGCCTGCCCAGCCTTTACAAAGTGCGTATA
>Ga0213824_1001406_pt1 | contig 14048 bp, 10 predicted proteins | sample MC6MC0906MG_FD_179892 | JGI IMG/M metagenome (GOLD analysis project Ga0213824, IMG submission 179892) | Enriched soil aggregate microbial communities from Iowa State University, Ames, United States - MC6-MC0906-MG | ecosystem: Environmental > Terrestrial > Soil > Unclassified | place: USA: Iowa...
AACGCCACGTCCTGTGGCAATTTATCTGTGCGAAAGCGAAGCGACAGCAACACGGTTTTATCTGTGCGAAAGCGAAGCGACAGCAACACGGTTTTATCTGTGCGAAAGCGAAGCGACAGCAACAACACACGACTGAGTGACCAACATCATGCTACTGACGCTACGTTAGCACTATGCTTTCGTGCAAAAAACATCTGTTGGCCCAAAGCTTCCGGCGGATGTAACGGATTTTCAAAGGAATGAATAAAAGGATGTTAGCCTAAAACCTTCGCATCCTGCGAAAACGGCTAACTGACCTGCCTCGTGCGGGCCTAGGCACAATTCAAAATCCGGACGCAATTACGCCAAGGCGAAATTGATTAGCAAAAACGAACGCCAAAATCCAGGTGAAAATATTTTGTATCCAAATACTTAAGCCTGCGCCACAGGAGATTATGGCGATGATTCCTATAAGAAGAGCGGGAATAAAAAATAAGATAAAATATTTTTGTTAAGAAATTTATTCATGTGATCTCTCTATACTTCATGCTATACAATATAGAACTCATATGGCAAATAAAAGGTTTCAGAAAAACTAGAAAGGAATAGAGGAGAAAGGGGTGAGGAGTTAAAACAAAGGGGAGCTAGTTGTCCCTTTGTTTTAACTAATAATTTCAGCATGTAAGTTATAACGCTTATTGAACTCGTCTACAAATACTTGTAAATCGATATATGTCCCAATATAAGGCTCTGTTTCTTGGTCGCGTAGGAAACCGCAAGTTGCCTTTAAAGATTTGGAAAATTCTAATAGCATTTGCTCATTATCTAGCTGTACATGCAAGGAACGTGAATTATCCTTAGTATTTACCTTAAAGTACTTGCCATCTATAATACGCTCTAAATTTGTTTCTTGAAAAGGGAAAATAATATCCTTATAAATTAACTTCACAATACCCCGCCTTTTTTACAATAGTTCACTACATCTGCATACGATAAATCTCCACCGAAAATTGAAAGGGCACTTCCAATTGTCACGTGAAGCTTGCCATTTGCTAATTTTTTAAATTTCTCTAAGTCCTCAATAGAACGAACCCCTCCAGCATATGTTGTTGGAATGGTAGTCCATGCTGCTAAATCTCGAACTAAGCTTTCCTGCATGCCGCCTTTTTTTCCTTCCACATCAACCGCATGAATGAGCAGCTCCGCACAGAAATTTTCAATATAAGCAATGGACTCAGCATTGACCTCAAAATCACTAAACTTTGTCCATTTATCAGTAACGACATACCATTTATCGTTGCGCATTCGACAGCTTAAATCAATAACTAAATGCTGTTTGCCAATTTTCTGTACGAGTCCCATCAGTCGATCCATATCAAGCTTGCCATCATGAAAAATAAAAGAAGTCACAATCACATGCGAAGCGCCGGCATCAATATACTTTTTGGCATTTTTTGAGGTGATTCCACCACCTACTTGCAGACCATGAGGATATGCTGCAAGTGCTGTTAATGCAGCCTCTTCATTTCCTTCACCGAGCATTATAACGTGCCCACCCGTTAATTGATCTTGAGCAAACATTTTTGCATAATAACTAGAGTCATGATTGGAAATAAAATTTTCAATGACTTTTTGATCTGCATGTCCTAATGTGCTACCCACAATTTGTTTTACTTTGCCATCGTGTAAATCGATGCAAGGTCTAAATTCCAATAGCTTCACAATCCTTCCGTGCAACAAAATTCTTCTCTATCATAGCACGGAAAGATTGATAAAAGCTGTGAAATATCAATTGTCAAAATAATGTTAAAAGAATTGAGTGAATTCTCTTTTTAAACGATTATTAACATTATATTGTGGTAAAATAAAAAGATTGAAACGCACATGAAAGGACGAATCGACAATGGCTGAGAATCTTGATTTATTTGAACTAAATAAATTTTTTATACTCGGACGTCCAATCGTCTCTATCTTTCATAATGCTCAAAATATGTATTCGATTGTTCGTGTGAAAATTCAAGAGACCAATTTACAGTATGAAGATAAAGAAATAATTGTTGTAGGCTATTTTCCACCATTACAAATGGATGAGCAATATCGTTTTACAGGTTTATTGAGACAGCATCCAAAATATGGTGTACAATTTCAAATTGAGACGTTTACAAAAGAAGTACCAGCAACAGAGCAAGGAATTATTCATTACCTATCGAGTGATTTATTTGTTGGGATCGGAAAAAAAACGGCTGAAACGATTGTAGAGAAACTTGGAGCCAATGCTCTACGTCTAATTTTAGAGGACCCAAATGCACTTGATATTGTCCCTCGTCTATCAGCTGAAAAAAAAGAGGTTATCCACCGTACAATCGAACAAAATCTTGGTCTTGAACGAGTAATGATACAGTTGAATGAATGGGGTTTTGGACCTCAGCTAGGCATGAAGATTTACCAGACATATCGCACTGATGCCATTGAGCTCCTTACAGAAAATCCATATCGTCTAATTGAAGATGTCGAAGGTGTGGGATTCTTTCGTGCAGATGAGCTAGGTGCAAAATTAGGGATTACTGGTAATCATCCAGACCGTATTAAGGCCGCCATATTACATACTCTAAATACAGCAGCTTTATCAGAGGGGCATGTATTTTTAGATGCTGAGCAAGTTTTGCCCTTAGTAAAAGATATGCTGGAGCAAAGTCAACGAGAGGAAATACCATTTGAGGCAATATCAAAGGCCTGTATTGAATTGCGTGAGGAAAGTAAAATTTGTGGGGAAGAAACGAGGCTGTATTTACCGTCTCTCTATTTTTCAGAAGTAGGAATCGCCTCCAAAATAGTGGCATTAATTGAGCGTAATAAGAAAGCTGAGCATTTTAGTAGGGACGAAATTCGGAAAGCGATTGGAGAAACAGAGGACTTACTTCATGTGGCCTATGCCGAAACACAGGCGAATGCTATTGAACAGGCCTTAAACTCGGCTGTGATGATTTTAACGGGTGGACCAGGTACTGGTAAAACAACGGTTGTACGAGGTGTCGTGGAAGTATATGCAAAGCTTCATGGTTTATCACTAAACCCAAAGGAATATGCACAAAAGGAAGAACCCTTTCCCATCATTTTATGTGCTCCTACGGGGCGTGCTGCTAAGCGTTTATCAGAATCAACAGAGCTTCCTGCAATGACCATTCATCGATTACTAGGATTTACCGGACAAGAAAAGGAAGAAGAAACAGAACGTGAGGTTACAGGAAAGCTCATCATTGTAGATGAAATGTCCATGGTGGATACTTGGCTTGCTCATCAATTATTGAAAGCCCTACATGAGGATGTACAGGTTGTATTTGTAGGTGATCAGGATCAGCTCCCTCCAGTTGGGCCTGGACAGGTGTTAAAGGATTTACTGGCATCGCAGCAAATTCCTACTGTTGAATTAACCGAAGTGTATAGACAGGCTGAGGGCTCAACTATTATTGAACTGGCTCATCAAATTAAACGTGGTACAATTCCAAAAGAATTAACGGTCAAGACGTCTGACCGTTCCTTTATTAAAGCCACCTCGGATCAAGTAGCAAGTGTTGTTACACAGGTTGTAAAAAGTGCTGTGGCGAAAGGACAAGAAATTCGCAATATTCAAGTGTTAGCACCAATGTACAAGGGACCTGCAGGCATTGATAACTTGAATAAAATGATCCAAGAGCTAATAAATCCAAACGATACTGGTACAAGAAAAGAGCTTGTTTTCGGTGATGTAACCTATCGCATAAAGGATAAAGTATTACAGCTTGTCAATCAGCCTGAAAGCAATGTTTTTAATGGAGATATGGGTGAAGTCATCAGTGTTATCAAGGCGAAGGAAACTATCGAGAAACAGGATTTACTTGTCGTTTCATTTGACGGCATAGAAGTAACCTATCAGCGCAGTGATCTCAATCAATTGACGCTCGCCTATTGCTGCTCCATTCATAAATCACAAGGCTCGGAATTTCAAACCGTAATTATGCCAGTAGTTCGAGGCTATTCTAAAATGCTGCGTCGCAATCTGCTATATACTGGTATAACTCGTGCGAAAAATTTTCTGATTTTATGTGGTGAACCAGAAGTGCTCGCTGATGGCTTACAGCGTACAGATGATCTACAGCGCTTTACTTCTTTACGTGCAAGGCTTAATCCTATGGATATTGCAGAGGAAGTGGCTGAAATAGAAGCTGTATCAGTAGAAATAGATGAACAGCCGATTAAAGATGTAAAGTTAACGGTTGAAACAGAACCGTTTATCCATCCAATGATAGGGATGGATGGTGTTTCACCGTACGATTTTTTAGATGACTAAATAGGATTAATATTTTGAGGTGAAGAAAGTGAAACGCATAATATTATTGCTTCTATTTATGATGATCCTACCTTTTGCAGGAAAAGTATATGCAAATAATATGATCATCCAAGTGAATGAAGAAGCAACTGTCTTTGATAATCGTTCTGGCTCACTTGAGCAGGTGGGCACATTATCAGCAGGACAAACCTTTGAAGTAACAAAAGATTACGGGGCTAATTGGTGGCAAATACGTTGGGGAGGTTATTACGGGTATGTTGATAAGCGTTATACAACAGTTGTACCAGCCACAACCTATAAAAATAAAGTTCCAACATTGGCAACGATAAAGGATTATCTTGTTCCAACACGCGTTGCACCAATTTTTGATAATTCTGGTAATAAGCTTGTGCAATTTGCAACCCTATCTGAGGGAGTTCGTTTCCCTATTTATAGTAAAATGGGGGATTGGTATGGCATTGCAGTGAACGGACGACTAGGATTTGTACATAGGAATTTTGTTGAAGAAGAAAAGGGGCAGGAGACAACAAAACCCACTAACACAAAGCCTGTTGAAAAGCCTACACCTACCCCACCACCTCCTAATAAGCTAAATGGTTATATGGAGGCATTAGAAAATGTTACCCTTTATGATCTACGTCGAGACAAGCCTATGACTATCGCTCTATTAATGAAGGGGCAACAGCTTGAGGTTGTCGATGCATCAGATGAAACATATGTAGAGGTTCGATGGGGGCAAACCTATCTTTATGCAGAAAAAGATAAAATTAAATTAATGAATACACCTTCTTATAAAAATATTGGGAAGGATCACGCTGTGAAAAATGAGTATTTCATCCCGATTTCTGCCAACAGCGAGATTTATGACTATACCAATAAAGCATTATATCCGTTTGCAAAGTTAGATCCGAATCGACGTTACCCGATTTTACGAAAAGAGGGCAGCTGGTATGTAACAGTTCTTGGAGGTCGTGAGGGCTATATCCATAGCTCGAAAGTGGCGATGGATCGCGGTGTTCCTGTTATGATGTATCATCATTTTTTAAAGGAACATGAGCTTGGTCGCTTTAAATTTGTCAGTACAACGATGACAGATGTACAATTTACAAAGGAAATGCAGTATTTAAAAACTAAAAACTACGAAACGATTACAACAGATGAACTATTGCGTTTTATGCGCAATGAAATTACATTACCTGCTTATTCCATTCTACTAACTTTTGATGATGGCTTACTATCAACACGTGAATATGCATATTCAGTTCTTCAAAAGAATGGCTTTAAAGCTACCCAGTTTTTAATTACATCACGCAATGAAAGCTCGTCAGCTGAGCAAATATTTAATTATAACGACTTGCAGGCACTTTCACGTCAGGATATTGAAAATATGCAGGATGTCTTTTCCTATGGATCACATACTTACAACTTACATGATCTAATAGGAAATAAAGGCAAGATGCTACAAATCCCATATCATGAAGTAGTGCAGGATTTAAAACAAAGCTTAACGTTTATCCCTGAAGCAAAAGCATTTGCTTATCCATTTGGACAATATACGTCAAATACAATTTATGCAGTAAAAGAAGCAGGTTTTATCATGGCGTTTTCAACGCAACCTGGCTATAATAAGCCGTATGATGATGTGTATCAAATTAAACGACTATATAGTGATCAGAAAACTACATTTGAACAGTTCCAAAAAATGGTTCTGCCGTATTAAATAAAGAAATTGACCCGATCAAACTCATTGATCGGGTTTTTCTAATGTAAAATTTTTTAACTTTAAAGGATAATTAGTGAATGCCTACAATATGATGTTTTACAACTTCATATGCCTGGCAAACATTATTATATTGAGCTTTGTCTTGAGCAATTAAATTGGAAGCAATAGAATATAAAAGATTTTCTTCGTTATGATCCTCCATTTGATTCATTAAGGCAGCTTCTAATTCTTCGACATATGCAATGATTTTATGATTCATCTATAATTCTCCTTTGAAAAAAGATGTTTTTTGTTTTGTTTACGAGGTTATCTTACACCTCCATGAAGTAAAAATCTAGCAACGCTGTACTAGTTAAAACAGACTTTTTTGTGAATGTGACGTAAAATTGAACTTGCTAAAAAACCGCTTATTGTAATCGCTTTTATCTAAAGTAACTGAAAAATCAGCAATATAAGCAAATTCTTTTCTGTATTAATAAAGTGGTACAGTTTTCTTGAATTAATGAATTGATATAATACAGTTGGTAACTCTGGAACCTAAAACTGGGAAAATTCATATACTAAATGAGTATAAAACATTTGGAATATTTAGGAGTGACTGCATGCCAGTAATTACAGGACAGCAATATATTGATCGTATTGATGCTTTGCAAACGTATATTTCTATTGATGGTGAAGTTGTAACAGGGAAGGTGTCGGAGCATCCAGCATTCAAGGGAGTTATGCAGAGTCAGGCAAGACTCTTTGATCTGCAAAATGAGCAGGCATTGCTTGACACGATGACCTATCTATCACCGACTAGTGATCATCGTGTCGGGATGTCTTTTCTACAGGTATTGACAGTCGAGGATCTTGTAAAAAGACGTCTTGCCGCAAGAGAATGGGCATTATCGACCCATGGCTTTATGGGAAGAAGTCCAGATTACATGAATACGACATTAATGGCACTTGCATCAGCTGCTGATTATTTAAAAGATAAACAAAATTGTTTCCCTGAGCATTTACTGAGATTTTATGAGCATGCTCGCGAAAATGATTTAACGATGACCCATACATTTATTGAGCCACAAGTAAACCGACAAAAACTTTATTTTGAAGATGAAGATGTTACAATTGCTGCTAAGATTGTAGATAAAACGAGCGAGGGGTTAGTAATTAAAGGTGCAAGACTACTAGCGACGCAGGGAGGAATTACAGATGAACTCCTTGTTTTATCAACAAATGGCTATGATGAAGGAAAAGGCTTTGGATTCTCAATACCAAGTAATACGAAAGGTTTAGAGTTTTTATGTAGACAATCATTTGTTGGAGGGGAATCGGCTTTTGATCATCCATTAAGTAGTCGTTTCGAGGAAATGGATGCAATCGTTGTATTTGATAATGTTGTAGTACCGTGGGAACGCGTCTTTTATTATGAGAATGTGGAAGTTGCCAATAACTTTATGAACGTAAGTGGATTTCAAACATATGGTTTACATCAAGTTCTATCACGTCAAATTGCCAAAACAGAATTTGTCTTAGGTGTTGTACAGTCAATTGTAAATACAATCAATATCGGCGAATACCAGCATGTGCAGCAAAAGGTTGTCGATATTATCGTGACGTTAGAGACGATGAAGGCCTTACTGTTAAAGTCTGAAATTGATGCAAAAAGAGACGCTTTTGGTTTTATAAGACCTGATCATCCAACATTACAAGTTGCTATTCAGATTTTCCCTAAAGTATATCCGACCTTTACAGAAATTATCCAGTTACTTGGCGCAAGTGGGTTAATGTCCATTCCAAGTGAAAAAGCATTTGCAGCGGATAACGGTGACTTTGAGCATTATTTACAGTCTTTTCAGGATGGTGGAGAGGAGCGCGTCAAAAAATTCCGCTTAGCTTGGGATTTAACGATGAGTAACTTTGGTACAAGACAAACACTGTATGAGCGCTTTTTCTTTGGTGACCCAGTCCGTTTAGCCACTGCACTTTATAAAACTTATAATAGGGAAGAATTAGTTAATAGAATAGAAAAATTTTTGAAAAAATAATAATTAATTTTGTGGAAGTAACTGTTTAACTTTTTTCAGCATTCATCTCCCACCTCTATAGGTGTGAGATGAATGCGGGTTTAAGTTACTTTTAAGCGGGTGTCCAAACATCCGCTTAAATAGAGGAACTCAGTCTAAGAACGCCACGTCCTGTGGCAATTTATCTGTGCGAAAGCGAAGTGACAGCAATACACGACTGAGTGACCAATATCATATTGGCTAAAGCCTCCGGCGGATGTCACGGAATCGGAAAGGAGTTAATAAAGGATGTTAGCCTAAAATCATCGCATCCATGCGATAACGGCTAACTGACCTGCATCACGCAGGCCTAAGCACAAAGCCGAATCCGGACGCAATTATGCCGAGGCATAATTGATAACTAGTCTAAACAGTTACTTCGCTTTGAGCATGATTTACAGAAAAAAATATCAATTCCATAAAAATGTTAGTATCCTTATAGATAAGACAGCACATCATCAAAAGTAACGATTCCAAGGAGTTCATAGTTCTCCGTTACAACAGGGACTGCTAAAAGAGCATACTTGCGTATGATTTGGATTACCTCGGATTGATTTGTATTGGCAGACACTGAAATGATTCCAGCGTTCATAATTTCATCCATTCGACATTCTGGATCTGAAATAATTAGCTCTCGTAATGATACGACTCCAAGCAATTGTTTATTTGAATCTGTAACATATAAGTAGTAAAAAGTTTCGGCATCTACTTCACTATGCTTTAGGCGCTCAAAAACATCAATTACTGAGTTATCTTTTGCAACTGTTACTACGTCTGTTGTCATCAAGGATCCAACTGATCCTTTTTCGTATTTGAGTAATTGTTTAATATCATCGGCTTCATCTTTTTCCATCCGCTCTAAATAAAAATCAGCATCTTTATATGATAATAGTTCAAAAAAATCTGTGGCATCATCTGGAGGTAAATCATTTAGCATCTCTACTGCAAACGGACGGTCAAGTTCTATAATACATTTTTTCTGCATGGATGGTTCTAGCTCGCTAAAAATTTCTCCAAATTCACAAGGAGTTAAAAAAGAATAAATTTTGAAGCGTCTTTCCTCACTGAGTTCGATAAAAAATGTTGCTTGATCCATAGGGTGTAAATCTAGGAAATCCTTTCGAAAAGAATCTTTTTTTTCAACTTTTAAAGATTGCAACATGTAGTATGTGTACTCTTCTTTATATTTATATTGATTTAGTCTAATCATTTTTGCTGCTCCTCTCTATTACAAATCCTCAATTTCGACACTAAGGACGTGATCAATCTTTTTGACATAATAATAAATTTCCGTCGTATATTGGTCTTCTGGTACGGAAAGAACTAAGTCAATTAATTGGTGATCATTATCAATATCTTTGAGCTTAAAATGCCGAATTTTATACTCTATTTTTTTAGATAGTTCATTTTGTCCTCTGTGTTCAATCATTTTAATTAATTCAGTCATACGATAATTAGATTCCACTATTATCTTTAATGAGATTTCCTGACGGTTGAGAGTTGATAGACCTAGTGTTTTAATGAGAAAAGGGACAATGTTAACAGCCCCCATCAAGAGGATTACAGCACATGTTGCTTCTAGATAAAACCCCGCCCCAATAGTAATTCCAAGGGCAGAAGCTGACCAGATTAGCGCAGCGGATGTAAGGCCAGAAATAACCTCGTTACTTCTTCGTAAAATAACGCCAGCACCAATGAAACCAATTCCACTTACAATCTGAGCGGCAAGTCGCATCGGATCCATATTCGGATGATTAGTACCTCCGAATTTTCCGAATGCTTCTATGGAGACGATTGTTAATAAACAACTAGCAATACAAATGACCATACTAGGTCTTAGGCCAAGTTGTTTTTGTTTAATCTGTCTGTCAATCCCAATCAATAATCCGAATAGTAAAGCTAGGCTTAACTTGATTATCATTTCTACTGTCATTATCATTGTTAATCACCTCTTCATTTCTTTTTGTAGAACTCCACTAAAATAATATAAAAAAGCTCCCGTAAAAAAAGGGAGCTTCTTACTTAGAATGTATCTTGTTCAACGTATACATCAAATAAACCTATCTTGACATTTCCAATTTACAGAAAATTTATAATTGGATTCTTAAAGAAAGGGACATATGGGGACTGAACGCAAAAACTCTGCCTTTTGTCATATTCGAATTATTAAAAAATATGAAATGCCATATCGAATAACTATCCATCACATGTTCCCCCTTTTTAGTCAAATAAAATAAAAAAACCTCTAACGATTTAGAGGGGTGGAAAAGCGCAAGAAAAAACAAAAAAAGCGCGCACTTTCGATTCCCCTTAATCGAGTTTTAGCACTATACACCGTAAAGAAATGATATCATTTCTTAGCCACCTTAAGAAAAGCCTTAATTCGGCAATTCCTGTTCTACCCATGGGTATCTTTCGATATTTCTGGGCAGTGGCCTATGTTTGCATAGGAGCCTCACCTAACGAGGATATATTGTTTTCAGAAGAATTGTACTCCGAATAATTTTGGTTGTCAACAACTGTTCAAAATAAGAAATCTTAAAATGACCTCATACGTGGGGAGGTTCCGTTCATTGGGGCAAAACGATATTGGCCACGAAGGCATATCTCAGGACGTTATATCTTTAACCTTCGTTTCCCTACTGGCTAGCTCCCTTTCCAATCAACTTTTTATTGCATAATACCCCAAACTTTTGGTGATGTGCCTTATTTTTATGCTTACAATTTTTACTTAATCAAATTTTTGGGTAGAAGTTTTTCGAATTTAAAAATTAATAAATTTGTACTTTACGATAATCAATAGCTTCTGTAACAGTTGTTAAGTCCTTTTTCATAATACGTAAGTTTTTTGTATTTAAACTGCTAAACAAAAAATCTAAAGAGGATCAATACAAAAATCTATGAAAGTACATAGAGTGGCAAGTGGTTCTGTCGTTCTGCTTTCGTTGCGAATCAAATTTTACTGGAATCTTTTTAGTAATATGTGAGTAGCTAACGTTTCTTATTGCTTGAAATAAACAGCTTAAAAGAGCTGAGAAAGAGTTTAATAGAGTAAAAATTACGAATGGTCTTTATCTGTTTTGTTTGAAAAAATCTTTTCGTAACAACTGCAAATTTTAAGGGGAAGACTACTCTATTTATTTCTCATTTCGTACAGATATTCGTAATAAAAAAACACCTTAAAAACATTTTTAGACTCTTGACAAATTGGAAAATAAGGATTACGATGGCGAGGAAATTAAATAAAACCTCGTTAGGTGAGGCTCCTATACAAACATAGGCCACTGCCCAGAAATATCGAAAGATGCCCATGGGTAGAACAGGAACTGCCGGATTAAGGCTTTTCTTAAGGTGGCTAAGAGATAAGTTCATCTCTTTACGGTGTATAGTGCTAAAACTCGACTAGGGGGAATCGAAAGTGCTTTTTTGTGCTGATTTATTTTTGTGCACTTTTTTATACCCTCTAGGACTCCTAGAGGGTTTTTAATTTTCCAAAAAGAACCTTATTGCATAATGCCATATCGATTAAATCCTTTTAGCAGGGAAATAAGAGTTCATTTTAGAAAGGAGGGGGTCAAAATGGAGAGTCCGAGTCCGAGTCCGACCGATGGAGATAGTAGGAGTAAAAAACTTAAATCTGTTTTAATTCAGCAGATTAGGAGGACGATTCAATGCTTAAAATCTATAAAAGAAGCCAAGAAGGGTTACTGGAAGAACAGTCTAAGATCGTTCTGGGTAGCTGTGTATGTCTCACTGAACCATCCGAAGAGGATATACAGTATGTTGCTAATCGTCTTGGAGTACCAAGTGACTTTATCTGTGACTCCCTTGATATGGATGAACGATCACGAATAGAAAAAAGCGGAAATGATTTATTACTGATTGTCAATGTACCCTTAAAAATGCCAAATGGTGAAACTATACCATATAGGACAATTCCAATCGGTATTATTCAAACAAGTGAAGTAATTGTAATAATTTGTCGCGTTAATCATCCGATTTTACAGGAATTTAGCAAAATTCTTGATAAGAATTTTAATAACAATATAAACGTATCTTTTATTTTACAATTGTTCCTTGTTTCGGCCCGTTATTGTTTACGATGCCTTGATGATATTAATCAAAAAGTTATTGTATCTGAAAAATTAATACAAAAATCAATCAAGAACAGTGAAGTGTATACTTTACTCAATATAAATAAGAGCCTTGTTTATTTCATAAAGGCGTTAACAGTAAATCTCGTGATGATGAGGAAATTGTCAAGAGTACTTGAAATGAATGAAGAAGATGAAAAACGGATGCAAGACACTCTTAATGAGATGCAACAAGCTCTTGATACATCAAAAATTTACAACGAAAATTTAGGTAATATGATGGATGCATATTCTGCGGTGATTGAAATTAACCTTAGTGTTGTAGTGAAAGTTTTAACTGCATTTACGATTATCTTGACGTTTCCGACGATGGTCGCAACAATTTATGGGATGAATTTCCCATTACCGAAGCAAGATGGTGCATATGCATTAGCCGTATTAATGTCAATCTCTGCAGTCATTAGCTTGTTGACAGGTTGGGTATTTTATAAAAAACGGCTATTTTAGAAGAGAAAGTGAGGAAAAAAGATGCTTACGATATATCAAAGTAATTCAATAGGTCAATTACAACAGGTATCTGATATTGTTCACAACACGTTGCTCTATCTTGTGGATCCGACAGATGCTGAAATTTCTCAAATTTCAAATAAACTTAATGTTCCGAAAGATTTTATTCGTGATTCTTTAGACATCAATGAGCGACCTCGGATTGAAAAAGAGGATTCGTCAATGGTCATCATTCTTAATTCTCCTGTTGTGATGAATGAGGAACGTTTGTATGAGGAAATCCCTTATCGTACGTTACCAATTGGGATTATTCATGTAAAGGACCATTTAATAATTGTCACAAAAGAAGACAATCCATTATGTAGAGACATATTTTCAGGAAAGTATGGAACATTTCAAACGCATATGAAGACTCGAATAACATTACTTTTATTTGAAGCGATTGCTCAATCGTATCTCGATTTTCTCAAGCGTATAAAAGCTCAGGTTGGACGATTACAGCGAGAATTAAAAGAATCACATAACAATCGAGAGCTTTTTGGTCTGATTCATATTAATAAAAGTTTAGTATATTTTTCAACATCTTTACGAGCTATGCGCAATGTTTTTTTACACCTTTCCAAAGGGCAAGATATAAAGCTATATGAAGAAGATCAACAAATGTTGCATAATGCGCTAGTAGATATTGAACAAGCAGCGGAAGTAACAGAAATGCGAAGTCTTAGTTTAAGTGGTCTTATGGATGCATACGCAGCAATCACTCATAATAATCTGAATAGTGTTTTGAAAATACTGACTACTCTTACGCTTGTACTAATGATTCCGACTATAATTGGAAGTGTTTTCTCGATGAACGTCCCATTGCCCTACGAAGATCAGCCATTCATGTTCTTAGTAGTTATTGGACTAATGGTAGGAATCAGTGGAAGTCTCTTCTACGTATTTTACAAATCAAAATTTTTGCGTTTCTAATATATTCAGATAGTACGTAAGAAAGGTTGTGTTATAAAATGCTTTTAATTAACAAAAGTACTTCAGAAGGTAAGTTTGAACAAACATCAAAAATTGGTTATAACAGCTGGCTTCATCTTGAAGCACCAACAACAAGTGAAATTGAACATGTAGAGGCAGCTCTTGGTGTTCCATACAATTTTTTAACTGATTCACTTGATATAGAAGAACGCCCGCGAATTGAAGAGCGCAACGGAGCGGTCTTGATGGTTATTCATGTCCCTTACGATCAATTAGATGTCGAGAGTTCTGATCAAGACGTGAAGTATCGGACAATTCCAATGGGTATCATACACACCAAAAATCATATGCTTACGATTTGTAGAGAAGAGCTACCTTTTATGAAGGATTTCTTT